>OGNP01001412.1_pt1 | contig 10597 bp, 9 predicted proteins | sample 1573531 | NCBI WGS metagenome assembly OGNP01 (sample SAMEA2581984, study PRJEB24529) | metagenome | biome: Human gut stool | place: China | collected 2011 | reverse complement strand
AAGTATAGCATACAGCTATGAATTTTTCTATTGCGTTCCCCTGACTTCGGAATAGTGGCAGGGCTGGCTATCCTTGTTTTGCTTTGTGCTTCTCTACCGTACATGAGCATTGTTATCCGGAATATATCCTGATTGCTCGTCACTCATCCTGGCCTTGGCACATACCGCATCCCAAGCACACACCTTATCCTTTTCATAAGCCTCAACCTCCATCAGCCTCTCCGCACTTGCAAGCATCGCAAAATACTTCGGGAGATACCCAGTGATATTGGCAAACGGATTCTGAATCTGACTGATAAGCTGAAGCATAGCCATAAATGTTCCGTAGGTCATAGTGCCATTATAGATACCAAAAGCTCCATAGACTGCTCCAAGCACATAAGCTCCGTTCATAACTGCTCCAAAGCCGATGTTGCAGACATTGGAAAAATGATTCTTATGCATACGGGCTTTCTTGTGCTCATCCATGTGCCAGACTGCCTGTGAAAGAGTATCCTCCTCCCTGCCAAACGCTTTGACAATCAGCAGACTGCCAAGATGCTCCTGCAGAAAAATCCTCACCAGCCCATCCTTCTCCTGCATCTGCTTGTGCAGCTTCTTAAGCTGCTTTCGGAATATGTATGTAAGCAACACCAGAAGGACTCCACCTGGCAGAAGAATATAGACAAATCTCGGCTCCATGATAAGTATTACCACAAGTGCACCTGCCATTTTCGTCGCCATTCCGGCAACCCCCGGAACAATCGTTGCAAGTCCCTCTGACACTACAACGGTATCCGAAGTCAGACGGTTCATCCACTCTCCGGAATGCGTTGCCGTAACTACTCCATAGCTGTGTGTCAGCAGACCTGCAAAAAGTCTCTTCTTAAAAGCATTCTCATAAGCAGCCTTTGAAAACTCCTCTAAAAAACGAAGCACAGCACGAAGTGCGATCTGCCCTGCAACAAGTGCTGCAAACATCACAAAATAAGATAACATCCGGTATCTGTCGTGTGCCACAGCACCATCAATCAGTCCACGTAGTAAAAGGGCATAAACAACACTGCTGATGCCAAGTGCCATCTGCACCAGCAGCAGGAATATGATATATAATCTGCTTTTGCCTGCGACCTCATTGATAAAGTGCAGGGCAGATTTATTCGTCTTTCTCATAAATAATCACACCAACTTCGATTCATTTTTCTATCTTTTTTCTCAAAATAGATTGTAATCTCATTCTGATTTTCTTTAAAAATATCCGCAGCTTATATGGTCTGCACCACAGCCACACATACAATCGGTATCTTATGTCACCTGTCTTATACTGCTTCCCTTTGTGGGTAAAGTCTGTCATCACACCAAGAACATCTGTCTTTGGGATTCCGCACTCTATCCCGATGCAGTTATCACCAAGGATATCATAGGAATCTTCATATACCTTGATAATTCTGTGAAGCACATACTGATCTGTGCCTCTTTTATACAACACAACATCCCATAACTTACAGCTTTCGCCCTGCTTCACCTCACGCACTGTAAAAGAATCCCGTCCCTGCTTTAACAGTGGCAGCATACTCACTCCTACATTTTTGTATGTGAGAGTATGATATTTCCGTAGATATTCCTCATAAGATGTCTTCACGATTCCTCCAATGCTCCAATGCCACGCAGCTTCTCCACAATCGACTCCACATCCTTTTGCAGTACCTCTTTCGGAGCATCGTACTTTTCATACATGTCATCAACAATCTGCTCTTCGGTAGTATCTGTTTTCAGGCATTCCACGATAAATGCCGCTGTCTTGTTGCTTCTGACAAGTCCGGCAAATGAACTGGTTACATCAATTAGTACCTGCTCTCCATCGCTATCGTGTGTGATAAATGTATCTTTTAATCTCATCTATGATTCCTCCTGTTTCATAAGTCTGTTCATTCCTTCATAAGCCACCCTCGCCGCCTCGATATCCATGTTGCAGCCAAGCCGGTAGACCGGCACAACATTAAGCATACGGTCTATGAGAGATAGTGTCTGCTTCATTCCGTCTGCTGTAAGGCTACGGTTCGTCTGCTGGACAATCAGCGGATATACTGCATGTGACTCTGCCGGATCGATATGGTTAGTGGTGTCTCTTGTCAATATGCAGATGCCCTTTAAAGGTACTGCGATATTTGTGCTTAGTCTGTGCTTGCCATCCCAGGGTGTGCCATAGGCTGTCACGCCGGAGTCTGTGATATGAAGAAGCGGCTTATCATCATTTACCATGACGGCACGCTCCCCGAAATATTCTCTCCACAGACGCGTATGGGTGGACTTGCCGGTGCCGCTTTTGGCTGTAAAAAGATAGCCTTCGCCATCTACAGCAATCACAGAGCCATGAAAAAGCAGGGTATCGCAGGATAAGAGATGGTCTGCAATCTTGCGATAGACCGCAAGTGTCTCTAAGTATGCATCGGAAAACTGCCTGATGGGAATGCCCTCTTTGATATCCTCTCTGGCGGATTTCTCACGCTCAAAGTCGATATCGGACTGCGTGGTGGCAATGTGAAAATGGGATGGTGTCTCTATTGCACCATTTGTGGTACTTCCTGTCACCTCCCCTGTCTCACGCACAGTTGCACTATCTCCGATTCCATGCACTGCATCATCTGCCACTATATAATCTTTGCAATATTCTCTGATATAATCACAGACAGGGCAGATTTCAAAATACTGCCCTGCAAGTCGGATTGTAAAGCTCTCCATATATGACCTCTGATTCCATTCAAATTATAATTCTACTTCTATTTCTTTTTCTTCCTGATAAATAAAACCGTTCCTGCCACTGCAATCGCAGCTACAACTACTAGCAATATAATTCCCCATACCGGCATACTTTGTGATTTTTCGGAGGCTGTATCTGCATTCGAGCTGATGGCAGTTTCGTCTGCATCTAAGCCTTCATCAATTCCCGCAATTTCTGTTCCACTACTCTGTTTTTCTGTATCACTATTTTTTACCGTAGTGCCGTCATCTGTCTTGTTTTCTGTACTGTACTGCTCGGCAAGCTTCTTTTCCTCTGCGGCTGTATCTACAGAGGAATCTACAGTCACTTTATACTGTGGTGTGACATTAGCTGTCGAGGTACTGTTACTTGCTGTATTCTTTGTATCGGTCTTATTATCCTTTGAACTGGTCGAATCCCCTATGTTGTTGCTTTGACTATTATTGTTTCCGTTTTTATCTGTATCTTTCTTATCCGTATTCTCATTGGAATCCTCAATTTTGGTATCTGCGGAAGCAAGTACCACATTCTTTAGATTTCCAGCACCGGAAAATGCATTTGCATGAATCGTTGTAACTGTAGATGGTACGATTATCTTCTCTACCGAATTGCATAATAAAAATGCATAATCCTTGATTTCTGTTACTGCCTTGCCATTGATATATGCAGGAATGGTAACCTCTTTGTTGCTTCCATTATACGCATAAATTGATGCGTTTTCTCCATTATCTTCGTATTGAAAATCTCCATAGTATTCTGCCGCATATACCCGCATACTTCCAAACAAGCAAAGAAAGCAAATGCATACTACTGTTAAAATCATGTTTTTTATCTTCACAATCAATCTCCTCTGTACTGGCTGATAATGACTGCCATTGATATGTACTGTTTCATACGATATCCGCGCTTCCGCATATATCTATTCAGAATAATTACATAATTTCTTTATAATTCGGAAAAAGCGGCGGTTTACACCGCCGCCTCCAGTATAATGGCATTCTTAGTCTCCGAAACCTTCACCACCGCCACCAATCTCACCACTACTGGTAGTAATCACATCTTCTGTTTCAAATTCAATAATTTCCATTTCTGCTACTTCATAAGCTTCTTTCATTTCTTTTTTCTTCCTTTCACTTAAACTAGTTGTTCTTAACACCATATATTGAATCACTATACACGGTATATCTGATTCCATTCTTCTCATATATCATATAGCCCGTGACCGTATGTCCAGTTCCATAATAATTTGATTTTGTATAATAGAACTGTCCTTCGCGGCCCAGCTTAAATAACACGGAATACTGTGACACACCATCTGTTTCAAGGGTAATTCCATCTGCCGCATAATCACCCTTCTTTCTGATAATACCAATATCTACCAGCTTACAGTCCTCTGGAACCGTATAGTTGAAATAAAATGACATCTTATATCCACCGGTAATATCCTCGTAGGTTGGTTGTGCTATGATTATCGTTGGCTCTTTTACTACCTCACTGTCTGCCTGCTCATAATATGCTTCCAATGTGGTATCTCCGGTGATGATGAAAGTATATGTGCTATCGTAGCTTACGATATTGCCATTGGCATCCTTCCAGCCAACAAACTGTTTACCTTCAATCGGATCTGCTGCAACCGTAACACTAGACTGTGGAGCCTTTTGCTCTGTCTGTAAACCTACTGTCAATGTATAAGTAATATCCTGCGCCTTGAATACCGGATAAAGACTGGTATTCTCGCTAAAGGTTGCAGTTTTAAAATCAACCACATCTTCTGCTGTTGCACCGCTTGCCTTTGCAGACCATCCAAGGAAGTCAAATCCTACCTTTGTCGGTGCATTTACTGAAGTGGTAATCTTTCCTTCGCCTAAAACAAGTTTCTGGCTGTCCAAAAGCTTTCCTGACTGATGGTAGAAACTTACTGTCACATAAGCTATATCTGCTCCTTCATCTGTCTTAACCTTGACAAATTCCGGTGTCAATGTCGCATTACCAATCACTGTGAAGCTATAAACAGCATCCGTACTTACCGTTGTTCCATAAATATCCTTCCAGCCTACAAATTCATAGCCATCACTCGCTGTTGCTGTCACTGTTGCAGTCTGTCCATATACGTACTTTCCGTCTGATGTGCTTGCCACGCAGGTTCCACCTTCTGTGCTTTCACATGACACTGTATATTTTACCTCGTCAAGCCATGCATAATATTCATCCGGACTATCAGCACCTAAGGTAAAGGTATATGTACTCTCTGTTCCTACAGATGTATTGCCTGCTTTATCTTGGGTCCATTTGCTGAAGATGTAGCCCATACTTGGTGTTACTTTAAGGGTAACGGTATCGCCGTTTGCATACCATCCATTTCCTGATGCTATGCCTCTTTGAGCATCCGCAAATGATATGACAATATTGTGATCTGCCGCTATCAGTCCATCTGCACCTACTGTAGATGCTGCAAGCAGCTTATCAAAGGCTGTTGCAACATCTGTATCAGAAGAAGCCTCTGTAATAGTTTCTGCAGCCACAAGAGCCGTTCGTAAGTTATCAATGGATGCCGTTGTGTACTGCACATCTGCGTACTTTCCATCACTTAAATTCAGCTTAACTTTGGTAATCAGCTTTCCAAGCTGATTATAAGTTTTAAAATCTTCACCACCAACATCGCATTTGCCATCTAAATCTTCATCGGTGTGCTCAGCATAAGCCGGAGCTTTCTGTGTATTTGAATACGAATAGACCGGATCACCAGGATTACCTTCACAACCTGGATATGTTTCATTCCGATATACTGTATTCATGGCATCCCCTGCCTTTTTCAGAACAGGATATGTATCACCATTTTCGCCAAGTTTCTGACCCCAGATGGAGCCATCGTAAGTTACATCACTCTTGTCTACTACAACAGTGCAACCCTGTGACAGGAGATACGCAACTTCACCGCTTGCAAATTGTGCGGTGGTTTTGCCGCCATTTTCATCTTCTGTGTCTGCGAGGTAATAGCAATTTTTGATTGGCCCAAAATAGTATCCACATATACCGCTTATATCAGCATCTGAGCTAGTAGCAGTAACGGTTCCTATGTTATAACAGTTTGAAATTGGTGCAATACTACAGCCACACACACCACCTACAGAAGCTACTGAGCCGGTAGCGGTAACAGTTCCTGTGTTATAACAGTTTGTGACTGTGCCACCATTATTATATCCACATATACCGCCTATATTAGCAGATGACTCAATAGCGGTAAGATTCCCTGCATTATAACAGTTTGTGATTGTGCCAGCATTGTTTCCGCACACACCGCCCACATGATCATTCCCTTTGAAATAGGAATCAACGACTCCAACATTTTTTATGTTGCCATCGGATTCTGAACTTCCGAATAATCCAATACATGTTGAATCACCATTAAAGTACAAACCACTTACGGTTTTATTATTTCCGTCAAACGTTCCTGAATACTGTGTTGTACGATTTTCCATCCAATCTGCAATCGGTGTCCAGGTTATAAAATCACTTCCGTTGGAAACGTTGCCCTCTGTATCGTATTGTAAGGAATCAAGAAGATTATCATTTACTGTGATGTCTTCCATCAAAATTGCATTGGCTGATGTGTTTTGTTCAACTCCATCAAGAGTACCGTTTACAAGTCCTGCAAACCAGTACAGCTGACCTGCATTGCTGATTTCGTAGTTTCCAGTTGTCTCGTTCAGCGTTGCCGGTTGATAGTGGGTGCTGTCCTTGGTGCAGAAACCATTTTCGTCGAAGTCGTGTTCTCCACTCGCTGTTTCGCTGTTGGCGTAACACGTCTTGTCGGTGCAGTCAGTATAGAAATAGACTACGCCGTGGCTCTTGTCCAGAACCGGTGCTTTGTCCTTGCCGATGATCTGGTAGAAGTGTACCGTGTCGCCCTCGGACTTGCTGCCGTTGAGTAGGTAAGCTATTTCACCGCTTGCGAATTGTGCGGCGGTTTTGCCGCCATTTTCATCTTCTGTGTCTGCGAGGTAATAGCAATTTGTGACTGGGCCAAAATTGTATCCACATATATCGCTTATATCAGTATCTGAGCTAGTAGCAGTAACAGTTCCTATGTTATAACAGTTTGAAATTGGTGCAGTACTACAACCACACACACCACCTACAGAAGCTACTTGGCCGGTAGCGATAACAGTTCCTGTGTTATAACAGTTTGTGACTGTGCCACTATTGTATCCACATATACCGCCTATAGTAGCAGATGACTCAATAGCGGTAAGATTCCCTGCATTATAACAGTTTGTGATTGTGCCAGCATTGTTTCCGCACACACCGCCCACATGATCATTCCCTTTGAAATAGGAATCAACGACTCCAACATTTTTTATGTTGCCATCGGATTCTGAACTTCCGAATAATCCAATACGTGTTGAATTATCATTAAAGTATAAACCACTTACGGTTTTATTATTTCCGTCAAACGTTCCTGAATACAGTGTTATATGATCTTCCATACAATCTGCAATCGGTGTCCAGGTTATAAAATCACTTCCGTTGGAAACATTGCCCTCTGTATCGTATTGTAAGGAATCAAGAAGATTTTCATTTACTGTGATGTTGGCTGTCAGAACTGCATTGGCTAATGTGTTTTGTTCAACTCCATCAAGATTACCGTTTACAAGTCCTGCAAACCAGTACAGCTGACCTGCATTGCTGATTTCGTAAACAGTCTCTTTCATGCTGTCATCGTCAATATCATATTTGTCAGTTGTTTCAACAGCTGGCTGATATACGGTTGCATTGCATTTCGGGCAGTTTCCGAAACCGTTGCTGTTGAAAGTTATTTCAACACCCTCATGCTTACACTCTTCCTCTTCCGTGGATTGCTGTTCAGTCTTTCCAGCACTATCATTTGCCTGCACTGCAATTTCTGAATCATTTTCCTCTGCCCCTGCCTGAATCGGTGCCACACCTAATACCATGCAGACAGATATCATTACTGCCAGACATCTTTTTATCCGGCGTATCTTTTTTCTCATAGACTGCCTCCTTTCTTATATCTGTGGATTAAACTGCTTTTGGCTCGTAGCCGTATGGCAGTTCGTGTATCCTATCATCTACGTCTATCTTATATGTCATTGATAGAAGATTCTCTATCATATATATAGAAAAATTTTACCATACCCCCCCCCATTTTATTCAAGGTTCATGTGGCAATTTATTCAATTATCACATAAAATTTCTCATAAAAAATGCCATCTCACCACTTATTGTGATGAAATGACATTTTTTAAGTCTCTTTATGTAATTCGTCACAGCATTTATTCCTGCTTTAACAGGTAATTCTTCCATATCTGTGACAGCTCATCTTGTTTTTGTACACAGTGTGTCTCATCCAACGGGAATAACATACATCCGCAGTCTCCCGAAAATGTCGGGAAACAGATAATCTTAAGTTCGGTATCTATCTCCGGACTGTAAGCCATAATCTCAAGACGTTCTCCATACAGCGTTGCCCGTTCGTAAGTGCACAGCCATTTATCGTCCATATTAGAGAAGATACTTCCGAAGGTATTCCCTACCAGCCCTGTTAAAGGTACACGTTCCACTCCTGCCAGCTTCTCATTGCCATAGCGGAATATCCAGTCCACTGCATGCCTGTCCTCATTGAATACCATCTCGATATCCGTAAAGGCAAATGGCATCTGATCAAAGCTCCGATAGAACGCATGATACTCTTCTGGCGTCTGAGGAGTGTTTGGCAGGGCAAAGGTTGCTATAAGCTTTCTCTGCTTCTCCTGCAGCTGTGCAAGGATTTCCTTTCTCCTGCGTGTTGCATAGTTGAGTTCTTCTCCATTGATAAGTGTCAATGTTTTCTCCAGTGCATGTATTGCCATGATACATACCAGATAAGTGCGGTGTACCTTCAGGAAGTATTCTCCAACTTGTGCCTCCATAGACTCTAAGGTACTTCTGGTCTTATATACTCTTTTGCTTGTCATATGGATATAACAGTCATTCACCGATGCCTCAATATATAATATATCTGCTACATCAATCACCATAAGCTTATGGTCTGCCTTGATTTCTAGTGTTTTCTTAAACTGCATGATAACTGTTACTCCTTGTTTTTTACTGATTTGCTAATATTTTACTGTATTTTGTGGGTTATGGCAACGGTGAGTTTAAAACGCACAACATTATAACAATTCAGCTGCTGAATCATCAACACCACTATCTTTTAGCAATATTTAAGTTATCAAATAAAAGCTGCCAAAATAAAAAGACAGCTTCTACATCTTATTACAGACATAAAAGCTATCTTTCTGAAATTATTATTATTCTCTTTTATACTGTAAGAGTTTTTTCTAATAGTGCTTTAGCATTCTCATACTGCTGTTCTGTGATATTCAACATATCACAAGCTTCTTCTACAGTACCTATCTTTTTTGCTAATGTTTCAATATTATTCACAAGCATCTCTGCTGCTCTCTCTTCTGCATATTCCTTTGCATATTCCTTAGCATAATCTTTAATTATGTCACACATAGAATCAACTCCCTTCCCATCATTCTTAAAGTATGATAACCTATCCGATAATTCTGGAAACTTATCATTATCGATTTCTTTCTGTAAAAAGCACTTCATAAGTTTTCCTACATCTGTATTATCGGTATCTGCATACTGTGTATTAACAAACACTCTTGATAATCCATCGTCTACAGTTGTATTAGTTTCTCTTATAACTGAATCAATATGGTAGATTGTTCTTCCCAGCCTGAATACATCATACTCTGAAATATACACAACTATGACATCTGGTATTTCAGAAAACTTCTGACCCTTTTCAGAAAATCTTGATACAATACTTGATGCATTATATCTTACTCGTCTTACATCATCGTTTACATTTTCTTTCTGTATCTCTATGTTGCACAGCGCTCCGTTGCCTAATGTACATAATGCATCAAGCCTTACTGCTCTTCCAAATATATTGGCAATACTGTCTTCTGATATCACTTCTTCTACTATAAGCTTCTTATCGTTAAGTATTACCCTTAGTATTTCCTGACACACTGCCTTAGATTCTGCTAACTTCTTAAACATAGCATCATCTATTGGTCTTAACTGTCTTACTCTTTTTATTAATTCTTCAATTCTATCCAAGTTTTACTCCTTTATTTTATTATAAGTGCGCCCCTTCACTTTTGTAAACAACAAACTATATTCTCTATATGCTCATTTCTTAACAATATATTGTTTACTATTTTTAGTATATAATAATTATACTTATAAATCAACTAATACATTATCTGTATCTTTTATAATTTTCTATGTACTTTATTTATTACACAAAGCTATTTTTATACTTACTCATAGCATAACTATATGCTATATTTTCTCAATAACTTTATAATAACTTTTACTAAAAATCTCCTCAAATTCTTTAGCACATATATACTAAATTTAGTAACATTCTGCTATTAATTTCATATAAACACACAAAAAAAGCTTCTACATTTTATTAAATGTAAAAGCTTTATAACGTTATTATAACTTTGTTAAAATGTAACAATAGTTTGTGTTACTTTTAGTGTTACCTCTTGATTATATCTTGTAAAAAAGTGATATTCAGCATCCCTTTCTTTCAGTATTTATGCGACTTCACAAGATATTTACAATAAACATAATAACAGGGGTGGAGAGAATCGAACTCCCACCAAAGGTTTTGGAGACCCCTATGATACCACTTCACCACACCCCTATTTAAAAGATTGCTCTTTCAAAACTGCACATTAAATATTCTATATTGTACATCCGTATTCTTTCCTTCAAGAATAACTCTCTTTGTTCTATCCAAACCTTAACCTCTTTCGGTTAAGC
>OGNP01001407.1_pt1 | contig 10632 bp, 8 predicted proteins | sample 1573531 | NCBI WGS metagenome assembly OGNP01 (sample SAMEA2581984, study PRJEB24529) | metagenome | biome: Human gut stool | place: China | collected 2011 | reverse complement strand
GCCCACGCGCGATAACTTGTCGGCTGCTCATACGTTTTGTTTGTATAAGAATAGCCGTATGCGTGGGCAATGAGTTTATAGACAAGATTGGTTATCTCATATTGCCTACATGAATACTTCACAGTTGAACACCGCCTTACGCCACACATCCTCACCGGTAATCCGCAGCGTGCGTCCCCGATGTTCTTCAGCATTCCAGAGTGCATCGCTGTCGGCATCGTCGCTGATGCGGTTCCAGAGGAAATTTTCATCGGGAATCCGGTCCGTGATTTCCGTTCCTGCTTTGTAAAGACGGGCATGTAGTGTCGTCTCGACCATGTGGTTGCGGAAAACGGTGCCCGAATCGGACTCCACATGCAAAGAATAGCTGTCACTGCCGTCGTATTGTTTGGAAACGGTATGCGTGGCATGATACGATGTGCCGGAGGATCGGACGATGAAACGGAGTGTCAGGACGTTCCGGCCTTCCCAGCCGGAGAAATCCGGCGTGAGCGTGTAAACGGACTGGTTCCCGCCGGTGTCTTTCCACCCGCCGTCCGCAGCAAGGTATTCCCAACGGCAGGAATCCGTTGTCAGGTTCTGCGCCGTGCCGGTCAGGAGGATCTCTGCCGGGTCGCAAAGATTGCCGGAAACGGCATCGTTATAATGAAACACCGTACCGCCATCAACGGTGACGAAACGGGGTTTCATCTGTTCCTGCATCTCTTCATCCAAATCCTCCCAGCGGATGGTGACATCCTGCAAGATGATGGAGTCTTTGTTCCAGCGGAAACGGCCGCCGGAGAAGTATCCGCTGCCGTCAGGGTTGATGACGAACGAATCGTTGCCGGCACGGATGGAACCGTCCGGCTCCAACCGTAACAGGGGGTGTTGAATCGTGCCGCCCACACCGCCTCGGCAGAACCACGCCCCGTATTCGTCGGTTTCGTTCAGGATCCCGTCTGTCGGCTGGTATAGGGTCGGCACGTTCCCTTTTTCAAGTTGCGGGGAACTGAAAAACCAGACCACCCGGTTCTCGGTACGGAAGTCGATGCGAAGGTCGTCGCCGGGGATATGCTCGATGTCGAAAGTCACATGTACCCGTTGCCATGTCTGGGGCATCATAAGGCTGGCGAGCACCTTTTCCCCGTGAAGAATATCGAACGGAGTCTCTTGCTTGGACGGGCAATAACACCAGAAAGAGAGACAGTAACGCTCGCCCGCATGTTTCTCTACCCACACTTCTTTCTGGCAAAGCAATGTCCCGCCGGTCACGGGCAGCAGGATGTTTTTGCCGATACCGGTCGGTGTGGCGGATGAAAGGCGGACAACCGTACTCGTAAAATTGCCGTTCAACGAATCGATGATGCAGTTCTTGTGAATACGTCCGGCGTAAAAGGTGCTGCCGAAGCCGTCCTCGTCACCGGCGGTCAGCGTGCCGGCCACATGAACGTCCCGCGTGGCATAGAGACGCTGGAAGTAAGCCCCATAACCTTGTAGCATACCGAACAGCGGGTCTGCGATTCCCGTGATGCGGCCGATACGGATTTTGGCGGCTTCGGCAAAGGACGAAAGCTGTTCCAGTAGGCAGACATTGAGGTCTCCGATTTCGCACCAGTCGTCCGGACCGAGCTCTCCCGAGAAGTCGAGGGACAGCGCGCGGGCATATTCCGCAGGAAAGTCCACCGTAATCAGGCTCAACCGGTATTGCCATTCGGTCGTAACGTCCACGGTGTCCTGTCCGTCTGTTTCCGTACCGTCGGCATACCCGAAGCGCAACGGCACGGCGGACAACTCTTTGGAAGCGCGGATGCGGAATGAAATCACCAGACGCTGGGTGATGGGAAACGGCCTGTGGAAACGGAATCTGAAAACCGCCGGTGACAGCCGCCGCGTCGGAGGAGCGGCTAATCCGGAGGATGCGGGTGGCGGGACCTTCCGAAGGCGTGTAACGGCAGGACCACACCCCGTTGTCGCTGCAACCGAACGCGGCAAGGGATGCCGGACGAAACAAGGAACGTTCCGTCCCCATGCCGTCAATGACATCCATGTACGGGGCTTCTTCGTCCGAGGCAGTCAGGTACATGGCGCCGCTGCGCCGTTCATCGGTCAGGCTCGTGAGACGCACGAAGTCCAGCAATTCTCCGTCACGGGGCTCGTCGCCCTCGATGAGTGCGCCGATGAAAAAAGGCGATGACGCATGTATCCCGTCGGACAGCAGCACGGAGTCTTCTCCGGTGGCCAGCACGACCATCAGGCTGTAAAAGGTTTGCGCACCGTCCGCATACTGACGGCGAACCACGTCTCCGGCATGCAATCCCTGCCGTTTCTTGGAACCGGGGTCGATGCGTATCTTGAAACGGGAATATTCGTATAGTGCCATAATCGGATTTATAGTTTTTCGACACTGTCTCCCGAACAGGTATCGGTTACCCACAAGGCTCCGTTGGTCGCCGAGGAACGCTGTACCTCCAACTCGTAAACCCGCATCCGTTTCCGGATGGTCAGTTCGTCGAAGGTCGCCGAGATGCTTCCCGTCGTCCGGCTGCGCAGGATCGCCCAACCGGTGCCGGCCATTCCGGAGGTGAATCGCTCCGAGGAAAGACTGCCGTCGAAGTAGGATTCCGTCCCCAACCTGTCTGAGGCAGATGTCGCCGGTAAAGAATAGCCCCTCTGCCGTAAGTCGGGTGAAGCTCCCGTCGATACCGATGTGTCCCGTGACCTCGACGGGATTCAGAGCGACGATAAAGTCACCGGATGTACCGATACGCAGGGAGTTCGACGCCCGGTTTAACGGAGCGTAACGGCTGGTGGACGGAGCGTGTCCGAGGAATGTGTTCACCGATTCGTATTGACCGCCGGGAGCTTGGGTGTGGTCGCTGCGGGAGACGAAAACCAATCGGTCATTGTCGGCTGTCAGATAGCAACCTCCCGTGCTTCCGAATCGCAGCAGTTTGTGTATGACGATGCCTTCATCCTCGCTGTCGGTACGGTACGAGGAGAGCAGGTCCCCGCCGTAGCTGTGCCGCACCCGGATGGAGTCGGGAAAGTACGCCGCCCCGTATGGGGAAAGCAGGACGTGCTCGCCGTCGATGTCCGTAAGGTTCGACAGAATCCGTATCTTGGCTGTGTGGTCGCCGCCTACGAGCAGGTCGCCGTCAGCACCCTCCAACCGGATGTCTTTCGCACCGGAACCTTTGAGCACGGTAACTCCGCTGATTCGGACTCCGCATCCGGCTGAAAAGGTCAAGTCACTCAGACAGGATACGGTTTCGCCGAGGACAGAGAAGAGCAGCCGCCCGACGTCGCCCAACTCCGCGCCCTGCAAGGCACGCAGCTTTCCGGAGAGCGTCGCCGCTCCCATGACTTCGAGAGAACCGGCAACGGTAGCGTCGTGCATCGACCAGTCCACAGTGGCGAGGTTGGCATTACCGCCGTGATAGACTTCCCGCCCATGAATGAGCAGGCTGTCGGAAGTCAGGAACACCCCGTTTTCTTTGGTCTCGCCCAGCAGGATATTTCCGGTGAGGGAAAGGGCGGCGTCGGCGAAATTAACCCGTTTCCCGCTCAGGTATATCGTGCCGGTAGCCTTATCGCAACGGAGAGGCTGCATACCGCCCACAAAGAGCTGATTGCCGCCGACATGTACGTCGCCCGTCAGACGGATGCCGTAGGTGTAACCGATGACGTTTCCCTCGTCATCGCTTTGCGAGGTGCGGTACGTTTCCAGCAGACGGCGGTTGTCGATACCGGCGGTAAAGCCGTAGTCGGCACATAACAATCCCTGCATGTCACCGCCGCTTTTGGGCAGATAGCCCGACCAACTACCGGTACCTCCGCCTTCACCGGAAACGCCGGACGAAATCGCCTCGGCAAATCCATAAGCCGTGTTATGCAGACGGATGGACGTGTCGTCACCTTCCTCCACACCGTAGGGATTGTCTTCGCTCTTGCGTTCTTGGGCGTTGAAGAAGGTCTGGTATAACTGGCGGTAGAGACTGTAACACAGGCCCTGCGTATCGAGACCGCCGATGCCGGGATGAAGGGTGACACTCATTTGGTATAGGAGGTTTTGGATAGGAATTTCTGAATCTTGGAGGTCAGCGAGAGGAAGTTGGGAAAGTTCAGCGGCTGCATGGTTCCCATGAGCGTAGGCGTCATAATCTTACTGCACTCCGTCAGGAAATCTAACATGAGCTGCGCCAGCTCGTTACCCAAAACCAGCGGTTCGGTGGCGTTCTCGTCGCCGAGCGTCACTTTGTTGTCGGCAACGGCAACGGTCGTGGAGTTTACCTTCTGTACGATTTTGTCGGCGGTCTGTCTGACTTCCGACTTATCGACGGTCTGCGCAATCTCTTCCGCACCTTGCATGACCGACGATTCTTTGCCGCTGTCGTTCCTGACCGTTGCCGTGATGCCTTCGGCCGTGTAGCTGGTATGGGCTTCGTTTCCGGTCGGTTCCAGCTCGTCGTAATCGGGCGAGGAGTCGCTGTCGGGGTCGAGAGCCTCGGTTTCCGTCATGCCGATGCTGACCTCGGAATGCGCCTCCATGCGGATGGTTTCGGCATGGGAGTAATTGACGATATAGGCATGGCAGGTGGCGGCGTCCACTACGATGGTCACCTCCGAAAAAAGGGTCGGTACGATGAGAAAACCGCCCTCGTTGTTCCGGGCGGCAGCCAGCAACACGCCTTTGTGGATGATACCGCCCGCCGAAGCAGTTTCGTCAGGATATTCGCCCACGTCCACCGTGCCGCCGTAGTCGGCGAACTCTTCATCACTGGGGTCGTCATGTATCTTGGCGACATAACCGTGAATCATGCGGGCGGTACCCACGCCGCCCATGCCGCCCGGAGCCATCTCGATACGCTCAATACTGCGCCCCAATGCGATTTTGCGGATTGCCTCCTGTATCATCCGCCGGTTGTTGTCCTGTGAATTCTTCATATTCAAAGAATAGATAAATTCGACAATAGACAGTTGGATAGAGGCTTTTTGCTATCTTTGAATACTTAAAATGAAACTTTATAAAAAATGAATATACAAGAAAAATTATTATCGTTAGGAGTATCTGAAAAAGAGATAGTATCTAATTTGCGCGGGGCTTATAACACTTCATTCTTCCATATTTACACAGCAGGAGATTTCAACACCGATTTAAGCCTAATAAGCCAAGAAGATCGAGGGACTTTCATTCATGAATACATCCACTATTGGCAAAACATAGGTACTTTGTGGGGATTATCTTCCAGTATTTTACGCTATGAAATGATGTTGAAACTGAAAGAGGAAATAGCCGTCCGTGATGAAGTCAAGTTACCGTATTCTATTTCTCCGACAGAACGAATGAAGCGTCTTGACAGCATATTCAGAGTTGGAAATGGATTTTTCAATGACAGTCAATTTTATGGAGTAAAAATAGACCAAACTAAACGAATCGAGATTAGAACAGGAGAGAAAATTGTCGAAGGGAAAAATATGCCTGTAATATCATTGATTATAACATTTGAAAACAAGGTTACGGATACTTTAGAACTGGGAGCACACATCATCAAGGAAAGCATGGCAGCCTTGTATCAAAGTTTAGTTGACCCTGATGCTACACATGATGATATTCCGTACAATGTTGTGAAAATATTATGCAAGCACAACTATCCTTCATTATACCACAATACCAAACTTCTTATCTGCTGTTGTCATGCAGCTCTTTTCAGTATGGCCCCAGGCGAGAGTCTGATTAAGCTATTGGCAAAAGCTGAAAAAGAAAAGATTACCGACGGTATGCAACTATTTTCAGATTATATCGATCAGTCTACAATTACAACACCACAAAAGAAGAGCATTCCTATTCCCGATTTTTTTGATGGAATGGTCAACAACTTTTTAGAAATGTTGAAGCAAAACTTAGTTGCTCCGTTAGATTATATTAAGACGGTTCTGGAGCGAGTGCGTTTATCCAATAAGATGCTTCCTCTATTGACAGTTTTATATGAAGAAAAAACAGATTGCATTTCGATAGAAAACTTAAATGCTATCATTAGTTGGTTAGGCATTCCTTATATTCAAACTCATAGTTGTGGACATCATAATCCTGCAACAGCAACGAAACGTGCTGAAGATATAGTTGAAGGCGATGATTCGATGGACGTTCTTGAATTGATCGCTTTGGAGGCAATGTATAAATTTTTATTAGGCAATTCATCCTTTCGATGTTGTCCACTCTATGGTATGATGTGTAGCGAATCACCCATAGCGAAATCCGAATGTTTCGATACACCGTGGTTGGGAACTCCTTGTGCATTCACAGTCATAAGTTCACCGCTGGAATTGGATAAGAAAAATGTCCATTGGTAAAATCATCTTTAAGAGTTATTTCCATACGTTGTCTTTGTTCCTTTGATTTTATGCGGTATCGTGATTTTCTGCCGGTAGCCTCCCGTCCCGAAAGTGGTTGTAACCTCCTCGACGATGTAGGTGCCGTTCTTGGCCGGGTTCCGGTCATCGATGAGTTCCACCTGACAGGCCGGATATAACCCGAAATCCCCGAAGAGCGTCACCGAACCGCTGATGCCGTTCAGGTTGTAGCTGCGGAAGTATTCGATGGCCTCCTCAACGAGCTTGTCGGAGTTGATTTTCATGTTCGGCGACATGTAGGGTACGATGGTGTAGGTCGAAAGGTCCACTTTCGTGCGGGTCTGCGCACCGCTGGCCGTGGTGTTGCCCGTCACCTTGTGCGTCTTCTTGCTGATTTGCGTGGCGTTCACGGTCTGGAACTCCTTGCTGCCGGAAACGTTCGGGTCGTAGTCGGGATTCAGGCGCACCGTCACCTCGAAGAATTTCTCATCCGAGCCCAACGCCTTGGCCTGCACGGCAAGGAATTTCGGGTCGGTCTTGAGCACTTTCAAATCCGACGAGGCCACATGCGTGTCGAAGCGGATACAGAAAGGACCGGATGCGCTGTCTTCCGGAAACCGGGGCTGACTCTTGGCGGAGGAGTACGGACGGCCGATAGCGATGGCGGGCATCCGGTCGGGACTGTTTTCGTCGTATTTCAGAAAGCAGTAGATGCGGTAACGGCTCCACGCCGAGAGGATGTCGGCAACGGTGAAGTTGTCCGTGATTTTGATTTTCCCGATCTGGATGTCGAACCGCTTGGTCTCGGAGTGCAGTTTGAATCCGGTATCTTTCAGGATGTTGTATTTGCCCTCCATCACGTCGTTCACGCTCGTGCCCGATGCCGGCGTCTCGAACTTGGGTGCCTGCTTCAGCTTGAGCTTGTAAGCCATGTTCTCGCATTTCAGCTCGAAGCTGCTCTCGGTGTTATAGCCGGTGATGTATCCGTCGAACATCGTGCGCAGCATCCCGTTATAGCCCAAACGGATACGCACCCGTTGCCCGGTTTTGAAGGTCGTGGCGTCCATCGCCGAGTAACTGGAACGTTTCTCGATGACCACGCCGTCCTGCATGACCTCGGTGGTTATCCGGCTGGCGTCTTTGCCTTCAAGGGTGGCCGTACCGATGATGGTGGAGCGGAAAATGGTCCCTTTTGGAAAACGGATGGTTGCCGTGCCGATGAGTTTCTTGTAGGTCTCGACGATTTCGACCTCCTGCACCTCCGTAAGCGTAATGGGGTTCAGAATGGACATCGGATTGCCCGCATCGGGGTCTCCGATGGTAATCCGGCAACATAATACGTCAAGCGGTGCTACAGCCATAGGTTGTTCAGTTTTAATATGGAGGTTGGGTCAATGACATCGGTGCCGAACCGTACCCACTTGATCCATTTGTTCGTATGTTCGATGGCTTCATCCACGACCTCCGCATCTTTGGAGATCAGTTCTACCGCCTCGGAGGGTTCCACGGCCACGCATTGCAAGGTATAGGGCTGCACGTTTCGGTATTCGGCGGTTGGAAGCGAGTAACCCAGAATGATAAGCTGCGAGATTTTCAACTGCCGCAGGATGGTGTTGTCGCAGTCGATGACACCTTTGTACTGGACGATTTTCAGGAACTTCGACAGCTCGGCTTCCGGGTACACGTCGGGATATTTGCTGGTTATCCGACCGTTTATAGTAAATTCCAGATCACCGCCCGAAATGAACTCTTTTCGGGTGTAGTCACGACCCTGCACCGTGGTCAGCACGATGTTGTTTTTCGAGGAGAGCTGTACCTGCGGACCCAAATCGACGAAGGTGATCAGCCCGTATTTGCTGTTGGGCTCCACCTTGCCGCTTTCTTTGTCGTAGTAGGTTCCCTCGCCGCTGATTTTCAATTCGATGTAGTCTGCCACCGTGCGGCCCACTATGCTGTCGGTGTAGTTCTTCTTCTCGGCGACAGCCTGCTGCTCCTTGATGAGCTGGTAGTATTGTCCCGATTTGTTGACGATGGCACTCTGCGACTGGGTTTCGAGGTATTTGTCCCGCTCTTTCTGTTCCCAGTATTTGATATAGCGGGGATAAGAGCGGAGCATGCCGTAGGCCGTCTGGCTGGCGAACTGAATGACGGCACGTTTCAGGATGTCGCTGTTCTTGGAGAAGTAATGTACGGCACCGTCCTGAAACTCCGCGAGTCCCAGACCGATGACGCGACGGGCGGCATCGCTGATGTAGCCGCCCAGTCCGCCATGCGAAAGGATGCCCCCGCTCAGAAGCGTCGAGGCACCGATATTGAGCAATCTGCTGCCGAATAGGTTCTTCATGTCGTTGTCTTTTCGTTAATTAACCGTTCCACGAGGCGTCGAAGTCATGCACTACGTCGATAAGGGCCTGTGCCATCTGTTCCTTGAAGTGCTGGATCTCGGCGGTCTGACCCTCGGGCGATTTCAACAGGTCGATGGTCTCCACGCTCATCAGGTTGGTGATGTTGACGATGACCTGCTTGGGAGCCGCCGAAGATAACCGCCCCGTACCGGAGTAGTTGCCGCCCGCGCCGCCGTCATCGTCTCCTATGTTCGTGATGCGGTTGGCGTTGAACGGGGAGGTGTCGTTCGAGTCCGGCTCGTTGGCATAGAGCGCAGCTGAGAAGCCCGCCTTACGGAGGATGTTTTCCGCAGCCTCCGAGGAACCGCCAAATACCTGGCGTAGGGTACCGGAAAGGTTTACCAACAGGTGGTGCACGCGCTGCCGGCCGGCCAGCATCTCCTGCCGCTCCTTGTCGGTAGCCTGCGCGTTCAAAGCCTTCTGTACCCACAGCCCGTCTTTGTTCTGCGTAAAGCCGCCACGGGCCAACTCTCCATAGTCGAATCCCGACTTCTCGATCAGGGCACGGGCACCCGCCATGCTCTCGATGGCATCGAGATAACCTTGTGCCGCCGTGGTGATGTGTTTCACGGTGGTGTTGTTCTGGTAGGCGGCGTAAGTGGGCGTATAGGCCGCAGCCACTTCCGGCAGGTCACCGAGAGCGTTGGTATAGGTAATCTTGCCGTTACGTTCGAACCAGAAAGGTTTGTCCAAGCCGAGTTTCTTTGCGGCTTCGGCCGCCGTCACCGCCTGCTGCCCGTATTTGAGGGCGATGTTCTCGATAAAGGCACGGACCTCCAACGGGTCGGACATTTTGCCGAACTCGGCATAGGCGGCGTTCAGGCGCGACTGGCTGTCACGGCGGGCAATGGCGGTAATGGCCTCCCGGCTGTCGTCTTGTTGAGCATCGCTATAACTGTATGCCGGAGCATGATAGACACCCCCTCGGGAGGAAGACAAGCTGGCGCCGAGTTCAGCCAGAAATGACATCCACCAGTTCCCGGTAAATATTCCGATTTTATGCCCGCTGCTTTCCTCAACTGTCTTGCCGGAGGTCAGGTCGTCCACCGCCTTTTTGGTATCGATGGCCTGCTGGTAGGTTTTGTGCAAGGCCGCGTACAAGTCTTCGATGACCGGATAGCGGTATTTCTCGTTGGCGGTTATGTCTTCCAGTACGGCGTCCTTGGCTTTCTTGATCTGCCATGTCTTGTAGGCGACCCAGCCCAAGGCTCCCACCAATGCGGCGATACCGGCCGTTGCGGCAACGGCACCCGTACCAATGGCACTCAGGGAACCGGCAGCACCGACCAGACCGCCGCCCGTAGCGACCTGTGAGGCGAACAGCGAGGAGAATCCGGCACGGGCGGCGAAGGACCCGGCTCCGCTTTGCAACAAGGCACGGCCCATCGCACCCTTGCCGCTGACACCGGCTGCCCGCAAGGCCGTGACAAGGGCCCGTTTGTTGGCGAAAGAGAGTGCTTTGATTCCTCGTGCACTGGTCAGGCCGGTCAGACCGGAAACCAGCTCGACGATGGAGTTGCCTGCGGTCTGTTTGCCGATAAAGCCGACCGCGACGCCGACATTGGTCAGGGCGCCGGCGAGTTTGAACAGCCGCGTGGCGACAAAGCCGGTGAACAGGAGCGGTTCGATCCAGTAAAAGTTACGGGTCATCCACGATGCGAAGTTACCCAGCACGGAGAGCAGGCTCATGACGCCCTGCCCAATGGAGGCGAGACCTCGGGCGAACTCGCGGGAATTGAATTTGGCAAGGAAGTCTTTCAACGTGCTCCGGATGACCGGCTCGATGAGTTCGAACCCTTGCATGAAGGATTCCGTAAGCTGGGAGGTCATCTGGTACCACAAGCCTTTGGTCGTGTCCTGCTTGACTTGCGCCAGTTCGGAGGAGATGCCCTGC
>OGNP01001389.1_pt1 | contig 10758 bp, 9 predicted proteins | sample 1573531 | NCBI WGS metagenome assembly OGNP01 (sample SAMEA2581984, study PRJEB24529) | metagenome | biome: Human gut stool | place: China | collected 2011 | reverse complement strand
GGAAACCGCTGAACCCGCCGCGCCGGAGGAAACTGCCCCGGCGGCGGAGACCCTGCCGCCGCTGTATCCGGGCGGCAGCGCCGCACTGGGCGAAAAGCTGCAGAAGCTCGCCGGACGCGCCGCCGCGAAAAAGGACAGCGACACGGCGCAGAAGCTCGCCGAGGCCCTGCGCGCCGACGGGGAAAAGCTCTGCAATGACTGCGTGCTCCCGGCGGCCGACCGGTATATGGGCTTCGTGTACGACACGTTTGCTACGGCGCTGGACTATCTCGCGCCGGAGGCGGCCGTGCTGATCGACCAGCCGGCGCGCTGCGCCGAACGCGCGAAGGAATACACCACGCAGCTGCGCGAGGACATCGCCCTGCTCGTGCGCAGCGGCACGATGGCCGCGCGCGCGGAAAATTTCTACGAGCCGTTTGCCGACATGATGCGCAGAGTCCAGGCCTGGCCCATCGTGCTGGCCGACGGGCTGCAGCTCGGCCGCAGCCCCATCGAGGCGCGCACGCTCGTGAGCCTGACGGCAAAGCAGCTGCCCTCTTACGGCGGCAGCAGCCAGACCGCGGCGGACGACATTGCGCACTATCGGAATCTCGGATACCGCGTGGTCGTGCTGGCGGGCGATATGCGCCGGGCGCGCATTTTGTGCGAGTTTCTCGACGGTCACGGCATCCATGCCGCGGCGGACGAGCACCCGGATGCGCTGCCGGAACCGGGGCAGTGCCTCGTCACGCCGGGCAGTCTCTCGGCGGGCATCGAGTTTCCGTATGCAAGGCTCGCCATCCTCACGGACACGCAGATCGCGGCGTCCGGCCTGCGGCGCGCCAGACACAAAAAGCAAACGAACCGCGAGAAGATCAACTCCTACACCGACCTTTCCGTCGGCGACCTCGTCGTGCACGAATACCACGGCATCGGCCGCTTTGCGGGCATCGTGCAGATGCCGGTCGACGGTGCGGTGAAGGACTATATCAAGATCAGCTATGCCGGGGCGGACACGCTCTATGTCCCGGCGACACAGCTCGACCTCGTGAGCAAATACATCGGCGCGGGCGAGGACCGGCCCGTGAAGCTGTCCAAAATGGGCGGCACGGAGTGGGCGCGCACGAAAACGCGCGCCAAAGCGGCCGCAAAAAGCATGGCCAAAGAACTCACGGCGCTCTACGCCGCGCGCAGCCGCACGAAGGGTCACGCCTTCGCACCCGACAGCCCGTGGCAGACGGAATTTGAGGAGCACTTCGGCTATCCGGAGACGGACGACCAGCTCCGGTGCATCGACGAGATCAAGGCCGACATGGAAAAGCCTGTGCCCATGGACCGCCTCCTGTGCGGCGACGTGGGCTACGGCAAGACCGAGGTCGCCCTGCGCGCGGTGATGAAGTGCGTGCTCGACGGGCGGCAGGCGGCCATTCTCGTGCCGACGACCGTACTCGCCCAGCAGCACTATCAGACGGCCGTGCAGCGGTTTTACGGCTTCCCGGTCGAGATCCGGATGCTCTCGCGCTTTTGCTCGCAGGGGCAGATCCGCCAGACGCTCGCGGACATGCGCAGCGGCAAGTGTGATCTCGTGATCGGCACGCATAAGCTGCTGCAGAAAAACATCGAATTCAAGAACCTCGGCCTGCTCATCGTCGACGAGGAGCAGCGCTTCGGCGTGGCGCACAAGGAGCACATCAAGGAGATGAGCCGCGCGGTCGACGTGCTCACGCTCTCGGCCACACCCATCCCGCGCACGCTGAATATGGCCCTGTCCGGCATCCGCGACATGTCCACCATCGAAGAGCCGCCGCAGGACCGCATCCCCGTGCAGACCTTCGTCATGGAGCACGACTGGAACGTGCTGTGCGACGCCATGCGCCGCGAGCTGCAGCGCGGCGGGCAGGTGTACTACCTGCACAACCGCATTGAAAACATCGAGCGCACCGCCCTGCGCATCTCGAAGATGCTCGACGGCGCGGTCGTGGACGTGGCGCACGGCCAGATGAACGAGGAGCAGCTCTCGACGGTCATGGAGCGCATGGTCACGGGCGAGACGCAGATCCTGGTCTGCACGACCATCATCGAGACCGGCATCGACATTCCGAACGTGAACACCCTCATCATCGAGGACGCCGACCGCATGGGCCTTGCCCAGCTGCACCAGCTGCGCGGGCGCGTGGGCCGCTCGAACCGGCGCGCGAGCGCGTACCTGACATTCCGGCGCGGGCGCGAGCTGAGCGAGATCGCCGAAAAGCGCCTGAGCGCCATCCGCGAGTTTGCGGAGTTCAACTCCGGCTTCCGCATCGCCATGCGCGATCTGGAGATCCGCGGCGCGGGCAGTCTGCTCGGGGCCGAGCAGTCGGGCCATATGATCGACGTCGGTTATGATATGTACCTCAAGCTGCTCGAGGAGGCCGTGCTCGAAGAGCGCGGAGAAAAGCCCGAGCAGCGCGCCGAGTGCGCGGCCGACCTCGCCGTGTCGGCCAACATCCCGGAGAGCTATGTGCCCAGCCAGGAGCAGCGCATGGATCTCTACCGCCGCATCGCGCTCGTGCGCACGGAGGCGGAGGCCGACGACCTCATGGACGAGGTCATCGACCGCTTCGGCGACCCGCCGCCGAGCGTGTACACGCTCGTGCAGGTGGCGCTGCTGCGTGCCGACGCGGGCAAGGTCGGCGTGACAGACATTTCGCAGAAAAACGGCTGTTTGAAGTTTCTGCTGGCGCAGTTCGATATGCAGAAGGTATCGGCACTGTACGCCCGGCTGGAGTTCAAGGGCCGCTTGAAGGTGGATGCGGGGGCAAAGCCGGGCGTCATTCTGCGCCTCAAGACCCGCACCCACGTCATCGAACAGGCAAGAGCGTTTGTTTCCGCATGGGCAGACGCCCAGGGAGACCGCGCATGACCCCCATGTGCAACGAAACGAAAGGAAGCGTTTGCTGATGAAAACCAGAATCACCGCCCTGCTGCTGGCGCTCGTGATGGCCGTCTGCTGCCTGACCGGCTGCACCTCGACCCGCGTGCGCAGCTACTCGGAAGAGAGCAGCGATGCATCGACCGACAAGTATGCCGCCGCGCTCGATGCTTACAAGAGCAACAAAAAGGTCATGACCATCAACGGCAGCCCCGTGTACTGGAACGAGTATGCCTATTTCCTGTGCGCCATCATGGCGAACATGGAGCGCTACGGCATGCAGATCACGGACTGGAGCGATGTCTACGACGAGAGCACGGGCGAGACGTACAGCGACATCATGACCAAGAGCGTCGTCAACAACATCGCCTGGAACCACCTCATCGAGGTCAAGGCAGCGGAAAACGACGTGGCGTTTGACGCGGCGGGCGAGCAGTACGTGCAGGACACGATCAACCAGACCATTCAAAACGTCGTGGGCGACGACGGCACCGAGGCCGAGCTGAACGAAAAGCTCCAGTCGTACTACATGGATCTGGACCTGTTCAAGTATTTCACCAAGACGCAGTATCTCTATAACGGCCTGGCCAGCAAGTTCTTCGGCGAGAACGGCGCGAACATCTCCGACGAGGACGTGCAGGAATACGTTGATACCAACGACTACATGACGGCAAAGCACATCCTCTTCAAGACGACGGACGACAGCGGCACTGCCCTCTCGGACGACGAAAAGGCCGCCAAGAAGCAGCAGGCCGAGCAGGTCGCGGCGCAGGTCAAGGCCGTGACCGATCCCGAAAAGCGCGTGGAGCTGTTTGACCAGCTCATGGAGCAGTACAACGAGGACACCGGCGAGAGCAGCTACCCGCACGGCTACTGCTTCACCTCCGGCACGATGGTCACGGAGTTTGAGGACGCCTGCAAGGCGCTCGATACCTACGAAGTGTCCGGCGTGGTGGAGAGCAAGCACGGCTATCACGTCATCCTGCGCATGCCGACGCAGGGTGACGACCTGGTCATGAGCAGCGACGGCAGCCAGCAGACGCTGCGGATGCTCGTGGCGCAGGAGCAGCTCGGCAGCCTGCTGACGGGCTGGGTCGACGAGGCGGACATCAGCTGGGAGCCGAAGTTCAGCAGCATCGACTACGCGGCCGTGTTCACGCCGAAGGAGAGCTTCTGGAAGCGGCTGGACGTGTTCGACTGGTTCGAGAAGTAAAAGCAGCATAAAAAGATCCCGTCATCCGACCCGGATGACGGGATCTTTCTTCTTTTCGTTCAGGCGCGCTTGATCATGCCGGCGATCTTTTTCATGAGGCCGGAGCCGAGCTTTTCATCAAAGTAGTTGAGCCAGGCGCGCACGGTGTCGATCGTCTCGGGATCGCCGAGACAGTGGCGCAGGATGATATTGCGGTCGGTGCTGCGCAGGAGCTTGGCCACCGACACGAGGATGGCGTAGGCATCGTCGATCTTGCCGAGCAGCGGGAAGGAGTCCGGCACGAGATCCAGCGGCGAGAGCACATACAGCAGCGCGAAGCCGAGGTCGAGCTTGCGGCTCGAGGGCACATCGGGGTCGAGCATGAGCTTGCAGATCAGGTAGGCAAAGTCCGGCAGCGTCGTGAGATAATCGGCCGCCTTGCTGCCGAGTTTTCCGGCCACGAAGCTGTTGGCCTGATAGCGGGCGCGCTTATAGAAGCGGTCGAATGCGTTGTCGTCCATGTAATAGATGTTTTCTTTGGTCATGATCCTGCCTCCTGATGGGAGATGATTTCTTTCTATTATAGCGAAAAACCGGCCGGGCTTCAACCGGTTTGTGAAATTTTTCGGAATTGATTGCCAAGCGGGCCGATCCGGCGTATAATGCAGGAGCATTTCAGGAAACGGAGGCTGAGCCTATGATCCGCTTTTTCAACGGCCGCACGCTCACAATGGCGGACGGCGTGTCCGTCACGACGGACGAGGTCTGGACCGACGGGGACAAGATCGCCTACATCGGCCCCACGCCGGAGACGCTGCCCGCGTTCGAGCGGCAGATCGACCTCGGCGGCGACCTTGTCATGCCGGGCTTTAAGAACGCGCACGCGCACGCCGGCATGAGCTTTGTGCGCTCATATGCCGACGATGTGCCGCTGCAGCCGTGGCTGTTCGAGCAGATCTTCCCGCTCGAGGCCAAGCTCACGCCCGAGGCGGTGTATGCGTTTACCAAGCTGTCCATCCTCGAGTATCTCACGAGCGGCATCACGGCCGGCTTTGACATGTACTATTTCCGCGAGGCCATCGCCCAGGCGAGCATCGACTGCGGCTTCCGCACGGTGCTGTGCGGGGGCGGCGGCAGCGCGCAGCAGCTCGAGAGCGAGTACCGCAAATTCAACGCCCTGCACCCGCTGATCTCCTATCAGCTCGGCCTGCACTCGGAGTATACCTCGAACCTCACCGAGATGACCGAGGCCGGCGAGCTGGCCCGCGCGCTGCACGCGCCGGTGTTCGCGCACAATGCCGAGACCGCGCGCGAGGTGGCCGAGTGCCGCGGCCGCTGGGGCAAGACGCCGACGGAGCTGTTTGATTCCCTCGGTCACTTTGATTACGGCGGCGGCGGCTTCCACTGCGTGCACATGACGGAGCACGATCTGGAGATATTCCGCAATCGCGGGCTCTGGGCCGTCACGAACCCCGGCTCGAACGCCAAGCTCGCCAGCGGCATCGCCCCGCTCGAGCAGATGCGGGCTCTGGGCATCCATATGGCCATCGGCACCGACGGCCCGTCGAGCAACAACGCGCTCGATTTCTTCCGCGAGATGTATCTGGCCGCCGTGCTGCAAAAGCTGCGCTGCGGCGACGCGGCCGCCCTCCCGGCGGACGACGTGCTGTATATGGCGACGGTCGGCGGCGCGCAGGCCATGGGCCTGACCGACTGCGACGTGCTCGCCCCCGGCAAGCAGGCGGACCTGATCGTCATCGACCTGCAGCGGCCGAACATGCAGCCGGTGCACAACGCGGCGCGCAACCTCGTCTACAGCGGCTCGAAGGAGAATGTGCGCCTGACGATGGTCGCCGGGCGCGTGCTGTATGAAAACGGCGCGTTTTTCGTCGGCGAGCCGGCGCAGGACATTTACCGCGCCGTGGACGCGGCCTTTTCCGCCATGCGCGCCAGGCTCTGATCGCTTTTTCTGCGGGCTGCGGGGCGGCACACGCCGCCTGAGGTGATATGCCCGAAACGATAAAAAATTCCGGAAACATCATGTTTCCGGAATTTTTTATGCCCTGCAGGCTTTATGCTTTCGTTTCGAGCACTTTCACGCCGTGCATGATGATCTCGCCGGCAAGCACGGCCATCTCTTCGGGCGTCTGTTTCATGCCGTTGTCGATCCATGTGAGCGCGAGCGACATATTGCCCGATACGATGAACGAGCAGAAGTAGTCGAGCATCACGGGGTCATTCGGATAGTAATACGCGAGGAAGTCATACAGGAATTCGTCGCGCAGGATGTGGCAGATGCGGTCGGTAAAGGCAATGTCGCCGTTTTTGCCGAGCAGCACGTGACACAGATCCGAATTTTGCTGGATGAACTGGTACAGCTCCATCAGGTACGGGTAGGTCTTGCCCTCGGAGTCTTTCGCATTGTGCCGGCGGCAGACGACCGTCAGCCCGTCCGCCAGCTCGTCCTCGAGGCTGGACAGCAGATCGTACACATCCTTATAGTGAATATAGAAGGTGCCGCGGTTGATGTCTGCAATCGCTGCCAGTTCGCGCACGGAAATGTCCTTGACGCTCTTTTCCGACATGAGCTTCATCAGCGCAAGCCGAAGCTGCCGTTTCGTCTTTCGCACTCTGCGGTCTACAACTTTTTCTTCCATTCGCCGATTCCTCCTACCTGTTTTTTGTTATCTTGACATACATGATACCACCAAAACGAACAATAATCAACATTTCGTTGCATAAAAATTGTGATTTTTTTCGAAATTTTCGTGAAAATCTTCGGAAAAAGCAGACAGTGTGGTGCATCATCACCTTTTTGCTGCCCATCTGGTCTGCGGATCGGCGACCAGATGGGCGCCGGAAAACGCAGTGGCAAAATGGCGCGCGATATGCTATGATGGGGGCAAATCCCGAAAAGGAGTACAAGACCATGTTTGAAAATGGAACGTTCGCGGTCCTCGGCCCGGACGGAAAACAGGTGCAGTGCGACGTGCTGTTCACCTATGACTGTGAGGACAACGGCCGCTCGTACGTTGTGTTCACGACCGGCGAAGGCGCGCAGCAGCGGCTGTTCGCCAACCGTTACGACACGCGCGACGATGGCCAGCTTGCCCTGCTCGCGCTCGAAAACGAGCAGGAATACGCCATCATCAAGCACTGCTTCGAGGAGCTCAAGGCAAAGCTCGCCGAGCAGGCCGCGGAGGCCGCCGCACAGGAGGGTGAACCCGAAGCATGACAGATCCCTTTCATCCGCTGAGCGTGCGGGACATCCCGCTGCTCACACGTTATTTTGCCCGACAGGATACGCGCCTGTGCAATGCCTCGGCCGGCGCGGCCGTGCTCTGGCAGCCGTACTTTCAGGATGCGGCGCTCGAGGTGGACGGCACGCTGCTGCTGCGCGAGCAGTTTCCCGGTCTCGGCACGGTGTTTTCCACACCGATCGGCGAGAATGTGGGAAACGCTTACGATTTTCTCGTGAAATATTGCCGTGCGGTGGGGCAGCCGGTGCAGTTTTTCCCCGCCACGGCGGCCGATGTGGAAAATCTGCGCGCGCGCTTCGGCGACGTGGAGGTCACGCCGGTGCGCGACTGGTTCGACTATCTCTACGACGCGCAGGACATGGTGACGTTCCGCGGCCGGCGCTTCAACGGCCAGCGCAACCACATCCACCACTTTCAGCGCCTGTACCCGGACTGGGCGTTCGAGCGCGTCACGGAGGAGAACCTGCCGGAGGTGTGCGCGTTTTTTGACGACTTCACCCGCCGCTACCATAAGGACAGCGACAGTGCGCAGGCGGAAGAGGGCTGCGTGCGGGAGTTCCTGCGCGATTTTGCCGCCTACGCCCCGCTCGCGGGGCTGCTGCGCGTGAATGGGCGCGTGGCCGGTTTTTCCGCCGGGGAGATCGTGGGCGACACGCTCATCATCCACATTGAAAAGGCGGACATTGCCTACGAGGGCATCTATCAGGTGCTGGTCAACGAATATGCCAAGTGCTTCGTCACGCCCGACGTGCGCTACATCAACCGCGAGGAAGACGTGGGCGACGAGGGGATGCGGCGCTCGAAGGAATCGTATCACCCCGTGCGTCTGCTCGAAAAATATCTGGTACGCATTCCGGTACAGCCGGAGAAAGGAGAAACGATCATGCAGGAAGTCTATGAATTTCTGAAAAAGTGCGGCACGTATTATCTCGCCACCGTCGATGGCGACCAGCCGCGCGTGCGCCCGTTCGGCACGGTGAATCTGTTCGAGGGCAAGCTCTATATCCAGACCGGTAAGGTCAAGGCCGTCTCGAAGGAGATGGCGGCCAATCCCAAGGTGGAGCTGTGCGCGTTTGACGGCGAGACCTGGCTGCGCGTGAGCGCGACGGCCGTGGAGGACGACCGCGTGGCGGCGCGGCAGGATATGCTCGACCATTATCCCGAGCTGCAGAGCATGTACGCCGCCGACGACGGCAACACGCAGGTGCTCGCGCTGACGGAAGCGACCGCGACGTTCAGCTCCTTCGCCGCCGCACCGCGCACGGTGCGCTGGTAAGCACCGAAAAGAGCAAAAAACGGCCCGCCGGCCCCGGCACGGTGGCGGTGTTCATCTTCGGCGACGAGCGCGCGCCGGAATGAGCGCGGCAAAAATAAAAAGCAGGAGACTGCCCGCGATCCGAAACGGATCGGGGCGGTCTCCTGTTTGCATGCAAAGCAGAAAGGCTGATATTAGCCGATCAGGCCCTGAATGTAGTTCACCGGCCACTGGCAGAAGTCCTTGACCAGGTCAAGCTTATCGCGGATGGCGAAAGCGGTGTTCTCGTCACAGAGCGACTCGAGCTTTTTCTTGATGGCCTTGGTGTTCACCTCAAGCAGCCCGCTGACGCTCGACAGGATCTTGCCACCGTCGATCTCCTTGATCGAGGTCCAGAGCTCGGAAGCGTACTCCTTGACGCCAACGCTCTTAATTGCCTGAATGCACATACCTATTCCTCCCTTAAAATACTGGTGCTCCCGGCCGCTCGACTGCGGCCGGAAAACAAGATTGCTCTTATCAACAGTGCTCTCATTCTAGCACAAAGCCGTGGGATTGTCAAAGAGGAATACAGAGAAATGTGTAATTTCCCACATTTTGTGGTCAATGTGCACAAACCGGACAACAGGTAGCGGAAAATCTACCCAGAACCGGTGAACGGACTATGCGGGCGCTTACGCCTCGGCGATGACCTCGCACTCGACGAGCACGTCCTTGGGCAGGCGCGCGACCTCAACGCAGCTTCTGGCCGGGAACGGCTCGGAGAAATACTCGGCATAAATGGCGTTGACGGTGGCGAAATCGTCCATGTTCTTGATGAACACCGTCGTCTTGACGGCCTTGGACATGTCGCTGCCAGCCGCCTGCAGCACGGCGGTCAGGTTGCGGAAGACCTGGTGGGCCTGCGCGTCGATGCCGTCGGCGATGACGCCAGTAGCGGGGTCGATGCCGATCTGGCCGGACGTGAACACAAAGCCGCCGGAGATCTGCGCCTGAGCGTAGGGGCCGAGCGCAGCGGGGGCGTGATTGGTAGCAACTGTTTTCATGATAATGACCTCCTATCAGTCGATTTTTACGTGATAACCGTTTTGAATGAGCTGGTCGAGCACGCGGTCGCCGTGCTCCTTGCCGCCGACTTCGCACGAGACGTGCACGTCGATCTCGTTGGGATTGAGCCCGGCGGTGAGCCGGTCATGCTCCACGGAGAGAATGTTCGCGCCGAGGGCAGCGATGTCGTTGAGCAGCTTGCCGAGGCTGCCGGGCCGGTCGAGCAGCGTGACCGTGAAGCGCAGCCGGCGGTGGCGGGACACGAGACCCTGCTCGATGATGCACTGGATGAAGCTCACGTCGATGTTGCCGCCGGAGAGCAGGCACACGACGTTTTTGCCCTTCACATCGACCTTGCCCTTGAGCACGGCGGCCACGGGCGCGGCGCCGGAGGGCTCGACGATCTGCTTGCAGCGCTCCATGAGCAGGAGCACCGCCTCGGAGATCTCGAGATCGTTGACGGTGACGACGTCGTCGGCATATTTCTGGATGAGCGGGACGGTGATGTCGCCCGGCGCCTTGACGGCGATGCCGTCGGCGATGGTGGCGACGGAGTCGGTCTGGACATAGCTGTGCGAATGGAACGACTGCGCGATCGCGTCCGCGCCCTCGGCCTGCACGCCGATGACCTGCACGCGGGGGTTGATCTGCTTAATGCACGCGGCCACGCCGGCAAGCAGGCCGCCGCCGCCGGCCGGCACGATGACGATGTCCGCCGTGGGCAGATCGCCGAGGATCTCGAGGCCGAGCGTGCCCTGACCGGCAATGACCTCGGGGTCATTGTAGGGGTGCAGGAACGTGGCGTGCTCCTGCTCGCAGATCTCGCAGGCTTTGGCGTAGGCGTCGTCATAGCAGTCGCCCGCGAGCACAACGGTGGCACCGTAGCCCTCCGTGGCCTTCGCCTTGGCGATGGGCGCGGTCTTGGGCATGACAATCGTGGCCGGGATGCCGAAGCGGTGCGCGGCGTAGGCCACGCCCTGCGCATGGTTGCCGGCCGATGAGGCCACGACGGCACCGGTCTCGCCGCGCTCGACGAGCGCCGCGATCTTGTTGCTCGCGCCGCGGATCTTGAACGAGCCGGGCTTCTAGATCGGAAGAACGTCGTGAAGGGAAA
>OGNP01001368.1_pt1 | contig 10926 bp, 7 predicted proteins | sample 1573531 | NCBI WGS metagenome assembly OGNP01 (sample SAMEA2581984, study PRJEB24529) | metagenome | biome: Human gut stool | place: China | collected 2011 | reverse complement strand
ATTCTGTGGGAGAACAGCGCACCCTAAGTATCTGTGTAAATCTGTGAAATCCGTGGGAGGACATCTCAGCAGGAGGTTCTGTGAATTCGGCGTATTCTGTGGGAGAACAGCGCACCCTAAGTATCTGTGTAAATCTGTGAAATCCGTGGGAGGACATCTCAGTAGGAGGTTCTGTGAATTCTGTGAATTCTGTGGGAGAACAGCGCACCCTAACATCTGTGCAGATCTGTGAAATCCGTGGGAGGCCACCTCTGCAGGAGGTTCTGTGAATTCGGCGTATTCCGTGGGAGAATATCCCATAGCAGGCGGCGTGGGTATGGCAAGATGCCATACCCTCCTAAGGAGGAATCTGCGGGAGGATACCTAATAAAACTTTGAAGAGAATATGATAATATTAGTAATTTCGATAATTGTGCTCGGCATCATCGCCGCACTGATCGCCAAGCTGAGCAAGCACGACGGCGAGGAGAAGATAACCGTGGTGGAGACATGCGCCACATGCAACGGCACTAACGACAAGTGCGAGCAGGACTGCATGATGGAAGCTGCCACGAAGGACATCGTCTACTACGACGACGAGGAGCTCGACGCGTTCAGCGGACGCCCGTCAGACAGCTACACCGACGAGGAGGTGGAGCAGTTCAGCGAGGTGCTCTACACCATGCGCCACGAGGAGATTGCCGACTGGTGCCGCAGTCTGACACTGCGCGGTATCAACCTGCCCGACCAGATAAAGGACGAAACATTCATGCTCAGGGAGGGTTAAGGCAATAAAACGCCACAAACAGAGTTATTTATACGTGAAACTATTTAAGACAAGACATATTGTACCCATCCTTCTCGCAGCTGTATTGGTGGTTGCGACAGGATGCTCTACGCAGAAAAACACCGCGCGCACACGCTGGTGGCACTCGTTCAAGGCGCGTTATAACACTTATTATAACGGCTCGTTGGCGTATATCGATGCCTCATTAGAGAAGGAGGAAGGCAACAAGGACAACTTCACCGAGCTTATTCCGCTCTACACCGTGAGCAACAAGAACAGCCGAGAGATAGGCAAGTCGAACTACGACCGCGCCATCGAGAAGTGTCAGAAGACCATCAAGCTGCACAGCATAAAGCGCCGACCGCAGTGGACGAAGCAGCGCAAGAAGACGGCGAAGGACTTGGAGTGGCTCTCGCGCCGCGAGTACAACCCCTTCCTTTGGAAGGCGTGGTTGCTCATGGGACGCTCGCAGTTCTACAAGGGAGCGTTCGACGAGGCAGCTGCCACGTTCAACTACATGAGCCGACTGTACCAGACGCAGCCCGCCATCTACGCCAAGTCGAGGGCGTGGCTCGCCAAATGCTACATCGAGGAGGGTTGGCTCTACGATGCCGAGGACGTGATACGCAATATGCAGCGCGACTCCATCCACTGGTCGGCACGCAAGGAGTGGGACTACACCTACGCCGACTACTACGTGCACACGGGCGAATACGAGAAAGCTATACCCCACCTGCGCAACGTGATAAAGCACGAGATGCGACGCAAGCAGCGCGCACGCGAGTGGTTCCTCATGGGACAGATGCAGGCAGCGTTGGGCAACAACGTGGAGGCGATGAAGGCGTTCAAGCACGTGACGAAGCTCAACCCACCCTACGAGCTGGAGTTCAACGCACGCATCTGCATGACGGAGGTGATGTCCGTAGGACAATCGAAGAAGATGATTGGCAGACTGAAACGCATGGCACGCTCGGACAAGAACAAGGAATACCTCGACCAGGTGTACTACGCCATCGGCAACATATACCTCGCACAGAGCGACACCGCACAAGCCATCAACGCCTACGAGCGCGGAGCGGCTAAAGCCACGCGCTCGGGCATAGAGAAGGGCGTGCTGCTGCTGAAGCTCGGCGACATCTACTGGGACAAGGAGCGCTACAACGACGCGCAACGCTGCTACGGTCAAGCCATCGGTATGCTCGACAAAGAGCGCAAAGACTACGAGGAGCTGTCTAACCGCTCGAAGATTCTGGACGACCTCGTGCCATACACCGACGCTATACACCTGCAGGACTCACTGCAGTCGCTCGCCAAGATGAGCGAGAGCGACCGCAACGCTGCCATCGACCGCACCATCGAGGCACTGAAGAAGAAGGAGAAGGAGGAACGCCGACTGCAGGCAGAGCAGGACGCGCAGAACCAGATGAACGGCGGCAACGACATGGCGCAGAACAACCAGTTCGGCAACAACACGACGATGCAGAACCAGCAGAACCAGCGCAACGCGCAGTGGTACTTCTACAACCAGATGGCAGTGAGCCAGGGTAAGGCGGCGTTCCAGAAGCAATGGGGCAAGCGCGAGAATGTGGACGACTGGCAGCGCGTGAACAAGACGGTGGTGGCGTTCCAGACCGACGAACCGGAACTCACGGAGGAGCAGCAGGACTCCATAGCGCAAGCGGAAGCCATAGCCGACTCGCTCGCACTCATCGCTGACAGCGCACAGAACGACCCACACAAACGCGAGTACTACATGGCGCAGATACCGTTTACGGAGGAGCAGGTGGCTGCGAGCAACAACATCATCGCCGAAGGACTCTACAACTCGGGCGTCATCTTCAAGGACAAGCTCGACAACCTACCGCGAAGCGAGAAGCAGTTCATGCGACTCATCGGCGGCGACTATCCCAACTTTGAGAAGAAGGCGGAGGCTTACTATCACCTCTACCTATTATATATGCGCAAGGGCGACCGACAGACCGCCGACTCGTACGTGGCACGACTCAAGCAGGAGTACCCCGAGAGCGAGTGGACAACACTGCTCACCGACCCCAACTTCGTGGAGAACGCGCGCCTCGGCGTGCACCTCGAAGACTCGCTGTACGCCGCTACCTACGACGCGTTCAAGGCAGCGCGCTACAAGGAGGTGCGCGGCAATGTCAGCGTGTCCGAACAGCGGTTCCCGTTGGGTGCCAACCGCGACAAGTTCCTCTTCATCGGTGGTCTGGGCAAGCTGAACGAAGGCGACTACGAGGGCTGCATCGACGACCTGAACACGGTGGTGAAGAAGTATCCGCAAAGCCCTATAGCCGTAATGGCAGGCATGATAGTGAAGGGCGTGAACGAGGGACGACAGCTGCAAGGCGGCAAGTTCGACCTCGAGAATATCTGGGAGCGACGCTCGCAGGTGCTCAACGAAAGCGACTCGACGGCTGTGCGCGAGTTCTCTAACGACCGCAACGCTGCGTTCATATACATGATAGCGTACAAACCCGACTCGATAGACGCCAACCGTATGCTCTTCGAGCTGGCTCGCTACAACTTCACATCGTTCATGGTGCGCAACTTCGACATAGAGGTGGAGCAGGCGGACGGACTGAACCGTATGCTCGTGAAGGGTTTCCGCAACTACGACGAGGCACTGCAGTACGCACGCCAGCTGCAGAAGCAGAAGCAACTGATGAAGCTCGTGGGCAAGAGTCGACAGATAGTAATCAGCGACGTGAACCTGCCGCTGCTCGGCAAGCAGTTCAGCTATGCCGACTACGCCGAGTTCTACGAGAAGAACTTCGCTCCGCTTAAGATAGCAACGGAGGATCTGCTCGACATTCCGGAAGAACCCGTCGTTGAGCCAGACGAACAGAAGACGACAAAGCAGCGCGACGACTTCGAGGAGGAGCCTACGAACAACCAGAACACTACGAACACATTCTTCGACGAAGAGCCTCAACCTACGGAAGAGCCGTCGACTGTGGGTGGCGTGGTGAACATCGAGGACGAACAACCTCAGGAGTCTGCTACCGAAACTGTGGTTGAGGAGGAACCGAAGCCGGAGGTTAAGGAGGAGTCTGCAACGACTGTTGTAGAGGAACCGAAGCCGGAGGTTAAGAAAGAGCCCAAGCCGATAGTAAAGGAAGAGCCCAAGCAGTTGGAGGACGACTTCTACTTCGGCGAAGACCCTCAGCCCAAGCAAGGCACGCCGAGCAAGAAGCAGAACAACAAGCAGACGGAGAGCTACGACGACGATGAGTATTACGACCTCGACGGTTTTTAACAAAAAAAAGAAAGAGCATTATGAGCAACGGATATTTACTGTGGGTAGACGACGAGATTGAACTCTTGCGCGCCCACATCATCTTCCTTCAGAGCAAAGGATACGAGGTGGTGACCGTGAGCAACGGAACAGATGCCATCGAAGAGTGCAAACAGCACAAGTTCGACCTGGTGCTGCTCGACGAGATGATGCCCGGCATCAGCGGACTCGAAACGCTGCAACAAATAAAGGAGCTGTCGCCTGCCACACCCGTAGTGATGGTGACGAAGAGCGAGGAGGAGAACATCATGGATCAGGCTATCGGCTCGAAGATAGCCGACTATCTGATAAAGCCTGTGAACCCCAACCAGATTCTGCTCACGCTGAAGAAGAACATACACCGCAAGCAGATTGTGTCGGAGGTGACGCAGACGGGCTATCAGCAGAACTTCCAGGACATCTCGATGCAGATAATGAACTGCAACACGATAGACGACTGGAAGGATGCGTACCGCCGACTGGTACACTGGGAACTGGAGCTTAGCTCTACGGACAGCAACATGACCGAGATGCTGCAGATGCAGAAGGAGGAAGCAAACAACGGCTTCGCCAAGTTCATAAAGAAGCACTACTTGTCGTGGGTGGCACCGGGCGTAACCGAACGCCCGCTGATGAGCCCGGACATCTTCAAGCGCAAGGTATTCCCTGCGATAAACGAGGGTGAGAAGGTGTTCCTCATCGTCATCGACAACTTCCGCTACGACCAGTGGCGCGTGCTGTCGAAGGAGATTGGAAACATGTTCGACATAGAGGAGGACATGTACACCAGCATCCTGCCGACGGCTACGCAGTACGCACGCAACGCTATCTTCTCGGGACTGATGCCAGAGCAGATTGAGAAGATGTTCCCCGAGCTGTGGGTGGACGAGGACGAAGACGAGGGCAAGAACCTCAACGAGGAACCGCTCATTCGCACGCAGATAGAACGCTACCGCCGCCACGACTCGTTCTCGTATCACAAAGTGAACGACTCGACGGGTGCCGACAAACTGCTTGCACGCCTCAATGAGCTGACGAAGAACGACCTCAACGTCATCGTTGTCAACTTCATCGATATGCTCTCGCACGCAAGAACGGAGTCGAAAATGGTGCGCGAGCTTGCCAACAACGAGTCGGCTTACCGCTCGATAACGCTCTCGTGGTTCCGCCATTCGGTGATGGCTGACCTGCTCAGTGCTCTCTCGCAGATCGACTGCCGCATCATCATCACCACCGACCACGGCAGTATCCGTGCGTCGAAGCCGGTGAAGATAATCGGCGACCGCAACACGAACACCAACCTGCGCTACAAGCTGGGCAAGAACCTCAACTGCCAATCGAAGGAAGTGTTCGTCATCAAGAACCCACAGGAGGCGCAGCTGCCCGCACCAAACATCAGTACGTCGTACATGTTCGCCACCGGCAGCACATTCTTCGCCTACCCCAACAACTACAACTACTACGTGTCGTACTACAAGGACACGTTCCAGCACGGCGGCATCTCGCTCGAAGAGATGCTCATACCGCTGATAACACTAAAGGGAAGGAAATAAAAAAAGCCGTGAGCAGCTTACTGTTATAATAGAAAAACGAAAAAACTATGGAAATAAAAATCAACTCTCTGGCAGACATCAACGAGGCTGCCAAAACATTTGTCGAGAATATGGGCGACGGCAAGGTGTTCGCCTTCTACGGCAAAATGGGCGCAGGCAAGACTACTTTCGTGAAGGCTGTCTGCGAGTGCTTGGGCGTAGACGACGTTATCACTTCGCCCACGTTCGCCATCGTGAACGAATACACTTCCGCCACAACCGGCGACGCGATATACCACTTCGACTTCTACCGCATAAAGAAGCTCGAAGAGGTGTACGACATGGGCTACGAGGACTACTTCTACAGCGGTTCGCTGTGCTTCCTCGAGTGGCCGGAGCTGATAGAGGACCTGCTGCCTGAGGACGCAACGAAGGTGACTATCGAAGAGACTGCGGATGGTTCGCGCGTGGTGAAGTTCTAAACTATTTGAACGCGACGCGGTAGGTGCAGCCGTTCTTCCAGTTGCTGCAGCCGTAAGCCGTCTTACCTTTTATGATTGTACCCTTGCCGCAAACGGGGCAAGTGGTGCCGATTATGCTGTCGTCTGCCGACGGCTCGCTTGTTGCGGGCTGCGGTGAGGCGGCAGCATTTTTTGTTGATGCAGTCGACGACGTTGCAGCAGACTTTGCTGCGGCTTTCTTCGGCGCAGCAGTCTTTTTCTTTTTCGCCTTCTTCAGATCCTCGTCGGTAGTGATGGTGACACGGCGGTTGCTGTTGTCGCGCAGCACGTCGTACACAATCTCCGTCACCTGTTGCTTCAGTTCGTTGATGAAGTCGGCAGCCTCGTACTTCTTGTGCTCTATGTCGCGCAGTTTCTTCTCCCATATGCCGGTCAGCTCGCAACTCTTGAGCAGTTCCTCGTGGATGATATCAATCAGTTCGATACCGGTAGCCGTGGCGATGAGGTTCTTGCGCTCGCGGCGAATGTAGTGGCGCTTGAAGAGAGTCTCGATGATGCCGGCACGCGAAGACGGTCGTCCGATGCCGTTCTCCTTCAGCGCAGCACGCAGTGTCTCGTCGTCGACGAACTTGCCGGCGGTCTCCATGGCACGCAGCAGCGTAGCCTCGGTGTAGTACTTCGGCGGTGTGGTCCACTTCTCGGTGAGCGTAGGAGTGTGCGGTCCGCTCTCGCCCTTTACGAATGTGGGCAGAGTGCGCTCCTCGTCCTGCTTGTCGTCGTCTTCGGACGACGACGGTTGTGGGTTGTTGGGTTGAGGGGTTGAGGGGTTGTTGGGGTGAGATGGTTGCTGGGCGTATATTGTGCGCCATCCAGGCTCTAATATCTCCTTGCCGCTCACCTTGAACTCCACATCCTCCACCTTGCCGAGCACGGTGGTGGTAGAGAACTTGCAGTCGGGATAGAACACGGCGATGAAGCGGCGTGCAATGAGGTCGTAGACGTTGCGCTCCATGTCGCTGAGTGCAGACGCAGGCACGCCGGTCGGGATGATGGCGTGGTGGTCGGTCACCTTCGACGTGTCGAACACACGCTTCGACTTTGGCAGTTTCTTTCCGGCAAGCGGCTGTATGTACTGCTCGTAGCCGCGCATACCGGTGAGTATGCCGGCACACTTCGGGTAGATGTCGTCGCTCAGAAACTGCGTGTCGACACGCGGATAGGTGGTGAGCTTGCGCTCATAGAGCGACTGTATGAGGTTGAGCGTCGTCTCGGCACTGTATGAGAACTTGCGGTTGCACTCCACCTGTAGCGAGGTGAGGTCGAAGAGGCGTGGAGGAGCCTCGTTGCCGTTCTTCTTCGACACGCCCGTCACCTCGAACGGCTTGTCGGCGATGGTGGCGAACGCCTGCTCGCCCTCCTCCTTCGTCGTGAACTTGCCCTTTGTGGCTGTGAAGAGAGTGTCGCGATATATCGTAGACAGCACCCAATAGGGTTCCGGCTCAAACGAGTCGATTTCCTTCTGTCGGTTGACGATGAGCGCGAGCGTAGGTGTCTGCACGCGTCCGATGCTGAGCACCTGTCGGTTCTGTCCGTACTTGAGCGTGTAGAGGCGCGTGGCGTTCATGCCCAGGAGCCAGTCGCCGATGGCACGGCTCAGTCCGGCTACGTACAGCGGCTGGTACTCACTCTGATCCTTCAGCGAGTTGAAGCCCTCGCGGATAGCCTCGTCGGTCATCGACGATATCCAAAGACGCTTCACGGGGCACTTCGCCTGTGCCTTCTGCATCACCCAACGCTGTATCAGCTCACCCTCCTGTCCGGCGTCACCGCAGTTGACGATGCAGTCGGCAGCCTGCATGAGACGCTCTATGACGCTGAACTGGCGCTTGATGCCGTCGTCGTCGATGAGCTTGATGCCGAAGCGCGGCGGAATCATCGGCAACGCCGAGAGACTCCAGTGTTTCCAGTTCTCGGTGTAGTCGTTGGGCTCTTTCAGCGTACAGAGGTGGCCGAAGGTCCACGTCACTTGGAAGCCATTGCCCTCCATGTATCCGTTGTGTGAGGCGGTGGCACCCAATATGCGGGCTATATCCTTGGCTACGCTTGGTTTCTCGGCTATGCAGACTATCATTTGTTTCTGTTTTTTAAATTAAATACGAAGTGCAAAGTTACTTAAAATTATTGAGTTTCGCACGCCAAGTTCCATATATCTTGCGCAATTACGCAGCGGATACAATCCGCCATTTTTCCTTCGGAAGCACGCCCGAGGCGTTGCTTCCGAAAGAAATTTTGGTCTTTTAGCGTTTTTTTTTTACACTAATTAACACTTTTGTGTCCATTTGTATCAATAATCTAAACTATTTAGACTAACTTTGCAACGTTTGCGTTATGCATACACACAAACAACAAAGACACATCAAACGCATACTTACAACAACGATAATATTTAGAGAGTGAGAGAGTAATTATAAATTAGTATTCATATAACCCCAAAATGAAGAATAATGAGTAACACAATACATAGCCCACACGAGAACAAACTATTGAAGATGTCAGTATTGCTTGGTGATATCATCATCATCAATCTTTTGTACTGGCTGTTTTGTTGCGTTTTAAAATATGACACCAACATCGACGCAATGCGCCAAACGATGGTGGTAGGCTCTATCGTATATTTAGCTTGCACAATGGAGAATGGTGTCGTGCTGCATCATCGCAAGGTGAGCAACCACCAGATTATCATGCGTGTGATGCAGAACTTCTTCGTAGGTGCAATCGGTTGCGTTCTCATGTTCGCCATCGGCGACTTCCAACACATGTCGTTATTCAGAATGATAGAGTTTTGGCTGACTGCATTCGTCGGTGTTTCTATCTTCCGCATCATAACACGTCATGTTGTTGCAGCATGGCGACGTATGCCGAAGCACGCCCACAACGTGGTGTTCGTAGGAAGCAACAGCAACGCGCGTAACATGTTTCGCCAGATGACCACACCAAACGACTTAGGCTTCAACGTGCTGGGCTACTTCGACCACCAACCCAACGAGAAATTCTCCGAGCTATGCACATATCTCGGCACACCGCAGGATATGCCAGAGGTGCTGAAGGAGCACAGCAACGTACACGAATTGTACTGCTGTCTGCCCTCACGCTTCAGCGAGGAAATCCTTGAAGTGATACGCTACTGCGAGCATCACTTCATCCACTTCTATTCGATGCCCAACGTCAGCAACTATCTACACCATCGTATGCACCTCAAAGTGCTGGGCGACGTACCTTACTTGAGTCTCTACAACGAGCCGCTGAGCCTCATCGAGAACCGCTTGATAAAGCGCACGTTCGACTTTGTGGTGTCGCTGACATTCCTCTGCACGCCCTTCCCCATCATACTCGCCGTTGTGGCTATCGTTACGAAGACAACAATGCCAGGACCGTTGTTCTTCCGACAGAAGCGCACCGGACTTAACGGCAAGGAGTTCTACTGCCTGAAGTTCCGCAGCATGAAGGTGAACAAGGATGCCGACACGCTGCAAGCCACAAAGAACGACCCACGCAAGACGAAGTGGGGCAACATAATGCGCAAGACAAACATCGATGAGCTGCCACAGTTTATCAACGTACTGTTAGGACAGATGAGTATCGTGGGTCCACGTCCACACATGGTGAAGCACACCGACGACTACTCGAAGCTCATCGACAACTACATGGTGCGCCACTACATCAAGCCAGGCATCACCGGTTGGAGCCAAGTGAACGGCTTCAGAGGCGAGACAAAATACCTCTCGCAGATGGAGGGACGTGTGGCTGGCGACATTTGGTACATGGAGCATTGGAGCGTATGGCTCGACATATATATAATGTATAAGACCGTGGCTAACGTCATCGTTGGCGATAAGCAGGCGTTTTAAGATATGAAAGGCACACCCAGCGGTGTGCCTTTTTTGTTGGCGTAACGAAATTGTAACAGTTTGGTAGTACGTGTGAATACAATTATATATAACTTTGCAAGCAGAACAAAGATATAGCAGTTATGAAACAAAACCAGAAAATCCTCGTTGTTGACGACGAGCAGGACTTGCTCGAAATCCTCAAGTTCAATCTCGAAACAGAAGGCTACGAGGTGCAGACCGCCACATCAGCCGAAGAGGCACAGACGCTCGACATAGCATCGTTCGACCTGCTGCTGCTCGACGTGATGATGGGCGGCATGTCGGGGTTCGCCCTCGCCCGACTGCTGAAGGACGACCCACAGACAGCCCGCGTGCCTATCATCTTCCTCACAGCCCGCGACACAGAGAACGACACCGTGACGGGATTCAACCTCGGTGCCGACGACTATATATCGAAGCCGTTCTCGCTGCGCGAGGTGATGGTGCGCGTGCGTGCCGTGCTGCGCCGCACAGCCACTGAGAACGAGGAGGAAGAGGCGCACCTCATCACCTACCAAGGCATCGTGATGAACCTCGACAAGAAGACCGTAGCCATCGACGGCGAGGAGATAGCATTCACGAAGACCGAGTTCGAACTGCTCCACCTGCTGCTCGACGAGCGCGGACGCGTGTTCTCGCGCCAGGAACTCATCGACCGCGTATGGCCGAAGGACGTGCTGGTGCTCGACCGCACCGTGGACGTGAACATCACACGCCTGCGCAAGAAGATAGGTCGCTTCGCGAAGTGCATCGTCACGCGCCTCGGTTTCGGCTACTACTTCGACGCATAGGAGGGTATGGCATCCTGCCATACCCACGCTACCTACTACGAACTATTGGCGTGGGAGGTGTGTCAAAAGTCACAAGCGACACGCCCCGAAGGGGCAGCACCACATAGCCCAGGGCAACGCCCTGGGTTAAAAGGCACACACGGACAATACGCCCT
>OGNP01001365.1_pt1 | contig 10939 bp, 10 predicted proteins | sample 1573531 | NCBI WGS metagenome assembly OGNP01 (sample SAMEA2581984, study PRJEB24529) | metagenome | biome: Human gut stool | place: China | collected 2011 | reverse complement strand
GATGCTTACCTGAAACCGGAAGTTATCCGGATGTTCAAGGAAACGGGTGTACTGAGCGAAAAGGAATTGGAAGCCCGCAACGAAGTGAAATGGGAAATCTATATCAAAAAGGTACAGATCGAAGCTCGTGTCCTTGGCGACCTATCGCTCACTTTCAGGCCTTGCAGAATCTCCGGATGAATAGTCTTGACCGTCAGACGTCCGCCATACCTGGCGGCAATCTGTTCCAAACCCTCTACATCTACTTGCGGCAACGATTTCGTTATCACGTAAATATGACAAGGCTGCTCACGGTGGTGCTCAAAAATCGAAACCACACAAGGGCCACAGGCCATCATATAATAAGTATCCGTACACAAAGCTATCTTTATCATTCCACTATCTTTTTTGCTTTTATCTATTCCTTCATAATCCTTTCTGAAATACCTCCATCGTCTGCAATGAATACTTGTGGCACACTTTCTCCATCTTACGTTTCCGAAACGTAGCTACAAACTTTCGGTTCAATTCCAAATACCTCCACAAACGTTTATAAACACAACGCCTTGCAATCAAATCCTTACCCCCCAGCTCCATATCTGAGACATAGTCGAATTCATGCAAACACTCCAGTACTCCCCGACAAGCTTCCGAAACGTCGGCTGTTTGCCCCAACAGCCCAAACTCCCGCAAAAGCTTCAGCCCTTTCCGGATATAATAGAGGGCTATTCCGGTTTCCAATCTTTCCGTTCCCCTGATAGCCTTGTCTTTTAATATTTCCAGCTTATATCGGGCAAAAGCTTTATAAGGCGTATAATCGGTATGCATGAGCGACCCGTCGCGTTGGTAGTAATAATAAAGTGGGACACAACACAAAGCCACACTCTCCGCTTCCGGAATGTATTTGTATAACACGAAGGCGTCCTCGAACGGAAAAGTCTCCATCCTATGCCTTACGACGATTTCACGCCTACACAACTTGTTCCACAGTCCTTCATCCATTTGATCATAACTCTTCATCTTACGCATGGCCTCACAAGGCGATAGGCACACAATTTTATCGTCATAAGCCCATGGCGTAGTCAAACGCTGGTGCGCCTCATCATAAAAGTAATGCTGGCAACACGCTACATCCGCCCCCGTCTTTATTATGAGTCCATAAAGCAGTGCTACAAAATCCACATCTACATAATCGTCTGCATCTACGAAACCGACGAATTCACCGGAGGACTTTTCTATAGCCGCCTGCCGCGCATCGCCAGCTCCAGAGTTCCGGGGCATACTGAAAACCTTAAAACGCATGTCTGACGCAGCCATCTTACTGGCTATATCCAGACTCCCGTCTGTGGAACAGTCATCCATAATTATAACCTCTATGTTCCGATAAGTCTGCCTTTCCAATGAACGCAAACAACGCTCCAAATAGGGGGCTACGTTGTACATGGGTACAACCAATGTCACCAACGGCCCTTCCGTGACCGCAAACGAAGGTGTATTTTCCATCCTGATTCCAATAACAATAAATGATTATTTCTTTTTAAACTTCGCGAAAAATAAGGTGGCACCCTTATATAAATCAAAATGATGCAAGCAAAGGAAGCGGCGAAAAGCCAAATAAGGAGACTTCGTCAACAACGGAACGCCGCTTACATTCTTTCTCAAATACTCCATCAAAACCTTTCGCTTCTTGTCGCTCCCGTCTTCGCTTAAAGAACGATCCAGAATGCGTAAATACATGTTGGCCAGAAAGCGGTCGGAATCCTTCCAAAGCCCTAAAGCCTTGGCACGGCTGTGTTTGACATCCAACGCATATAAATAATCATCCCATTGGTTTTGTCGGAAAGCTTTGGTGACAATACTTTTGTGGCGCTCTACATAATGATAGGTTATATCTCCGGCCACATAAACCGTCTTCGCACGTCCGAACACCTCAGGCAACGTCAAAATATCCTCAAACGTCCTGCCCACAGGAAACGAAACTCCGTCGAAAAGCTTCCTCTTATAAAGTTTGTTCCATAAATAATTCTTGATGAGCCGGTCTTGGAATAAAAGTTCCAAAGCCTCCCGCGTACCCCAACATTCATTCTTTCCCACAGCACACTTCTGAATATTTCCACTCTGTAAATGCAAATAATAGCCGCACTGCACAATATCCGCCCCTGAAACAACATAAGCATCGTACAAAAGCGCATACATATCCTGCTCTATCCAATCGTCCGGATCCACAAAACCCAAGAGTTCTCCCGTTGCCACAGATAGACCCAGATTACGCGCCCCGGCAACTCCCTGATTGACAGGATGACGAATCAGCTTGAAACGCGAATCCCCTCCTATTGCAGCTTTACACATGTCATAAGAACCGTCCGTAGAAGCATCGTCCACGAGAATAACTTCTATGTGGCCGTATGTCTGTCCTTGCAAAGAACGGATACATTTCTCTACATATCGTTCCACATTGTAAACCGGTACGACAATACTGATTAACGGAGCGGACCGAGTCTCACTTGTTTTTTCGCCCGAACTACAGTAACGTATATCTATATATTTCTCGCTTTTTATCCCCAAGGTATAAGGCAGGAAGTGGACAAAACGATGCAAACGCACCGCCCACCCGTCATTTTTCTTCTCCACACCGGAAAGCAGGCTCTCGTATTCGAAATACAACTGTCGCAAAGGATGCATGCAGTGGTATTGCCAAGGCTTGCGCCCGGAATAATGCAAAATGGCCGGACGGGTAATCGTTTCGACATAGGGAGGAACCCAACCGGCCGGCTTACCCTTTGGCCTACGGTAGGCGCCCTCTTGGACATTCCATTTCATATCCAACAGCCTTTTACGTTCGTGAAGCAAACTGTTCAGCAAGTCTTGGTCATTATAGACAATCCTGTCCGAATACATGCGATAATGTTCCGCACACAGACGTTCCACCTCATGTACTCTCCAATACTCCAGATTCAGCAACAAGACCCCTCCGTTGAAATAGTTATAAGACGGTGCATAATGCAAACGACGACAATGCACCGGATTGACGGTAAAGCTATCCGGAACTCCGGCCAAAGCAACTCCCGTAAGGTCTGTCTCCCATAAACCATACAATGAAGATAAAACCAACACATCACAATCCAAATACAAGACCTTGGATACGGACATCGGCAATATGGAAGATAACAGACAACGGAAAAACACGACTTTCGACAAGCGCTGCTTCTCCCATGTCACTTCATAAGCCTTCATCTTTTCTTCCGCCACTTCATAAAAGAACACTTTCGCACCATAAGAGTCGCACAACGCAGAGAAAAAAGCCACATCCTCTTGATGTAGATTCAATCCTATGACATGAAATACTATTTCATACGGGACATTGTTCCGTAAAACCGATACCATCGTTACCGCACAAGGACGAACGAACCGGTTGTCTATGGTAAATGCTATATGCATCATATTAAAAATCAGTTTATCGAATTGAAAACATCACGAATCGTCTCGTCCGCATAAATATATCCACATTTGCACAATTCCTCAAAATGCGGCTTCCCTATCACCCGGTCGTACTCTTCTTCCAGCAAACCTTCTTTATAAAGTCGGTAAAAATACCTCCAATGACGACCGCCATGTCTGCCCTTATGTTCTTCCAATTGTACACCGCCATTCACCATTTTATCCATAAACTGACGACGGCCGCGCACATTATAATGATAAACACGAATCGCCGAGGACTTTGCATATTGAGGCAACATCCTCACCTTATGGTTTCCCATGGATATTTGCAGGTAGCCGTTGGTTCGGTGAATTACCTTACGGTTCTGGCGTTCGAACAAGGAATACAACGACAAATCATACGCTTCCAGATCGGTTACAGGCCGCACGGCCTTAGACCATTGCCAAAAAGGTTTGTCTTCTTCGGGATACATGCTTCTCACCTCGCAAGTCAGCACATTGGCACGAGACTTGCTTAACTCTTTTTTCAACGACCCGGAGGGAGCATACCAGAATTCATCCGCGTCTGCATTAATCACCCAATCCGCCCCGAAAGACATCTTGGCCCTCCATATCATCCGGTCTACCCACTCTTTTTGTTCATAGCCCGTAGCAGTTTCCCTTATCACGTCCACCACCCATCCTTTCCGACGATACTTTTCGATAATTCCGTAGGTTCCGTCTGCCGAATTGTTATCTGTTACAATAAAAGCATCCACTCCCATAGCCTTATGGAACAACAGATTCTTTTCCAATAACTCTTCTTCATTTTTCACCAAAAGCGTCATTATCAACCGGGGAGTGGGAAGTCTCCGGAATGTCCTCGGCAAATCCCGGACGGCACAGACTATTTTATGAAAAATATATCGGTTCACTTTACTCGTCATTTCATTCACTTAACCAATCGAGACCTTCAACCAGCTTTCCGGCACCACGTCCGCACTATCTGTCGTCTGCGTCCAGCGTTCCGGGGCAATCACTATTTTGTCCGGCGACGGATTCAACCACGCTCCCCACCAACTGAAAGTACTATTGCATATAATATGGTGGCGGCAATGGCTCATCAGCATCATGTCCTGCCAACTGTCCTCCCCTTTGTTCCAATCAATGAATTCGGCTTTTGTCAATGGCAAATTCTGACGTACCCAATTCAGATCTTCCGAAAAAACATAATAGTGAGGATGTTTCACTCTCTTCTCCAATTCTGCCAACGCATTGAGATAATAAGAACTTTGACAAATACACCCTAACGCCTTCCAGTGTTTTTCCAAAAGATAATCTCCTCTCCTGACATGTATGGACACGGCATGCGGGTCGGCTTTAATCTCCTGCATCGCTCGAAGGCTCCTTCTGCTTGCCCTGCGAATATCGAATACAAAGGCTTCGCGTACTTCCTTTTCTATACCGGCAAAATATTTCTCAGACTGATAAAAGCCTTTAAAATAAATCCATGGCCAATGATACTTACGGGTGTAAGGCACAAGCGAACCACCCTGTTTCCGTTCCAATATAGTCTTAAACAACAAAAACTCTATGATTTTCTTTAAACTCCGGTTGATACAAAATTCCGTTCGGGGAAGATGAAATACTTTATTCATTTCATAACCATAATGAACTTGATAATGAACCATATCCGAAAGGTCTATCCTAACATCCGGAAAAATTGTCTTCATCTTCAAGTACATGGCATAAATGAACATTTGGTTTCCCAAACCACCTGTCATTTTTATCAACCTCATAACCACCTTTATTAAAACTTCATATACTAATAATCGCTCTCTTTTGAAGAGATAAACTGAATATCGTTATCCATTGTTAATCAAAAGATTGGTGTCATTCCGTAACATGTTTATCCTCAACAAAAGGCAAAAAAAGCTACCCTCGTATACTTTTTATCCTTTTACTTCTTTGTAATTATCAATTAATTATGTAATTTTGCCGATATTCGGTTTATCTCTTCAAAAGAGATAAAACCGTAATTATACCATATTCAAGCAAATGCCTACTTAATGTATGGGAGACAGCATCATTTATAAACTAAAAAGCGGGAAGCCCAACAAATTCCTTAATTTCCTTTCCGGTTTTGCCGGATTAGCCATTCCGGACGCCTTTTTCCGGCAGCGGTTACGCGGACTTCTTGCCCAAGCGCCCAAACATCCCGATTACGACTATATTCGCAAACGCGTGGACTATTACATCAAAACGAACCAACCATTCCACGTCTCAGACACAAACAGGCTCACTCGTGAACGTAGTTGGATTTATTATACCGGACGAATTGGGGACTATACCCGTAAAATGTTCCATACAGCTTACTTTTTCGACCAACACGACGTAACCCGATGGTTTCCCAAATGTTTCCGTTGGAATTTCTGTCCGGGAGATGTATATTTCACTCCGGACACACCCACGGTTGTCAAAAGTCGGTTATTGACCGGCGACAATAGTAACTCCGTGATACTAAAGTTGGATAAACTACGCCATTTCATGTTCGTGCATGACACCATACCCTTCCGGCAGAAGAAAGACATGGCAATCTTTCGGGGGAAAATCCGCCAAAGCCGGGTACGTACAAAATTCTTGGAGATGTTCTTCCACCATCCGATGTTCGACTGCGGTGTGGTAGGGCGGAATGAAGGCTGTCCGGATGAATGGATGAGGGAAAAGAAAACCATCCGTGAACATTTGGATTATAAATTCATTATGGCCCTGGAAGGAAACGACGTGGCTTCAAACCTGAAATGGGTCATGTCGTCCAACTCACTGGCCGTCATGACACGTCCGACTTGCGAGACTTGGTTCATGGAAGGGACGCTCGTTGCCGGATACCATTATGTAGAAGTGAAGGAGGATTTCTCGGATTTACCGGAGAAACTGCAATATTATATCGAACATCCGGAACAAGCGGAAGACATTATCCGCCACGCCCATGAATACGTCAGGCAGTTCCAAGACAAAGAACGGGAAAACCTGATTTCGCTGATGGTACTGGACAAATACTTCCGGCTTTCGGGACAACAATAAAATATGAGGAGAGGATATGATGATTCACATAGCTTGCAATATAGACCACAATTATGTGCGACATTGTGCCGTTACTTTGGTCTCTTTATTTGAAAACAACCCGAAAGAGACTTTCACCGTACATATTATTGCACGGGAATTATCGGAAACAGACCGGAACATTTTAACAGCTTTGGCCGGAAAATATAATAATAAAGCCTGTTATTATACACCGGACGCACAAATGCTGGAGGGATTCACCATCCGGGCTACCCACAACCGCTTGTCGCTGGCTGCCTATTACAGATGTTTCCTGTCCGCCCTATTGCCTGAAAACATAGACCGCGTACTGTATTTGGACTGTGATATTGTAATATTAGGAGACATCACCCCACTATGGCGTACGCCTTTAGACGCTCATACGGGAGTAGCCGTAGTGGAAGACACCGGGTGCAAGGAACTGCAGCGTTATGAAATCCTGCAATATCCGGCCGAGGACTCGTATTTCAATTCCGGTGTTCTTCTTATCAACCTCGTATATTGGCGAGAACACCATATCGCCCAAGCTTGCGTCGATTATTACCGCACATATCCGGAACGTATCATATTCAACGACCAAGACCTGTTGAACTGTGTGTTGCATCGACATAAAACATTAGTGGGTCTGCAATGGAACGTGCAAGACGGATTTTATCGCAACCACCCGGCCATAAGCCCGGAATGGCACAGAACTCATGCCGAAATATTAAGGCATCCGGTCATCCTGCATTACACCAACCGGAAGCCGTGGAACTACGACAGCCAACACCCTTTACGGAATGTTTATTTCCAATATCTGGATCTGACCCCGTGGAAAGGAGAACGCCCGTGGCATAGCGTGAAGAACAGATTCAAACGCTTTTTCCGTTTATTACCTTTTTATATTGGAATGAGAAAAGCCAAATATATCAGATTAGCATCCTTGTAAACCTGAAACCGTCATCCAAAAGACCAATTGCTTGTTCTACAGTCTCCACCACATGGGGAAAATAAAAAGATTTTTCAAACATATCGAAAAGTTCTTCGTCAGGCGTAAGCAACAACTCATCATGCACCATCTGCTCTACCACGCAGGAGGTAAGGAATTGATTGCCCGATACACCCGGAATTACCAGCCCGTATACGAACCCATCACAGAAACTTCACCGATATGGACATGCTGGTGGCAGGGCGAAAACGCAATGCCGGATATCGTAAAAGCCTGCTACAACGCCATGCACCGGTTTTCCGACGGGCACCCGGTCATTCTCATTACGGAAAAGAATTATAAGGACTACGTGAACATGCCCGACTATATTATCCGAAAACAACAATCGGGCGAAATTGACCTTACCCACTTCTCGGATATCCTGCGCATGATGCTGTTGGCTCAACACGGAGGAATCTGGATGGACAGTACGCTATTGATACCATCCAAACACCTCGGCACATTTATCCGTCCAGAAGATAAATTCTGGAGCTGCCACCATCATACCCGTTACTACAACATCTCGCAAGGCGGATGGGTCAGCTTTTTCTTGGCTTGCGGAAAAGGTAATATTTTACCCTCATTTATTGCAGATATGCATCTTTGTTATTGGAAGAAACATAAAAAGTTGATTGATTATCTACTCTTAGATTATACATTCGCCATGGCTCGTAAATACATTCCGGCCGTACACGACATGATCGAAAAAGTGCCCATCACAGAAATGGGGCCGCTGGGCAAGTGCCTGAACGAAGAATTCTCGGAAGAAAAATGGAACGAATTCTGTACCCGATATGATTTCCATAAGGTAACTTATAAAATACCTCTTCGCAAAACCACGGCCGAAGGTAAGAAGACCTATTACGGACATATTCTCGAAACTTATCTCTCCCAACCTTAAAAACAATAAACATGAAAGTCAACTGCGTAATAGTCACATATAACCGCCTGGCCTTACTTAAAGAATGCCTGGCTGCCATAGAGAAGCAAACCTATCCGATACACAAGGTAATTGTGATAGACAATTGTTCTACAGACGGTACGGAAGAATACCTGAAAGCATATGCTGTACGCCCTCAATTCCAAATCATCCGTACGGAACAGAATATCGGAGGAGCCGGTGGTTTCTCTTTAGGCGTAAAAACATCTGTTTTAGGTGGAGGAGATTACACATGGATGATGGATGATGACACTATCCCCTCTCCGAAGGCTTTGGAAGCTCTTATGCAAACTGCCACACAGTCCAATGACATCGGATTCGTTTGCAGCAAAGTACTTTGGACCGACAATACCCTTCATCCCCGCAATATACCCGGAGGACTAAAAAAGGACACCATCGAAAACAACGGTATCACGGCCTACCGCTGCGAAGTCTGTACTTTCGTATCTGTTTTGGTCAGCAGTCGTGCGGTCTACAAGGTTGGCTTGCCCATCAAAGAGTTCTTTATCTGGTTCGATGATATCGAATACACGCTCAGAATCACAAGAGCCGGATTCAAAAATTACTATACAGAACAAAGCATTGTCGTACACAAGACTCCGGACGTGTACGACCCGAATATCGAACAGGCACCGGTCAATATGGCCAAACGTTTTTACTATCAAACACGCAACACCTGCTACTTTAAGCACCGAGAACAACCGAACAAACTCCTGTTCAGACTGTCGATATGGAATAAGCTCCGTATCCTGAAACGAAGAATCAACCGCCGTAAAGACGGACACAAACAAGAATTCTTAGATGCCATAAAGAAAGGATGCCATGACGGACTGACTTTCTACCCCAAAATAGAATATTTACCTCTATAAGTATACAAAATACAACATAAATGTCACAAGAGCCATATAAACTCCTCACATTGGTGATTCCGACCTACAACATGGAAAAGTATCTCACCAAATGTTTAGAATCCGTAACCGCCCCTTGTATACCTCCGACATTGGAGGTCATTGTTGTAAATGACGGTAGCAAAGACCGTTCCCTGGACATTATGAAAGCCTTTCAGCAAAAAAGGCCGGATATAATCCGCATCATCGACAAAGAAAACGGTCACTACGGTTCGTGCATTAATGCAGGGTTACAAATGGCAAAAGGGAAATATTTCAGACCCTTGGACGCAGACGACTGGATGGATACGGAGGTTTTATCCAAACTTTTAAATGTATTAAAGAATTGCGATACGGACTTGTTTATTACACTCCGTACGGAATATAAGATCGATAAAAATAATCGTCATATCGTGACACATTTCCCCTTCCGCAATGTAGAATACAATAAGATTTATGATATTTCGTCTTTCAACATAAGCGAACATACCTATGGCGATGAATTCAACATGCATAGTATGACCTACAAAACAGAAATCCTAAGACAGGTAAATCTACGCCATATAGAAGGTATATGTTATACCGACTTCCAGTACTGTTTTCTGCCGATAGACCACATCAAGGACTTCATTATATTCGATTTATATCTCTATTATTATTTCATAGGAAGAGAAGAACAATCTACCAGTGTGCAGTCTATAAAGGGGAACTTATCGCACATTTGTAAAGTAATCAATTCCATGATTCATCACTTGGACAGTCAAATTCATCAAAACCCGACCATATTGGCCAACCAAATACATTTTATCGACAAGGCTCTGAATATCTATGTCATCAGTCTCAGATGGCAAAGAAAAATCACAGAACAGAATTATCCGGAAATTTTCAACGTTATCGATGCCGTAGACCGATACCATATCCAAAACCGAATCTTGAACAAACCATATTTCCGCCTTTGGCGGAAGCTGAAAACCCGCAAGGTACTCAACCTAACCCTTACTTTGTACCGCTGGGCGCATATCAGGAAATTCAGAAAGATGGGAATGTAAAAACAAACATCCCTACAAACGCCCCAACCTTTCCCTTATGCCGTCAGTATACGCTTTCCAAAACATCGGAATATCAGTCCACCGATAAGCACCCGAGAAAGGTGCCGAGAAAAAAGCTATTAAAATATAACCGATGACTCCGTTAAAACCTCGAAGATATTTCACAGCCCAATTCTTCCCATAATGATGATTCAAATAAGAAGAATTACGTATCTGATAAAACCGTTTCCATTTTTTCTTCTTATTACGTTCTCCCCACGAGTCGTCCGAGAAAAACTTTTCTTTATCCATCAGAGCCGTAGGAACATACAATATCTTATAACCGGCTGCCACCGTACGCAGACAATAATCCGTATCATCACAGAAAATAAACAAATCTTTGTTGGGAAGCCCGACTAGCCTCACAACCTCACCGCGGACAAACAAACCTTCGAAAGCCGTACCACTGATTTCGACCGGACTATTCACTTCCATCTTGGACAATCGTCCTGAATACATGGATGAAAACGGACGAGTCAAGTTGAAAGATAGAAAATCATTCGTATAAATTCGGCCCTCCAACAGGCGGCAACATACCATAACCCCAACGCCTTCATAT
>OGNP01001362.1_pt1 | contig 10960 bp, 4 predicted proteins | sample 1573531 | NCBI WGS metagenome assembly OGNP01 (sample SAMEA2581984, study PRJEB24529) | metagenome | biome: Human gut stool | place: China | collected 2011 | reverse complement strand
AAACATACAGATGCCGCTGTTGCAGAAATAATCGACAATTCGATAGAAGCAGGCGCACAAAACATTGATGTGATCGTCATTCAAGCCCCGGGCGGTAAGACACGATCCGTATGGCAAGTTAAGACGATTGCGGTGCTTGACGATGGTTGTGGTATCGAGCCTGAGTTGCTTTCGAGGATACTCTCATTTGGTTACGGTACACATCGCGATGCATCTCGAACACCAAATGCAGATAGCTTTGGGAAACTAGGCAAATTTGGCGTAGGCCTACCGAATGCTTCGATTTCGCAAGCTAAAGACATATCAGTCTATTCCTGGCAGGGAGGAATAGAAGATACATATGTTTCTAAACTTTTTGTCGACAAAATCCTTTCGGGTGACGAGGAAAGTCAGCATCCAGCTGAACCCGCAAGGATCCCTAACTCGTTAAGTTCTATTTTTAACTCGTTAGGAATAAAGGTAAGTAATAGCGGAACTTTAGTTGTATGGGACAGGGTCACTGATCGTTGTAACTGGGCTAAGGGTACAACCTTGGTAGATAAAGTGGAAGAACGTGTGGGACGAGTATTCCGCAAGTTTATTCATTCTGGGAAAGTCAAAATTCGTATTTCGGTCTTTAATGAAAATAAACTAGACAAATCGATTGTCGAGCCGAAGTTTGTTCGGGTTAACGATCCTTTGTTCTTAATGCCGAATAGCATTGCTGATAGTTTTCGTAAGGAGGATGATATATCGATTCCAGAAGGCGAATCCCTGTTTAATAGATATCCCCCAGAATCTTATACGTGTTTTGATTTAAAAGTTCCGTATCAGAATGTAAACGGCGAAGAGGATGAGGCGATAGTAAAGATCAGATTTTCGAAGTGTCGACAAGAGCTGAGACAACGAGTTAACAAGAGATATGCAGGTAGTACTCGCGTTGGCCAACTAACAGGGCGGAATCAGGGGGTGTCGATTCTTCGCGCTGGTCGAGAACTAGAACTTTCTCAAACGTGGCTGACGGAAGACACTCGAAATCGCTGGATTGGCGCTGAGATTGATTTTCCCCCAGCCCTTGATGATTGTTTTGGCGTGTCGAGTACGAAGCAAGGTGCTTCTAATCTTGAAGATCTAGCGCATAAATTCAATTGTGACCAAATTCTCGGCGAGTTTAATGAACAGTGGAAATTAGGGCATCCAGGTGAGCCTAACCGGAAATTCATATGGGAAGAAATGATTGAGTTGCTCCGTTCAGAAGGAGACAATCGTTGGGTTCTTTATACTGTTGCAAGACGATTATCCGATAATATTAAAGATATTTTTAGGCAATTAAGAAAAGACAAAATTGAAGATGAGCCTCCTGCAGCTGAGCCGAAGGAAGGGCCTAGGACAAAAGGCAATGAAGTGCCAATGGGTGACAAAGGTGGTAAAGAGGTGAATCCCGTAATTAGGAATACACCGGGGAATCAAAATCCTCCAAAGCCGCTTACCCCAGAAGAAGAAGAGGAGCTGAGCGAGTCGGCTGCTGGGGATCCTAATGCTCCTAATTCTTCGGAGGAGGATAAACTCGAATTTCAACGAGTCTTAAGATTTATTAAAGATAATCCTGAGGCAAAAGCAGTTTTTGCCAATAGTCGAATCGGTTCAAATGCTTTCTTTGATTGCACTCAGGAATTTGATCGTGTAATCATTCGTTTCAATAAGGAGCATCTAGCTTATACGGAGCTTTTCCAACAGTTTGGGAAAGTGCTTGATGGTGCAGCTACTCAAGATGAGTCGCCAGAGTTGCGTTTCGAAAATGCTGATATTTTAAAAGTCAGTTTTCTCTTAATGATCTATGCCTGGGCCTGGACGGAAACGTCATTGACAGAAGATGATGCGTTAGTTGCACGCAGTATTAGAAACGAATGGGGTGCGAAGCTTTACAGATTGCTGAAGGAGTTTGAGAAGCAGCGATCACTGTGATTCTTTAACTTTTGATAACTTAAGTTATTTCATCAAAAAAATCTCTGATCATTTGAAGCTTAGACTATTAAAATAAAGTGCCCACGCCTACATAAATCTTTGTGATTGGGCGTGGGTAATTTGTTATTTGGCAAAGGGTGTATGGCGTCCTATAAGTCGCGAATGTTTTTTTGGTGCTTCAAAAAATACATTAGGTAAAAATGCAATCATCCAATCGAAAAATGCATTAACTGTTCCATGATGACTATTGTACGTTCGATCATTCTCAAGATGAAATTCACGCTGAATATATCCATAGCAAAGGAATGGGTGGTCAGGAGTTTCGTTAGTGTCAAAGCAGTGATGAAGCTTTAGTACAATAGACCAAGATTTCAAACGCAAACCAACAATTCGTTGTAATTTTTTTTCAGAACTGATCTGATTAGGATTGATTTTTAGTAAATTTAAGTCTGTCTGAGCGGCCGCTAGATCTTCCGATGAAAGGGCTTGTGGATTTGAGCACGCTAACCAGAGATTTTTTGGAGTTTTCGATTTAAAGCACCAATGATCAGGTAAGACGACCAGTTCAAGTTTTGCGTCGTGCAACTCTCCTAGTTTTTTAATCTTGTTTGTTACTTTAGCAAGAGTTTCTTTGTTATCTTTTATTAGGCATCTTAGCTGATTGTAAATGGATCTATTGGCTTTTGTTCGATTTGAAAAAAGCTGTGATTCTATTTCTTTAAAGTTTTTGCTATAATTAAAAACCCCGACGAGTTCTAAGTTTGAGTTTGGGTTAAGGTTTAGCGCGGAGTCTGATATGTTAGCAGAGCCAATGAGTACCGTTTTATCAAAACGGTAATATTTAGCATGCAGAGATTGTTCTATAAAAATCTCACCTCCATAATCCCAGATCAGTGGCCAAGTTTCTATGTCGGAAGATTCGAGAACAAAGTCCGACAATCGAGCTCTCGTAAGGACGCGGATGTGACATTCTTTATTCAGATGAGACAAAAGCCATACTATTGTTGACGATTTTATATATGGTGCAACAAGTACAGCCTCGTGGACGTTGTATGAACACCTTTGAAAAAGGTTATTTAGTTCACTAATTTGTATATTCTGGTCCATGCTTAGATGCCTGTTGAGCTGTATAACAGTTTTGCCAATTGAGTTAAATCAGTGAGTAAAGATGATGAATTTCTGGGGCACTGTCGAGAATATACTTGTGGATAGAGGTGTTCTTCAACTCCCTGATAACGGATGCCTTGGTTGGGGTGGAGCTAGTCGATAGGCGCTCTATGGTAGAACGAAACTAGAAACCTCGCTGGTTGCGAAGATCGCGGATGGCGGGGCTTCAGACATCCGTTCTGTTCCGGCGTCGACTCTCCGTCTCGTCAGCAACCTGGCAGCCGCTCGGGTCATGGAGAAAGTCTAGCTCAGCTGAACTCAATGTTACATCGCTCGGATTGCCTGAATAGAGCCATCAGCGGCAACCAGCTATCAGATATCGTCCTTCGAAATGTACCGATCCTGGAAGCCTGTAGATTGTTCGCTTTCGAGGTGCGTTGCCTCGATTGACTTCGGCGCCTCTTCAGCGCAAAGCCCATAAGCCACAAGAAGGCGATCGTAATCTTCTCTAAGGATTGGAGTCGTCATCGTTTCTTGAAGGTCCGAGATGGCATCAGACTCAATGATCCTTTCGGGACGCAGCCACGAAATATTCTTGTGTTTGTATAGGAAGGCGTCCCGATAAAACTTCGACCGGGCGCCACCTCCACAGAAAAAGACAGGCATTTTGGCGACGTCCAGGCAAGTCAGGAAATGGTCGGTCATGCATTTGTGTCGGACGCGCCCAATTAACTCAGTCAATTTTTTAGAAAACTTGCGATCAACGGAGGGGCTGACGGCGGTAATTTCGATTCCTTGGTAATACTCGCGGCATGAATCCTTCAGAGGCGACAGGAGCATTTTGGCTTCTTCCGTATTCAAATCTTGTTCGAGTCTGTCGAACCATTCGTTAGCAATGGGCTCAAACTCTTCCGATTCTTTGGCCTCGATAACCAACGCTCTGAGCCAGTCAAGTCGACGATGGTGGCAAGTGGTCGTACCGAGCGGCTGAACTTCAAGACTGTATAGAGATCGGACGTATTGATATTCGGTCGGAGAGCGAGTGAAAGAAAAACACGAGGCATCGACCGTGCCCGAACCAATGTCCACAAGCGTGTAGTTACCTTTGAAGTCGTCGCGAATGGGCTGATTGCGTAAAAAGCCAGCAACAGCAGCACAGACCTCGGGAACGCTTTGGAAGTAGTCATAGGCGATGTCTTCGTCAAGCTCGTCGAGGTCACGTTGGAAATACTCATCGGCAACGCGGGTCGTGATGTGGCCTTCGTGTTCAGACAAGAACCAGGCTCTGTAGAGGAGCTCCTTCCAGATGTTTGCGATGCGTTCATCTTCATCGTTAGAGGGGTATCCGATGACGCATTCCCATGCAATGGTTTTGCCGTCGTACTTGGAAAGATTCTCGAAAATCCATCCGCGAACCTGCCTCAATACGAGAGCGAGAAAGATCAACATGCAAAGACGAGCTTCTTCATCATCGGGGTTGTTGAGCAGGTCTAGCTTTAACGATGAGCGAAAAGCGGGGTAAGCGGGGTCGAGCGTGTACATCCCGTTTCCCTTTTTGTAGAGAACCGTCGGAAGCAAATAGGCATTGATTCCCTTGCCAAGCAAAAAGGGGATGGCCGTGAAGTTGGGGCCTTGCTTGATCACACACTTAACGCTGGACGTCCCGACATCAAGGCCTAGCTTGATTTCGGTCTGACTATCGTCATCGAATCGAGAGTCGATGCCTTCGTACTCGTTCGCTGCGAGTGTGTACTTGTCGCTATAGCCGGATGAGCTAAAGACAAATTTCGCATCCTCAACGATTTCTTGAATGTATTCGCCGGGTTCTGGTTCGATGGTCTTGTTGGTGTCAACGCTCGTTCGCCGCTCAAGCTTCCTTGCCGGAACGGTTGCAGTTTGGTGGCGGGTTTTACGGTTAACCGTCCTTTCCTTTGTTGTCTTGCTGGTTTCTTTAACCTGAGTGGGTTGATCGGAATCCAGTTTTACTGAGCTTTGTTGACATTCATCGTTGTTGCCGGCGGCGCCGACTTCGGTGTGGCGAGTAGCGCTCTCTTGCACGGGAGGAGTACTGGCTGCGGGCGAGGGTGAGTCCGCAGCAGGGGAAGACTGAGTGACATTCTCCTTGCCGGCCTTTTTTCGAAGGCCAAACAATTGCAACAAGGACGGAAATTTTTTCAACCAAGACACGTCAGTCTTCCTTTGAGAGTTCAATGAAGCCAAGGGCTATTGTTGTTGGCTCGACTTTACGAATAGTCATGGATTGCTCTGCTCGGGCAATGTTGTTTTCGAGCTCTTTAAACTTTTTCTCAAAACGGAGCTTCACAGCCTGCCGACGACCTTGAACACCGGGTACTCCACGTTTTTCCTCATCATCAAACTTTTGCATTTGTTCTGCGAAGACCTGCTTGGAATAGACGAGCTTTTGAGTATTTGTGTTTTTCTTGGTCAGTGCTTCTTGTTCTGCAGCTTGTCGAACTGAGGTAACGTATTCGTTGCGTTTCTCGGCAAGCAAATCCTCTGTGTCCTCAACCGCATCTTGGGTCATTTCATCATCCGGCAAGTTGCGATAGTTTTGCAAATCTTGCCCGAAACGAACGGCATGGGATACCAGCACCTCAGCCTGTTCATCCGTCAGTTCGTCGCCTGTTTCAGAATTGATGGCGACATAGCCGATTTTTGATTTTCTTCTGCCGAACCCGTCAAAGAGGATGCTCCAAAGCTGACACCTAAAGAAATAGGTTCCATCCGGAATTTCATCCAAAGTTTTAGATCCGGTTCGTGACTTCTGCAATGAGATAGCGCACGTTTTGTTCTGGCTTTCAGATTTTTGTTGCGTTTCTATCCAGTGGGTAATAAATTTAATGATCGGATGAGTTTGTGTAACTCTTTCAATCCCAAGCGATTCTTGACCCTTCTTATTTACAAATCTAAGTTTAAGTTTCGGATTTGACAAAATATTTGTTGGCTCAAGGATTTTGGAATTTGCTTTTAAATATGCCTCGAGCTGAATTCTGGCTTTCGAAGAGAGTTCAAGTTTATATAGGTCTTTCGACTCAAGATATAATTGCGAATTACCTTCATCGAGTCGGCAAAAACCTTTTACGTACTCAAGAAGGTCTTCACCTGTAACGTAACGCTGCAATCTTTGAATGTCATCAATTTGACCATTCATAAGGTCGAAGATGATGGAGTTGCCTTTCGCTTCTTCTGTCTGTTTTCGGCAATTCTCAATAGCCATGGCAGCTCGTTCAATTTCAGCTATTTCTTCAGCCTTTGTGAGTGTCTTAGAAAAAAGAGTTTTGGTTAGAGTGTCAATTTGAGCCCCGAGCACATCCTCAGCGAGGCCAAGAGCAGACGTGAAAACTGCCAGGCGCTCCAATAAACGCTGATGAATTTGCTCTTCAATCGTAGACTTGTAGATAAAGTTAAAAATCTTAATCGAAGGAGACTTCTGACCGATACGATCAATGCGCCCAATTCTTTGTTCGATTCTGGCTGGGTTCCAGGGGAGATCGTAGTTGACGAGACAGTCTACAAATTGCAAGTCAATGCCTTCTGCCATCGCTTCAGAACAGAGCATGACATCGTATTGGTCATTGGAAAAGTCTTCAACAATCTTGTACCTGTCGGATCGATGAATGCTACCGTCAACTCGGGCAACTCGAATTCCGTGTTGTCGTAGTTTGGCTTCCAGGTATCGGAGTGTTGTCTTGTAGAACGAAAAGACAATGACTTTTTTAGAGCCTTCAGCGGTTAACTGTTTCTTGATCGTTTCCAGAAGACAATTGAATTTCGTGTCTTCCTGAAGCATTCCCAGGGGATTGATGTATTTTTTGGCGACGTGGTTGAGCTCACGAAGCATGGGACCGAGTTCAACGTCCTCTCCATTGTCGCTTTCATCGAAAAATTCGTCCGAGAGCTCCTTAAATGTGTCGTTGTCACACCACGTGAGACGAGCCCAGTACTGAAGAGAAGCGGGCAGACAGCTCGACATCATTTGTTGCGAGAACGTTAGGATGAAGCCAACCGGAAGTTCACGGCTTTCACAAAATCTCCTAACGGAGGCTGTGACCTCTTCATAGTATTGACGTTCGCCTTCAGAAAGTTCAATGGTAAGCGTCTTCGGGTTTCGCACAACACGACGTTCTTGAACATCTCTTTTGAGAGTTCTCGTCATCATGCGGTTCAACGGGTTTAATCTGTTAATCCTTTTAATCAGATCAACACGGATCGCCTTGTCCTTAAGCTTGTGGTTGCTGACATTTTCATTGAGCAAAAAGTCAATTTCAGAAACATCGAAGCCGTATTGCAGTCTTTTGTCTTTGATGATCTGAAGGTGATGCTTCAACTCTTCCGTAGAGATGGTGCTTTGGGCAATGAGGCCCTCTAGCTCGATTAATGGCTCGTTCATGCGAATCACGGCCTCCAACGTCTCCGGATAGGGGTATGTGCTGGGGTCGAGGATGTTTAGTAGTGCAAATAAATTGTCATTGCCGGTCTGAATGGGCGTTGCTGACAGGAAAAGCACGTTTTCGGCAAACTCTCTGAGTGCGGCAACAGCCTTGTGCTGCTGACTGTGCTCGTTTCGCAGACGGTGAGCTTCATCAACGATCAACATCTGAAAAGTTTCGCCGTGTGGCTCAGCAGAGTTCAAATAAGAAGCAAGCCTTGCTCTTGCGTTCCTGTCCGTTTCCTGAGGTGTCCAATCTTTCCAGCCCTTAGGGGGACGAAGGCCTTCATAACTAATAATGTAATAGCCCGATCGGATCTGGCCCGTGGTTATCTCGATAATTGCTTTATGCAGTTCGTTGGCATCAACAATTTGGGCTTTAATGTCAAATTTAGAAAGCAATTCGTTCTGCCATTTTTCACAAAGTGCAGCTGGACAGACGACGACCAGTCTCTGAGTACCTTCGCGAATGGTCAGTTCGGTCCAGATAAGGCCGGCTTCGATGGTCTTACCAAGACCGACCTCATCGGCAATCAGAAGACTTTTGTTGAAAGAGTCAAAGAAAGTTAAAAGCGGCTTAAATTGATAGGAATAAAATTCCGTATTTGTCAAATTCAAGCTATAGACCATGTCCTCAAGGGATCCACTTAGACGATGGTGGATCAGAGAATCCTTGAAATTTACACATTTGCCGAATTGTCTCTCGATGATCAGATCTTCATCTGATTTGGGCGTATCTTGAACCGCAGCGAGTGTGGCGATATTGACGTACTCAACTTGACCGTTAGTCCATCGAACTTGCTGCCTGATTTTTGAACCTCTTATCTTGGGTTCTGCAGAAATAATCGTACCAGTTTGTTCCGGAACTTCAATGAGTTGCACGATACTTCCAGCAAGAAAGAGGGTCGGGTTAGCCATGGTATTTACTGTGTTCTTTGCTTTGTTCGGTTCGTGAAACGCCAAGAGTAGGTTCAGCCTGAATTGTCTGAGCCAATTTTGGTTTGGTTGATATTCTATCTTTTTTATTGCTCCTTCCAAGCAATGCAATCTTCAAGGGCAGCAATCATCTGAAGGGTAAAGACGACAGGATAACTCTGTTTCTGTTGATCCAGCTCGCTTTATTGCATACTCGCCTGGTTTTCATGGCAAAAAAGGGAGCCATAAAAATGCGCAATTTATTTGATAAACCCGTATTGTGTATTCTGTATTAAGGCTTTGCTTCTTTGGCTAGTCTAATTTATCTCTCATTGTACGAAAGAGCCTCATCGATTAGTCAACAAACCTCGCGTCTACTCTGGCGTTGTGCGTTAGTTGATGCAAGAAAATCAAACATTCTTTGAATAACTTGCGTCAACCCACGCTACCCATCACAAAATCCACCGCTTCGTATTGTCCGTCCCGGCAGCATTCAGAATTCGACTTGATTTCAAGTCTCGCTACAAAACCTCAGCTCCCGCAAGCTTTCTGAACGCCGCCTGACGACCCATGGCCGTAAAGTAACCGAGCGTCAAATTCCCAAAGTCAGACACGAGCTCAAGCCGGTCAATCTCTTCAGTCAAACCCAGCTTACCAGGGGCGCAGATAGTCAAACCGGAAAACAGTTTGAGGATCGAGTCGACAAATGCAGATCGCTGTTGCCTGAATCTGAGTACGACAGTGTCGGACGCATCAGGGCGTATAACAGCCTTCTGAATGCGTAGAGGAGGTTGTATGTCGACACTGGTCACTTTTGTTCTGAATATGTTTTTGTGTGGGGGGGCAGGAATTGCCCTTTTGGCGGTGATTAGCAGTTTGTGTTTTTTCCTGATGACCGAGCTAATAAGCGACTCTTCCGATCCGGACGGAGCCGGTTGTTTGGTAGCCATCTTTGCGATGGTGTGCATCTTGATTGCTGTACCTGTTTTGAATTGGCTTCAAAAATAAGTAGAACTTCCACTTCTGAGGACCAGGTGTTTATCGGCTCAACAGCTGGCTCCGTTGCAAGAAGAGCAATGTTGCTATGTCAGGTAAAGGACAAACGAATTACAAGAAATCTGCCGCGAACAAAGAAGATTCTCGGTCAGTACAGTGACCTTCCGACGCGAAAAGTACCTGAAACACTTGATCCTGCCCAACCTCAACGGACTGGCATCCCGATGATCCTCCCTGGTACAGGAGTGGGCAGATGATTGTCCCGGTCCTGTTTTTCATGAAGATACGCTTCAAGAACGTCGACTTCCAGTGGGCCGGTTTCCAGAATCTTGGCGTGTTTCCCGAGCATCGAAAAATGGTCGCCTCCGCCGAGAAGATAGGAGATCGTGACGATGCGATAGACGTTCTCGGGCTGAATCGGCTCCCAGGTTTCTGTTTCCGTGAGTATTTCAGCGGACACGATGCGTTGACCCACGGCGGCTGCAGGATTCAGTCGATAGCGAAGCCCCGCGGTCTGCAGGAGTCTCGGGCCGATCACGTCGGGTTCCGAGATGCCGTGTTCGAGAGCCTCCCGAAGCACCGCGCCCGAGACGTCGGCCAATTGAATACGGTTCCCGAACGGGTGAATGTCGAGAAGATCGGCGTAGGTGACCGGACCGATGGGCATGGCGGCCCGTATGGCGCCGCCGTTCAAAATCGCCGCATCCGCACCTCGTGAGCGACCCCAAGCGAGAAACGCGTCGGCGGTTGCCATGCCCGAGAGGCAGTCGCCTTCTCGACAGGGATCGAGCCCGTCGGGAAGGGACGACGTGTTGACGCCCACGAAACGCTTCTGATCGGCTCGAATGGCCTCAATCGACTGGACAACGAATTCGTGCATCGCTTTGTCTCGACGAAGGCTTGGTACGAGTTCCTCGAGGTCGCCCTTAAACTGCACGATGCGACCCGCATCGTCAAAAGAAACAGAGAGCCTTCCGAGATAGCGCGTTGAACGACCCGCTTGCACCACGAGTGTCTGTGAACCGTCGTCATGCGGAATTACGGTCGGGTAGGGGCCTTCTGAATGCGGGTGATTTCCGAGAACGCTGTGGGTGTGGCCTCCGACGATCACGTCGATGGCAGGCACGGCGCGGGCAAGCGCCTGATCGGCCTCGTAGCCCACATGCGTCACCGCGATGATGTGCGTTACGCCAGATTTTTCAAGTTTCGCTGCGGCACGTCGAAGCGCCGTCGCACGGTCGGCAAAATTCGTTTTGGGGCAGGCTTCGGAAATGTCCTTTCCTTCATCGTTGGCCAGACCGATGATGCCGACCTTGACGCCGTCAAAGTCCTTTATGATGGTAGCTGGAAGCGGTGCGGTTGACAGCGGGCAGGCAGGGTTCTTTTCAAGATTTGCGGCGAGAACCGGAAAGGGAAGGGCCTTTACATACCGGGCAAGTGTTTCGCATCCTAGGTCGAATTCGTGATTGCCGAGTGTCACCGCATCCCAGGGCATGCGTCTCATTGCTTCCCGCGCCCAAAGCATGCCGCCCGTTCTGAAAAAGTGAG
>OGNP01001356.1_pt1 | contig 11053 bp, 10 predicted proteins | sample 1573531 | NCBI WGS metagenome assembly OGNP01 (sample SAMEA2581984, study PRJEB24529) | metagenome | biome: Human gut stool | place: China | collected 2011 | reverse complement strand
AGTGGGGGTTGAAGGGCACCACCTTCAACCCCCACTACCTTAAGAAGCTCATGGCGCACCCCTACGCACACCACCTCAAGGGGGTGCACTTGTCTCAAGTGCACCAAGAAGAAGTGCACCAACCAAATTCACCATCTCAACACCTCAACACCTCAACACCTCAACATCTCACCACCTCAACCATTCTACACCACATCGCCACCCTCGTAAAGCAAGTCGGCATAGCCACAAAGCCCGAGGGCGACCCACTCACCCAGGAGTCAGTCTTCCGCATGTACACCATACTCAACCGCCTCGCCACATTAGCCGACAGCGGCGACCTCCTCGTCGACAACACCACGCTGCGCCGACTCGTCTCCCAGCTCGTCAGCACCTCCTCCATACCCTTCCACGGCGAGCCCGTTGTAGGCGTGCAGATAATGGGCGTGCTCGAGACACGCAACATCGACTTCGACCACCTCCTCCTCCTCTCCTGCAACGAAGGCAACATGCCCAAAGGCGTCAACGACTCCTCGTTCATACCCTACACCATACGCAAGGCACACCACCTCACCACCATCGACAACAAAGTAGCCCTCTACTCCTACTACTTCCACCGCCTCCTCCAGCGCGCCAGCGACATCACCATCGCCTACAACAACTCCACCGACAACGGACACACCGGCGAGATGAGCCGCTTCATGCTCCAGCTCCTCGTGGAGAGCGGACAGAAGATCAACCACTACAGTCTGACGGCGAAAAACCACCCCACCCCCCTCATGCCGAAGCCCATCCAGAAAGACGAAGCCACCCTCAGCAAGCTCCAGCAGATCAGCCGCCTCTCCCCCTCAGCCCTCAACACATACATACGCTGCCCCCTCGCCTTCTACTACCAGTACATAGCCCACATCCAGGAGCCCCACCCCGACCCCGAGACCATCGACAACCGCCTGTTCGGCAACATCTTCCACCGCGCAGCCTACCTCATATACAAAGACATCACCGACCGCAGCCCCCTTGTCGAGAAAGCCCACATACAGGCCTACCTCAGCAACCGCACCCTCCTGGCAAACGTCGTCGACCGCGCCTTCCAGGCAGAACAATGCACCGCCAACAACGGACTGCAGATCATCAACCGCGAAGTGATAATCCAGTACATCACCAAGCTCCTCAAGATCGACCAGCAGCTCTGCCCCTTCTCCATCCTCGCCATGGAAGAAGAAGCAAAAGTCTACACCTCCCTGTCCTTCACCATCCCCTCAGAAGGTGCACTTAAAGGGGGTGCACTTGTCTCAAGTGCACCAAGAACAAGTGCACCAACCAAGCAGTACAACCTCACCATCGGCGGCATCATCGACCGACTCGACATCCTCACCGACAAGCAGACCGGCAAGCCACGCATACGCGTCGTCGACTACAAGACCGGCAACCAACCCTCCAGCCCGATCAAGAACATCGACGAAATCTTCGACCCCAACAACATCCGCAGCAAACACTCCAACTACTACCTCCAGGCGATACTCTACTCCCTCATCGTCAGCCGTTCAAAGCGTTGGAACCCCGCTGGCCACCCCGTCAGCCCAGCCCTGCTCTTCATAAAGCAAGCCCCCGCCAACCACTACGACCCCACGCTCCACATCGACAAACACCCCATTAGCGACGTCACCGTCTACGAAGAAGAGTTCCTCACAAAACTCAAGCACACCCTCGCCGACATCTATTCCCCCGACACCCCCTTCACGCCCACTGACGACAGAAAGAAGTGCGAGCTTTGCCCCTACAGAATGCTCTGCGGACTATAGCAACTCTTTTGCGAAAGTCATCGGCACCCGTACGCCGTCCGATCAGACCCCGAACGCAACCCAATCGGGCAGCGAACGCAATCTGATCGGGCGGCGCACGCAATCTGATCGGGCGGCGGACGCGAACGGTGACGTTTCGACGGAAACAATAACCGAAAGCAAAACAACGTTAAAAAAAAACACTCAAGAATAAAAATGAGAAACAAATAATTATCTTTGTAAGTAACATAAAATGCGAATACAACCTCCATTGGAGCTATATTAGCATTTCGATATTATAATACATTGACATTGTTTTTTTAACAAATAATTATGAGTAGTAAAAGTAATAATCAAGGACGTGCTTACGAATACATTTGCTTGCATTCTTTGCAGGATGCGATAAGTGCAATTCGTAAATCACAAATAATTCATAATAGTAGCTATAAAGCTGCTGAAAACGCATGGAACACATTGAGTGTTGCGGAGAAAGCATTATACACACTTAGTGCGAAGTCAACTATTGATACAATATTTGCCAAATGTGCGTAATTATAAGCAAGTTTCATTTCATAACAAGAATTTTAATATGGTTAGATTTCAATTTTTTCCACGTTCCATCGGTGTCGTAAAGCCAATAAAAGATGTACTGAATGCATTCAAAAATGTAGAATCCGAAATAGATTCAAAAACATCCAACAAGAAATCTGATGATGTACTTGCTGCTGTTGAGCCATATTTAACAAAACTAAAGTATAATGTAGAAAAAGACAAAAGTAGCAAAGGAAAAATAGATGTTCCTGTTTTATTTGGCAACAACAATTCTATTGATAAGTCTTTCTATGCAGATGCAATAAGTTGCGATGGAAAAATTGTAATAGAAGTAGAAGCAGGAAGAGCAACTGAAAATAATCAATTTCTCAAAGATATTTTTGAAGCCTCTATGATGTTTGAAGTTGAATATCTGATTTTAGCAGTTAGGAATATTTATAGAGGGCATGATGATTTTGAGAGAATATACACTTTTCTTGAAACTATGTATATTTCAAACAGAATAAAGCTCCCTTTAAAAGGTATATTATTAATAGGATATTGATTTACAAATGCAAACAACAATTGTTCAGCAAAAATATGACATGTTCATAAAAAGGTGTCAAAGCATGCCAAAAGTTGCCAAAGTCGTTATTGAATGGAAAGACGACAATATGCAACATGACTACCTAATCTCTCTTGACGACAACTGGGTTGATGACTTACCTTATCCATATCGTAAAACAGAAATAGGAAATCTTACAGAGGAAGAGATATTTTATCATGTAGACAATATTCAAGGTTTATATGATCTTATAAGTTCAAATGCAGAAGACTTCAAAATTTTAGATATTATAGACTTTTACTAAACTCAAACAAACTTTTTCATACTCATTAAATTGAATGGGTTTGAAAAATATTTTCAACCAACATTCAAAGCTAATTTCCCCAACACGAGATTAATAGAAGGAGATATAAATATACCTTCAGATGCTTTCCCCAATAATATGACAGGCATAATTGGTGGACCGCCATGTCAAGCATGGAGTGAAGGTGGCAAGCAACTTGGATTTGAAGACCCAAGAGGTCAGTTGTTTTTGGAGTATATCAGAATCGTAAATATGAAAAAGCCGAAGTTCTTTGTCATTGAAAATGTACAGGGAATACTTGAAGACAAGCACAAACTATCGTTAGATTTCATCATTAGAAGTTTGCAATCTATTGGTTACTCTATCAAATATCAACTTCTAAATGCGGCAGACTATAGAATTCCTCAGGATAGGTTTCGTGTGTTTTTTGTGGGAATACGAAATGATTTGCAAAATACATTTACTTTTCCAACCGCTGTAACAGATAAGAAAATCACTTTAAAAGAGGCTATTGGTGATATTATCGAAAGTCCAAGGTTCTTTAATGAGGAAACGATTACGGAAGAACACCCAACAAGAAAGAACCATGATGTCTATACGGGAAGTTATGATGCAAAATACATGGCACGTAATCGTGTTCGCTCATGGAATGAGCAATCTTTTACGATTCAAGCACAGGCAAGAAACGAACCTCAACATCCACAGGCTCCAAAGATGACTTATATTAGCTCTGACAAGAGGATTTTCGCAAAGGGGTATGAACTTCTTTATCGCCGTTTGAGTGTTAGGGAATGTGCAAGGATTCAAACCTTTCCCGATAGTTTTGTATTCATCTATACAGACATAAAGAACGGATATAAAATGATTGGTAATGCTGTACCTCCACGATTGGCTTATGCAATCGCTATTCAAGTTAGGAATGCCTTACCTCAATAACTCTCAAAAACGTTAATTCACAAACTATCTTAGTAGCTTGTAAATATGGTCAAATGGCTCATTAAACAGAAAAAGTAGCTTTCATGTGTGCGGAAAGTGGTGTTAAAACATAAAATTATATAGTGTAGTTTGTTGGAGTTGTGGGTTTTTCTTCGTAATTTTGAAGAACATTCGCATCCATGTCGGGTGTGAATTAAAATATAATAAATGATAAAAAAAACAGAATTACACACATCGCCCATAGACTTGTTTAGTGGTGTAGGCGGTCTTGATGATTTGGCATCGCACATGTCATTCTCTATCGAACTGCAAAGACGCAAACCTAAAAAAACATACAGCATAGATTACGATAACATATCGTCATCTGTCGTTTCCGAGCCTCCCGTTGTTGACGGATACGTCCTTAAGGATGATGCCGACAAAGACAGATATGGCTTACATGAAGATGTAGAGATTGGTGAATACGACATATTTCAGCATGAAAAAAATCCGTATCATGAGCGTTTGGTTGACCCGGACCATTTGAGAGCCGTTTTAGCGAGGCTCAGCTATGTAAACAATGCGGAAATGATACCAGGTCTTGGGGTAAATATGCTCATCAGAGATCTCTTCCTTCCATATGATGATGCCTTGGTGGCTTTTCCGGCTGCTTCTCAGGACGATTCTTACGTCATGATAGAATTTGAAACTGGAGGTCCGCGGTATGAGTCGTTAAACGATTTTACGGCAGATAAAGGCACAATGCGGTTTCGTAATAGAGCAGCAACTGAACTGTATCTGCTAAGAAAACATACGAGTAGGGTATTTGATCAGATAGCGAAGCTGAACGACCAGATATTCGATATAAGTTTTCCGCTGAAACTTGACTATATACAATATGAGGAAAAAAAGCAGCTTCGCGACCGTCTTATCGAAGATACAATAAAAAGACTTGTAGCAGCAAATGTCTTAAACGTTGTGTCTGTTGACTACAAGCCAGACGAGGCATGTACACAATACGTTGTCGTGCGTGGCGATTTATATCAGAATACAGGCAGGCAGACCTCACCAAATGCGGAGCAGGCGACGGATGTGAACTCTTCGTCGCAAGGCAACAAACGTTGCGGTCCACCTTTGAAGCCGCTCTTCAGGGATGAGCCGACACGTGAACGCGAGAAGAATCGGTTTATGAACTACTTGAGTGCTCACAAACTGGGCAACAACAGGCTATGCTGCAATAGGGAGGATAAGCTGAACAAAGCGGTTGTGTGTTTCCTTAAAGAATGGAAGCAACGTGGAATGTTGGACGCGAACGGCGTAAGCGGTGCTGCAGTATTCCGTTTCCTCCATGATGATTGTGGGTTGAAGTCTGACCTTATGGCAAAAACATACGGCAATAAGATAAAAGAAAGACTGAAGAATAATGATTACGATGTAAAGGTAATGCGTGACGTAAGATGTCTTTTTGGTGAATAATGTCAAATGACAGGTGAACAATTAATGATAACAATTGTTCACCTGTCATTTTTTTTTGCCGTTTATAACGGCTTGATTTTATAGGCATCCAATGTCACAGGATGCCTTTCTGACGGGTGAACATCAATTATTCACCTAATGCCCCTCCAGCTGTCTGCTGTATCTTTGCAGCAGAAATTTCAATCATCGGAGTTTCTGCTGCTTTCTTTTATACAGATCCCAGCAGTCAAAACTGAGCACGGCCCCGATGGCGTAGAGCATGAACAACATTGTCTATATGCATCTGCGCAAGTGCGAGACAATGCTTAACGTCAAAAAAACGAATATGACAAAAGCATTAAATTCCGGCTCAGCATCATCGCACGAGCCTCGCCTCGTAGGAGACATCCTCACAGAGATGTTCTCAAGTAATTCACCCTTCGCTCGCGGCTATCGCCAGCACCAGCCGGTCTACCCCAACACCGAGCCATGCGTCGACATCAAGCTCCTCACACGCGAGCCTGGACGCATTCCCATCGGCAAATACCTTGACGGAGCAATCACACGCGATGCCGACGACCACTTCCTCTTCATCGAGAACGCCACCGACAAGAAGCGCAATGATGTGCAGCAGCGCAACCCGCATGTATACGAAGGCGTCTACATCAACATCAATCGCAAGCCCGACGGAACGCTCTATCCCACCTTCAACCGACCGCAGTTCAACGAACAGTTCACCTGCATAGAGTTCTGCCGTAGGGCTGCCGAAGAACTCATCCAGGTCGCAAGTGGCTTCGCCTATAACCTTGAAGAGGAGAAACCGACATAAATCCTCGAAGAAAAGTCTCGGCAAATCATTCACAAACGCAGCTAATCCGGGAAACACGAATCTTCCAATATTCCAAATCTTCCATATTCCAATAAGGGCACGCACATACCCAACCCTCTCTCTATAGACTATCTAACTAATTAATTATTAAATAGTTAGATATATAAAGAAGCAAAACGCACACCCATTGAAAATTAATTGGAAGAACTGGAATTGGAAGAATCGCAACACCCTCTTCCCTCTAAAAGGCTCATTATCAACGTTTTAACCCTTAAAACCACAAGAAGAAGATGAAGTACGATATCAGTAAAACCACCGCCCCGAAAATGCCAAACCTCGGTCGCGGACTCGAAAGCGTGGCACTTTTGCTCTCGCAAGTCTCAAAAGACATGCACCAGCCCATAGTCCCAATGCTTTTCCCTATACTTGGCGCACACGTAAGTGGAGCAGAATTCATGTATCCCGACCTCAGCTGGAAAGAAACAAGCGGAATGTTGGCGAATCTCGTAGCCGATAGTGGCGCTGGCAAGGGCCAACTCTCAAACATAGTCGAAGCAGTCTGCCGCGACTTCCGTTCTCACGACAACGACGAACTCGCCAAGCTCGTCGAGTGGCAGAAGATGATGAAAACCAAGTCTGCCAACAAGGAGAAACCAGCCCGACCCGACGTCGCCTTCTGGTTTCCACCTGCCGACGTCACCAACGCAGCCTTCATACAGAACGCCATGGGATGCGAGAAACTCGGACAGCGCACACAATACCTCAACATGCCAGAAGTCGAAATGGCAGACCGCGTATGCGGCGGACACCGACAGATATCCCAGATGATGCGCAACATCTACGACCGCCAGCGAACAGGAGCACTCAGAGCCACAGCCGACGGCGTGACCGGCAACCCCGTTCTCCGTGCCAACATCACCATCTCATCAACGCCCTTCGCCGCACGCAAGTTCTACAAGAACGAACTCTTCAACGGCACCTTCGGACGCGTCGTTTTCTCCTACAAGCCACGCCTCGGACGCGACGGACGAATACCACGCCAAGGCAAGTACGGCGACGACTTCTACAAGCGCCTCGACGAATACCTCGCCCGACTTGCCATCTGCAAGGGACGCTTCATCATCCGTCCGCTCAACCGACTCATCGACCAGCTCGCTGCCGACATGGCTTCCCTTGCCGACCTCGCAGACGACGACACCCTATGGGACATCTCCAAGCGTGCTCTCGTCTCCGCATGGAAAGCCGGATGCCTCCTCTGGGCGCTCAACAACCAGACGTGGACAAAGCCCATGGGCAGCCTCGTCGAATGGCTCGTCTACCACGACATCTGGTCCAAGATGCAGGTCTTTGCCGACATGCTCGGCCAAAACGAAAGCAACGTCAGCGAAACAGTCCGCCGCGGGCCGAAGAATCTACTAGACGACCTGCCCGACTCGTTCAACGAGGCTCAGCTTGAAGCCCTGCGCATCTCGCTCGGCAAGACAAAGGAGGGCACGAAGAATCAAATATACAAATGGATATTCCGCAAGTTTATAGTCCACTCCGCACAAACCGGACTCTACACCAAGACTTCGGAATATCCGCAAGGAATATCCTCCGACAATATCACAAAAAACAATTAGCCATGCTCGATAAATCCACAATACAACAGCTCCGCCAACTGCCCATTGAGGCAGTGGCTGAGCGCCTCGGACTCCGCGTCTCTCGTCACAAGAGCCTATGCCCATTCCACGACGACCACCACGCCAGCCTCACATTCAACACACGCACCAACACCTACCGATGCTTCGCCTGCGACACACACGGCGGAACAATCGACCTCGTCATGAATCATCTGCACAAGCCCTTCCCAGACGCTTGCCGATGGCTCGCCGATTCCACAAACATAATAGTAGAAGAATACAAACCCCTCACCCCAAAACTCAAAATCCCTTCGACGCCGCGCGCTACGCCCGATTCTTCGAGCACCCCTGGCTCAGCGACGAAGCGCAAAGGTTTCTCTTCGAAGAGCGAAGACTCGACCCACGCGTCGTAGCATGGTGCCGCCTCACCTCGTGGACAGACCGACAAGGCATCCATTGGCTACAAACGCCCTTCTTCGACCAAAGCCGAAACCTCATCGGCCTCCAAAACCGAAGCCTCGATTTACCTCATCCCCCAAAATCACCAACCTCATCATCTCCCCCAGAACTCATAGAACACCCAGAACCCCTAGCACCCCCAGTTTCCTCTCGCTTCCGCTTCCCCCACGGCGCCCGATGCTCCATCTACAACCTCCCCGTCATCCCCATGCTCCGTCCCGCAGAGCCCCGATACATCACAGAAGGCGGCTCCGCCTGCTGGTCCATGCTCTCCTCCGGTCACAAAGCCGTAGCCATACCATCAGCAACGCTCCTCACCCAAGCCGACAAGCAGCTCCTACGCGACCTCTTCGACCGGCTCGGCACGACCTTCCACATGTATCCCGACCGCGACACACCCGGCGAACGACTCTTCATGCAACTAAAAGAAGTTTTACCTTCGTTGGAGCATCATCAGCTGCCACCAGGCTGCAAAGACTTCTCCGACGACTATGTTTCATCAATTAAAACCAAAACAACATGAACAATTTCAAAATCCAACCATACACCAAGAAAGAGCTCGCCCTCCTCTATTTCCCCACAGCCGAACCACACGCAGCCGTCAACCGACTCATGTCCTGGGTCAATCGATGCAAACCACTACACAAGGCCCTACTCGACCAAGGCTATCAGAAGACATCCAAGTGGCTCTCGCCACGCGAAGTAAAACTCATAACCGAGCATCTGGGTGAGCCTTAGCAGCAAAGCCGTACGAATTCGTACGGCAACGTACGCCATCGTATCATCACCAACCCCATTCGTCGTACCTTTGTCACATAAAACAAGCCCACCACTTTAATAAGCCCAAAGCCTATGATCACAACCCTCATCCCCACACCACCAAAACCTCACCCTCACGCCTCCAAAACCATATCCCCACGCCCTCCAAACCATATCCAAAAGCCACAGCCCACCCATCCCCTAGTTACCCCAGAACACACAACTCCCCCAGACCACCTAGCCATCTAGTTCACCTAAAAAAAACAAAAAAAATATGTTCAAGTACACTCTTTACAAATCAAAAGCCAACAACGCCTCAAAAGGCCTTTGGTACCCCTGCATCCACTACGAAGAAACCATCGACACACGAGCCCTCGCCGAGCACATGGCGTCTCATTCCTCAGCCCACTCGCCAGCACAGGTCGAAGGCATCCTCTGCGACATGATAACATGCATACTCGAGCTCTGCGCAGAAGGATACAAAGTAAAAATACCCGACCTCGGCATCTTCCAGTACAACATCCACAGCAAAGGCAGAGCCAACAAGAAAGACTTCACTCCCAACTCCAGCATTCTCGGACTACGCTTCCGCGTACGCGGCACAGGAAAGAACAAGCACGAGAGAAACTGCTACGTCAGCCAGCTCGGCATACCCTTCGTACTCGTAGACAAAGCCGAGAAAAACCGAGCAGACGTCGAGAAAGTTTAACCCTCAACACCTCAACATCACACCACCTCAACCACACAACACACAACTATGGAATACGAACTCTATCAGTCAAAAGCCAACAACGCCTCGAAAGGCTTGTACTACGCACGGGCAAAATACAAAGGCGTACTTACACTCAGCGACCTTGCCGAGCACATGGCAAACCACAACACGCCATTCTCCAAAGGACAGATCATAGCCATCCTCGGCGATATGACCTCATGCATACACGAACTCACCCGACAGGGCAAGAAGGTCAAACTCGACAACCTCGCCATCTTCCGACTTGCATTCAGAGCAAAAGGCGTTTCAGACGTCAACGTTTTCAAACCCGAAAACCACATCATCAACTACCGCTTCTCATGCACGGCTACCGACGACACAACCTCAAAGGCTGCAATGAAACGAGCTTCCTTCGCCGTCACCCAGTTCAAGCCGATCAAGCTTGCCGACGTCAGCAGCTCTACCGTCACCAAGACTTAGCTTTCTTAACCTCAACCTATCTTCCATGCAGGCACACTCTCCAAAGCCGCCTACAAACCTGATACCTGAAAAACAAGAAAGGCTGATACCTCGTGAGAAGTATCAGCCTTAATTTATTTTGTTTGAAAAGTTTTACCGGCTTGATATCTTTCACCAAATGTTAAATAAGATAATTCTTGTTAAACAAATCATATTTAATCTCTCATGTTTATACCTTTGCGAACAATTTAATAATCTAAAGGATAACATTGTTTAATAAAAAAGAGAAAAACATGAGAGAAGACACAGAAAAATCGGTAGTCTGCAACCATCATCGAATAAGCTTCTTGGGATTGCTCGTCACTTTAGGCATTGTGTTTGGCGACATCGGAACATCACCACTCTATGTGATGAAAGCCATCCTGCATACGGGCGAAACCATTGACGAGAGCACCATCCTCGGCGCATTATCATGCATCATCTGGACACTCACTCTACAGACCACCATCAAATACGTATGCGTGGCGCTGCGTGCCGACAACAATGGCGAAGGAGGCATTCTCGCCCTTTACGCCCTGCTGCGCCGACTCAAGAGCAAGTGGATTTACATATTGGCCATCATAGGCGCCAGCACCTTGTTGGCTGACGGAATCATCACCCCTGCCATCACGGTTACCACAGCC
>OGNP01001346.1_pt1 | contig 11094 bp, 10 predicted proteins | sample 1573531 | NCBI WGS metagenome assembly OGNP01 (sample SAMEA2581984, study PRJEB24529) | metagenome | biome: Human gut stool | place: China | collected 2011 | reverse complement strand
GCTTAGTTAGCAAAGGCTTAGAAAGGCCTAAGAAGGCTTAGTTCGGCTTAGTTAGCAAAGGCTTAGAAAGGCTTAAAGAGGCTTAGTTAGTTAAGGCTTAGAAAGGCTTAAAGAGGCTTAGCTCGGCTTAAACGCTGCTTTAAAGAGGCTTAAACGCTGCCTTGTTTCGGCTTAAAGCTGCCCCCTAAAAAGAAAAATAATAACCATAAAAACCAAAAGATATGACAAAAATCCGCATTCCGGCAATGGACATCGCGCGTCGTCATCCGCTTTTTTTGAAGGGAACGACCGATGCTGCATACGCACGCTTTGCTTCAGATCTGGCAGAGCTGATGGAGAAACTGAACATTGAAGAATTTAAAGGTGACAACCTGCGTGAGCTTGCTATCGTGCTCACGATGTATTATGAGGATATGATTTCCGATCTCGGCATCTGGAACGCGCTCACCGATAGCTTCCAGGAGTTGTACGGTCGTCAGCTGCCTTTCTACGATGTAGACATGCAGAACTACTATCGCAACGAGCCGAACGTAGAGGACATACGCTTCCTCATCTGGTTGCTTATGACGCGCACCGAGCCGTCGGCTGTGGTGTCGCCCGACACGCCGGCTCTTGAGGCTGCTGCACGCACAGCGTGCTCGCTCATGGACAAACGCTTCGAGGATATGCCCGTGAACGAGGAGTTGAAAGAGTTCTTTACAAAGGCTGAGTTTGCGCAGAACTTCTACGCGCAGCTCGACCTTATGAAGTGGTCGTACTTCGCTTGCTACGCTTCGTGCAACGAGAATGCGCCGATGCTCATACGCCAGCAGGCGCAGCGTCTCTCGTTCTCGCTCAACTGTCCGCCGCCCATCGCTGTGAACGTGGCTGAGAGCATCGCTATGTTCGAGAACCGCCTGCAACCGCTCGCTATGCGCCCGCAGGACTGGCTGGCACGCATCGTGCGCAACAACGGCAACGCTGAGGCTGCCGACAAGATTGCTTCGCAGCGTTATCTGCCGTTCGATTTCTATCTCATCACCGATGCCGTGAAGGGCGAGAGCATGACGTTCGAGTCGCTGCGTGGCGAGAAGTTCACGCTCAGCGACCACGGCTTGAGCCATCCGCAGCCGGAGTGCTACGACAGCAAGTCGGCAATGGCGTTCTTCGTGGAGTACGGTGGCGAATTCTACATCGGCTCGCAGGGCTCTTGGTCGAACAACACCGAGGCGTTCGACACTGAGAAGAAGGCACGCAAGCATAACACGACGCTCTGCATCGACAACCGTCGCAAGCTCATCGAGGAGAACAGTGGCTCGCCGTTGTTTTACTTCAACAATGCCGACATGCTGCGCCTGTTCCTCACCGACCGTGTGGGACTTCCGAAGAAGACTGTGTCGCAGCTCACGCTGCCACAGGAGGAGATGGACTTCACCGTCTTTGTGCGCGAGTCGGACTTCAACGTGGTCTACTTCCCCAACGTGGCGCGACTCATCTGCGACCCACGCAACCCGCTCTACGATGCCGAGTATGCCAAGGCGAACACCTTTGGCAACATCTTCATGCTGCCGGGCGACATGCTCCGCTACCTCCACGAGCACGATATGCTGCCCGAGGCGCGTATCAACTGCTTCGGCGGTGAGGAGGAGGGCAAGAAGATTGTGAAGGACAACTTCGACTTCTTCGCACGCATGATGCAGGGTAGTGCTTACTAAGCATCGGCATCTGCGCATAAGCAGATGCCGATAATAATATAATGTAATAAAGAATTGGGTATTATGAATATAAAAAGTGTACTTGTGCTTTTGGCGTTCGGCCTGTCTGCCTGTAGCAGTGGCAGATATGCCGGTGTGCCGAAAGAGTATCATGCGTTGATTGACCGGACGATTGCCACGGCAGGCGACAATGCCAAGGAGTTGAAGAAGGCATTGAAGGAAGTGCCCCGCAACGAACGCGAGGGCATGGCGTTCCTCATTTCGTATATGCCGGAGCGCGACGCAAAGTCGCTCTCTGCAGACTTCCTCTTGGAGAACGTTGAGTACGCCTACAAGGCTCGCACCGAGTTTCCGTGGGCTAAGGAGGTGCCCGACAGCGTGTTCCTTAACGACGTGGTGGCTTACGCTAATCTGAACGAGAACCGCGAAAGTTGGCGTAAGGACTTCTACGAACGCTTCAAGAAGTACGTGGCTCCGTGTAAGACGATGCGCGAGGCTATCGACTCGGTGAACAAGAACGTGCGCGACGAGCTGCTCGTCGACTACAATACGAAGCGCGAGAAACCCGACCAGGCTCCTTACGAGTCGATGCGCCAGCACATGGCTTCGTGCTCGGGTCTCTCAATCCTGCTTACCGATGCGTTCCGCGCCGTAGGCATTCCGTCGCGCGTGGCTGGCACTCCAGCTTGGCACGACGACCGTGGCAACCACAACTGGAACGAGGTGTGGATCGACGGTCAGTGGCGCTTCACCGAGTACTATCCGTCCGACGACCTCGACCAGTCGTGGTTCCTAACCGATGCCGGCAAGGCTATAAAGGAGGACGTAAGAAAGGCAATATATGCGGCTTCGTTCAAACCTACAGGTTCTTACTTCCCGTTGGTTTGGGATGAAGACATCCGTTATGTTCACGCCGAGAACGTCACCGACCGCTATACGAGTCTCTACCGTGCGCAGCTCTCTGCCATGCCTGCCGACGGCAGCCACGTGGCTCTGCGCGTGATGGTGTTCAAGGACAAGGACCACGCCGAGGCTTCGGGCGACCGCGTGGCTACCAATCTCGATGTATTCAAGGGTGAGAAGCAGCTCTATGGTGGTCGCAGCACGGGTGCTACGCAGGACATGAACGATGTGCTTACGTTCAATGTGGAGAAGAACCAGCAGTACATCATTAAGTACATGAACGGCAAGGGCGAAATGCAAACGCAGACCGTGGACGTTGGCGATGATACCACGACGCTCAAGCTCTACATGCAGTAATCTTTAAGGGGGTGCACTTGTCTCAAGTGCACCAACGTAGTAGCAGTGCACCTTATGTTTTGTTGGTACACCTCGTGTTTTGTTGGTACACCTCGTGTTTTGTTGGTACACCTTATGTTTTGTTGGTACACCTCATGTTTTGTTGGTGCACTTGAGACAAGTGCACCCCCTGATATGTGTTGGTGCACTTGGCGTTTAAGTCATTGGACGGCGAACGCAATCTGATCGGATTGCGTTCGCCGTCTGATCGGATTGCGTTCGGTGAACGATGACCGAACAAAAGGAAATAGGGTATGAAAGCGTGGCTTTCATACCCTATTTCTATATCTGCCACTATCGCTATGTAGCATTCATCTTATGTTAATCTGCCACGGGGCGTATGACGAGACCGTATGCGCGATTTAATCCGCTGTACCTTGTTTCAACCTTTGTGTCGTTTACATACAGACAGTAGGCGTGTTTCGGGGCAATGGTGTAGAGCGATGACGACCAATAAGTGCAGAGCGTGCTCTTACTGGTGCGTGTTATGTTCTGTACGTTGCCGGCTGCAGGGAAGAACACACGCTTGGTGCGGTCGGCTGTTGCTACGCATAGCACGCCGCTCACATTGTATGTCGTGTCATCGATAGTCGTGCCTGCCTCAACCCAATAGATGCCGCCCTCCGTAATGGTTGATGGCACATCTGTTATAGGTGCGGCAGCTCCGCCACAAGCTTCGTATAGCTTCTGGAAGTCTTCCCACATGGGCATGCGCCACGTGCCCTGCCACTCCTTATGAGCTACGTCGTAGTCCTCTTGCAGCACGGTGCCGCTGCCGAATGGTGCCGGGTCCCACTCCTTGAATGTGTTGTCGCTTGTGCCAGTACAGTAGTTTATCCAGTTGTAGCTATACTTATTGCCAGGGATGTGTGTTGTGGTTGAGGTTTTTGCGACTACTTGATCTTTCGAATTGAATGATTTATAGTAGGTGTCAATCTCGCCCCAAGCGTAGTATTTGCCGTATGAGGTATCGGGCGAACCGGCTACTGTCGTTGCGCCGACATTCATCTTTGCCCATTTCAGTCCGCCAATCTCTACGTATTCGTATCCGTTGATATTCTGCCAGTTGTCCACCTGCTTGAACACGATGCGGTATTGGTTTTCGGGGGTGTTATAGTAGGTGTCTATATGGTTGCCGTTGAGGTACACCTCAACCTTCTGTGCATAGATGCTCAGCGTAGCTAAGATGGCGATGAGCGTTATTGTTATTCTCTTCATAGTAGTATTCTCGTTTTCTTTTATCTTATTATGTTACTGCCGTAGTGTGGTTAGTTGCGTGCAGCGTTTGTCTTTCTTACCATTGTTCGTCTGTATCGGTGTCGCCATCGAGCTGCACCTTGCTATCGAGCTGTGTGTCACCTTCGTCTGCTGCACCCGGACTGGTGTTCAATAGCAGACTGTCGCACTCTATATAGATAACTTCCGATTTGGGGCAGATGTATTGTTTCTTCATATTCATTTCGCCTCTTGTCCGTTAATGTAGTATTTCTTGTTTTCCTTTCTGATTATCACCTTGCCGTTCTCGATGTATTTGCCGTCTTGTGTAGGGGCGTCGTAGAAGAACGTAGGGCTTATGCCCGTGGCAGTGCTGTGGCTGAGTAGTACGGCAGCGGGGTAGACGGGGTTCTCGATAGGGTTGTACACCAGATAGCATAGTCCTGGGTTTAGGGTTGTGCCCGTGAAGCGATAGAATCCGTACTTGCCCTTATTCGGGCCAGACTTGCCTACGCCAAGGGTGAAGATGGTTTGTCCTGCCGAAGGGTAAATCTTCAGTGACGAGCCTGATAGTCCGCTTTGCAGCGAGCAGGTGGGAGTCTGTGCCGTAAACTCAAAGTTGACGGCTTCGCTTCCGCTCACTATGAGTGCGGTTTCGGGCGGAACGATAGACCCTGCTGTAGCCTGCGTGTTGGAGTTGAGCAGAAGTGCGTCCTTGTTGGGGTCGTACTCGGGCACAAACACCTCGCAGCCCGATGGCACCTTGAGCTGGAATGGCGAATAGAGTGTTACGTATGGATGTTCTGCCGAAGGAGTCTTTGTCACCGTATTTAGTGGCGTGTCGGCATTTGGTGACTGGTGTTCAACCACCAGTGTTCCGTCGCTACTCATTCGGAGTGCTGCCACGCGGTTGCCGTTGATGGTCATCACCGCCTTGCCATTTACAAATTCTACGCAAGGATGCGAGTCGGCGTTCACTTCAAACTCCGCCGTGCCCAACTGTTCCAACCGCTTACCTTCTTGCTCTACGTGTACGTATATGTTTTGAGCAAGGGTTGTTGCACCGCTCAATGAAAGCATGGAAAAGACAAAAAATGCTCTTTTCATCTTTGTTATTATGTAAAACTAAGAATTAATTGTAATTGTTTAATAAAACTCGCTGTAATTGTTTGATATTACTGTATTTTCAATACAGACTGCAAAATTATAACTAAATTTTAATATGTGTAGAGTTTTATAGTGTGTTTTTGCATTGTTTAACGTTAGTGCACCCCCTGAGAATATCTCTCTGTAGTAGGCTGCGTGGGTATGGCAAGATGCCATACCCTCCTATGCAGCTTAATACTGTATCATCTGCAGCACGTCGGCAATCTTCTCGATGCCCTCCTGCAGCGGTTTCTTCACCATCTGCTTGATGAACATGTTGAGCTCAGCCTTGATGGTGAGCTTCATCTTCGACGTGGTGGCGGTGACGGGCAGCAGCTGAATCCAGAAGTTGAACGGGATGGGGCTCTGCTCGCTCTCGAACTTGATGCACTTCGGCTCGTCGCGGTCTACGATGCGCAGGCGGATAGATCCTACTGGCGGCACGTTGACAGAGAGCGAGTCGGAGTCGAACGTCATGTCCTTAATCTTCTCCGCCTGCTGGCGCGCCTCCTCCGGCATCGTGTCCTTCATCAGCTCGTAGCGCTCCTTCAGAGCCTGCAGGTTGCTGAGGTCGCTGAGCTTGTTGTAGACATTCTGCTGCGGATAGTTGATCTGTCGTATTGTACTTTCGAATGTTGTCATGTGTTTTTTTCTTCGAAAAATGTTGAGGTGTTGAGATGGTGAGATGTTGAGAAATGTGTTGAGACTTGCATAGCTAATGTCACCACATCACCATCTCACCACCACAACACCTTATTACTTCTTCCAGTTAGCCGGGTCTTTGCGCCACTCGTGCAGCAGCTCCACGTCCTCGTTCTTGATGTAACCAGTCTCAAGAGCCTGCTCTACGACGTGGTCGTAGTCGGTGAGGGTCTCAAGGCGCACGTCAGCCTCGGCGAAAGCCTGAGCCGCAACAGGGAAACCATAGGTGTACGATGCCACCATGCCCACTACCTCGTAGCCTGCCTCGCGCAGAGCAGCAACAGCCTTCAGCGAGCTGCCGCCAGTAGAGATGAGGTCTTCAACAACCACTACCTTGGCACCAGCCGGCAGTTCGCCCTCGATGAGGTTCTGCATACCGTGGTCCTTAGCCTTAGAGCGCACGTAAACGTATGGGAAGTTGAGCTCGTCGGCAACCAGTGCGCCCTGAGCGATAGCGCCGGTAGCTACGCCTGCCACTGCCTCTGCCTCGGGGAAGTGCTCGAGGATGGTGTGTACGAGTTCGAGCTTAACGTATGAGCGCAACCAAGGGAACGAAAGAGTCTTGCGGTTGTCGCAGTAGAACGGAGATTTCCAACCTGATGCCCATGTGAACGGATCGTTGGGCTGAAGCTTGATGGCCTTTACTTCGAGAAGTTTAGAGGCGAAGTCTTTTTTGAGTGTACTCATTGCTATAATGTTTAATTATTAATTATTAATTTTTTAATTGTTACCTTTCGGATATTTAATTGAGATGTTTAGTCTTGGGTATTCAATAATGCAAATGTAGATAAAATTATCGAAAAACCGATGTGTTATGCCCTACAATTTGTAAAATTCAATAACTTTGCAACTGCACAAGCGAATTTCAAAACTCTCAATTGAATAATTCACAACTCAACATTGAATAATTCAAAATCGGCGTAGCCGACAATTCAAAATTCAAAACTCAAAATTCAAAAATGCTCCACACTCTCAACGTCTCCATTCCCTCACCCCGCCAGTTCACCTATCCGTTCTGCTACGACGTAGACCCGCTTGCCGAGGCTGCGTCGCTGGAGCTGCAGCGCTACATCGCCGATGCCGACCTGATGAGCACGGAGAAGGGCTGCGGCAAGATGTTCGGCGTGCTGGTTGTGGAGTATGAAGACGAGTCGAGCGCATTGCAGCGCGGCTTCCTTGCCGCCTATTCGGGTTTGCTTGGCGGTAGGAACGACTGGCCTTACTTCGTGCCGCCTGTGTTCGACGCGCAGCAGCCCGACGGCCATTTCAAGCGCACGGAGCGCGAGATTAGTGCCATTAACCGTGAGATTGCAGCCATTGAACACGACGCAGAGTATCTGCAGAGCGTGGCGCAGCACGAGCAGGCGAAGAAGCGCTTGCAGGCTGAGGTGGATGCGTTCAAGGCTGAGGTGGACGCTGCCAAGGCACGCCGCGACGCGCGCCGCAAGAGTGGCGAGCCGCTGAGCGAGGAGGAGCAAGCGGAGATGGTTCGCGAGAGCCAGTTTATGAAGGCGGAGCTGCGTCGCCGTCGCAAGGCGATGGAGCAAGCCGAATCAACATTCCACAATCCACACGCCACACTCTTGAAGTCGCTTCAGCTTCAGCGCAAGCAGATGAGCGACGAGCTGCAGCGTTGGCTCTTCGCGGCTTATCGTATGCTCAACGCCAAAGGCGAGGAGCGCGACCTCATCGACATCTTCCGCGAGTACACGCACGCCATGCCCCCAGCCGGAGCCGGCGACTGCTGTGCACCGAAGCTCTTGCAATACGCCTATCAGCACCGCTTGCGCCCCGTCTGCATGGCGGAGTTCTGGTGGGGCGAGTCGCCTGCGTCGGAGATAAGACACCATCTGCACTACTATCCGGCGTGTCGCTCGAAGTGTCTGCCCATACTCACGCACATGCTCAAGGGACTGGACGTAGCCCCCAATCCGCTCGCGCAGAAGCGGCATACCGCTGAGCCGCGCGTGCTGTACGCAGACGAGTATATCCTTGTGGTTGACAAGCCGGCAGGTATGCTGTCGGTGCCGGGTAAGGCGGAAGACTCTGCAAGTGTCAGCGTTGAGGAATACTTTGCGAACAATTCAAAACTCAAAATTCAAAACTCAAAATTCCTCAAAGCTGCCCATCGTCTCGATATGGACACGAGTGGATTGCTTGTGCTCGCCCGCACCGAGCAGGCGTATGTAGAGTTGCAGCGTCAGTTCGCCAGTCGCGAGACCGTGAAACGCTACGATGCTGTGCTCAGCGGTGTGCCGAAGCATATTGTAGGAGGCTACGGCATTCCTGCCGTAGCCATTGCAAATAGTTGTAGCAATTTGTCTTTCAGTGGTCAAGGGCTACGGCAAGAATGCCGTAGCCTCCTACGACTTGAACCGTTTGCTATTCAATTTGCCAAGTATTCATCGGGCTGCATCTCTCTGCCCCTCATCGCCGACATCAACGACCGTCCGCGTCAGCGTGTGGACATGGAGCACGGCAAGCCCGCACTAACATTATATAATATAGTAGAGGTGAGGGCAGCGGATGCGAATACTGCCGTGGCGTACACAACAAAAAAGGCGGACAAGAGCTTACCCCTTGTCCACCTATATCCTAAAACCGGTCGTACGCATCAACTCCGGGTGCATTGCGCCCATCCGCAAGGACTCGCCTGTCCTATTCTTGGCGACCCCCTCTACGGCACAGAGCGCGCCGACCGTATGTATCTTCACGCCGCCGAACTCACGTTCCGTCACCCCATCACGGGCGAACCGATGCACTTCCTTTCGCCCAGCGGCTTCTGATTGTCGTCTGTATCGTTAAGATATAGACCTTTATATGTGAAGTTGTGTATGTAAATCCAACTTAAATTGTCCCATTTCCACTTTTCGATGATTTGTATAATATAGTTGTCTTTCTTACTATATTCGTATGTAGCAGACATACTGATAGTACCTTTTTTAGAAGCTTCTGTGGTAATGCATTTTTGAGGAAGGTATGGCGATGGACATCCTAATAGTCCCGTAGCAGCTAAGAATGGATATTCATTAAGGATATTTTCCAAAAAAAGACCTGTGTCGTTTTTAGTTGCTGGTGATGCGTATGAGAATGTTGTTGTTCCTATACATTTGTTGTTTGAGTATGTCAAAATGGAATTGATTCTACCATCTATATCCCTTGTGTATTTATATTCAGTCTCCGCATAGCCTCCAATATGGGCGATTGTTTTGATTGTGCTAATGCGGTTTTGTTCATCATATGTTATATGATACTCTGTATTGAGCACGTCTGATACTCGTAGTTCATAATATGTAGCACAACCATGATTGTTCAATTTGAAGTTAGTGATTTTGGATTTACCACCATTCTTTTTAAAACAGAGTGGAGACATTACTGATGTCCATTTTTGACCTTCGAGCTTATTTAGCCGATTGTCTTTAGAGTATCTATATCTATAGGTTTCTGTTGTTGAGTTCTCTTCTATATAGCTATAGTCGTAACGTGCTATGGGTTTTATCCCTAATTCTTTAACATTAGGGGTCGGTAGGTCTTTATCGTTGATATAATACTCATCTTTACTATCACAAGCCGTGAGACTTATGATAGTAAGAAGAGAAATTATGATGTGATTGATTTTTTTCATTTTATTCAGCGCTGAACATATACGAAACACCAAAGGTGTACTTGTTCTGGATAGTCTTGAAGTCGCCCTGCGAACTGTATGATTTGTGGTCGTTCAAGCCCTTGCCGTACTGGAAGTTAAGTTGGAAGTTGCCTAAGCGCAAGCCTGCGCCAACCTCCATAGCCATGTTGAACTTCTTTGGGAAACCGTCCTCTTCATAGAAGTCTGTATAATCCTCAATATCTTCGTCCTTGGCAGAGAAAGCACCGTGGATGACATAGTTGAAGCCCAAACCTCCGTGTACCGACAACGCCACTTTTCTGCCGAAAGGAATACGATAGTACAGGTGGACGGGCACATAAGCACAATGCTCTATGAACATGTCATAGTCGTACTTCTTGCTTGTCGACACATATAGCTCGTAGAATAAACCAGTGTAAAGACCCAAACCAAACTTGAAGCACGGCTGGAAGTGCAGACCTGCTTGCATACCCTTCAGAGTCTTTCCCTTTCCGTCCGGCCAGACACCGTTCTCCTTCAGTTTCTGTCCTTCGCCCGTTGTTACAAGCTGCTTGTAGACATAAGCCAGAGAGAATCCCACCGGTGCTATGTCGTACTCGCGCTGCCACGGCCATATGACATCGTTCTTCGCACTAAGCTTGAACACCTGTGTCTGCTCAGGCTTGTTTACGTTGATGAACTTCTCCTTCGACTTGCCATTGTATGACACTCTGAACGAGTGGGTGCCGTAGGGAAGGTTCACCTTGTAGCTCGGCTCACTGGTGTACTTGTCTTTGTTGTCTACGACAAGTTCTGCGTATACTGGTTTACCGGCATATCTTGTGAGTACCTGCACATTACCTTTCTTGATAGGGTAGAGCTTAATCTCTGTCTGCGAAGAGATGTCGATAGTCTGCTCGTCAATCTGCGTGTCGTTGTATCCCTTCGAACCAGTGTGAATAGCCTTGAACGTGTGCGGACCTACAAGCACTTCATAGTTGTGTATCGGTGCCTGACCGATGAGTTGGTTGTCGATGTAGATAGTAGTGTTGTCCTCCGAGCTGATGATGTTGATGTTGCGACGCTCACGGAAGTCGAAATCGTCGAAGAAGGTGTGACCCTCTTCCACATCAATCTTTACCTCCTTAGTCTTCAATCTTTACCTCCTTAGTCTTAGAGCCGTACATCAGCTTAAGGTCGTGCTTGCCAAAGCGCTGCTCTGAAATCTCGCATGGAGTCTTGCCGTGGTGATTGCCGTCAAGATACACGTCTGCACCGTCGGGCAACGAGTGTACAACAATTGTAGTAGTGCGGTTGTTCACGAGTGTCACGTCGTACATACCTTTCTCTTTCAGCTTTGGCAACGAAAGACGAGTACTCTTGCCGTATGTCGGATGACTCATCTCCAGCCACATGTTGGTGCCCTTAGAGAGG
>OGNP01001340.1_pt1 | contig 11128 bp, 9 predicted proteins | sample 1573531 | NCBI WGS metagenome assembly OGNP01 (sample SAMEA2581984, study PRJEB24529) | metagenome | biome: Human gut stool | place: China | collected 2011 | reverse complement strand
AGAGGACGTTTAGACGCAAGAAGGACGCTGAAGAGCTTAGTTGCGGATTTGAGGACATCAATATCATGAATCATTTCTTTATGCATGCTCCCAAGTGGAGAACCGGAGCGGGCGTACTGACCCTCTTGGTATGGCTCGCTTCCTGTGGCCCGAACAACAAAACGGTGGAATACCCTTTGATTGAAACGGCCAATACCAACGCACTCGACATCGCAAAGGTGGAACTGACGGACTCAGCTACCATCCTGCACACCGACGCGTATTACCGTCCCCACAATTGGATTCGCATTTCTTCGGAATCGTATCTGCAAGCCGGGGGAAAACGGTATATGCTGACCGGTGCCGAAGGAATCACTCCGGACTCGCTTTTCTGGATGCCTGAATCGGGCGAAGCTTCTTTTACCCTCCGCTTCGAACCGCTCCCTTCCGGAACACCGTCGTTCGACTTCATCGAGTCCGACTGTGAGGACTGTTTCAAGCTTTTCGGAATAGACCTGACGGGAAAGAAAACATTCGACACGCCGGACGAAGTACCCGAAGACTTGCGGCAGGCCGACGGGGAAACGGCGATGCCCGACCCGATTTTCAAAACGGGCACCACGACCGTCAACGTCCATTTCCTGCATTATCGTCCGGAATTAGGCAAAGAGGCTAACCTCTACGTCAACACCCTCTTCGGGACGCAACAGCCTTATACAGCCACCATCGACCCCGAAACCGGCAAGGCTTCGTTCAGTTTCCTGCAATGCGGTACGGCGAAAGCAGCCGTAGTCCTCAACAACAGTGCAGCAGGAAGCGCATGGCTGGCTCCAGGCGAAACGACTGAACTGTATGTGGACATGCGTGTATTGGGGTATTACCTTTCGCTCCGCCGCGAGGAAAAGAAAAAAACGACATATCCGGCTACTTTCCAACGACTCTATTCCTCGGGCACGTATGCCAACCTGAATAACATCGACAACCAATTAGACAACAGTCCTTATTATGGCATGAACTTGCTTACTGGAGAATTTGCAGACTACCGCATGACCTCGGCCGAATATGCCGCCCATGTCGTGGACACCTACAAGACCCTCGAAGACAGCATCGCCCGAAGCAACCTTTCGCCGCTCAAAAAGGAAATGAAACTGCTCGCTCTTCGACAGGATGCTCTCTCGGCCATGGCACAAGGCAATTACCTGCGCGAACATAACTACCGATACACAAACCGTCAATGGGACTACAACTTCAAAGTGGAAGGTATCGAACCGCTGAAACCGGAGGATGCCAAGACCATCTGCCAACTGTTTGACATCAACGATTCCAAACTCTTGATGGGAATCTACCTTTCGGACTATGTGCGTGCCGCCAGTTCATCCTCTTTCGACTGGCCGCAACTGGCCGGTATCCAAAAAGGACTGGTAAAGGACTTGCGCCAAATCGCCGGTTACCAAGCCAAAGCGGAGAATGTCGCGCTCACCGATGCGGACTTTGCCCAAATGAAAGCCATGGACAACCCGTTCTACCTCGAAGCGTTCACCCTCATGCAAAAGAAGGCCAAAGACGAACTGGCCGCAGTGGAAGTCAAGTCGAAGGTGGAAACCACGCCCGACGTGCCCAAAGAACGGCTGTAAAACGCCGACATCGTGAACCACAAAGGCAAAGTGGTGCTCGTGGACTTCTGGAATACCTGGTGCGGCCCGTGCCGTGCAGCCATCCAAGCCAACGAACCGCTCAAATCCTCCAGTCTGAAAAGCGATGACCTCGTATGGATCTACATTGCCAACGAAACCTCTCCCATCGTGAAATACAAGACCATGATTCCGGACATCCAAGGCTTGCACTACCGACTGAACCAGGAACAATGGGACTATCTGTGCGACAAATTCAAGATAGACGGCATCCCGTCTTACGTGTTGGTGGACAAGTCGGGCGCATACAAGCTGCGTAACGACTTCCGTAACCACAAACTGATGGAAGAGACATTGAAGGAAGAGTTAAAGAAATAAGGAGTCTTACATCAATAGCAGATTATGAAAAGGATATTAGTCTCCGCACTGCTGTGCATGTCCTTATTCGCTGCGGCGCAGGCCCAGACCACCCATACGGTGAAACTTGTGGACACCCAGTTGCAGGACGTACTCAACGTACTCGAAGACATGGACATCTACATACATCGTTTCGACGTGAGTCAGTTCCTCGATGCCACATATCACGTGGAAGTCTATGTGGAAGAATACAAGAATAACCAGAAGACGGGGAAAGTGCACCACTTCGACCTGGGCAAAAACATCCGCTCGTTAGATGAAATTTCGGAAGAACACCGGGACGCTTTTCGAGAGACATACCAAATCCCCGCCGGGAAAAAAGAATGGGACAACATCAAGGAGATTTCCATATATATAAGGAAAGAGGAAAGGACGGACACCACTGCCGCCATCCGTATCTCCAGTCCCAACGTGGGCATCCAAGGTTTCCCGTTCACGTTGTATCCGGCCGACGGAAAGAAGTTCATCAGTTACCACACGCGACCTTTTGCCGTACGTGCGGTAAAAACAGCCGATGAAATGAAAATCCCCCTCTTGCTATACGGCTCGGAATGGGCGGAACCGGGGACGACTTTCTTCCGTTTCTGTGGTGAAAACGAGATAGACCCGGAAATGAAAGCGGAAATCCTGACCCATATCCCTCACCACTACGTGATAGGGTTGCAGTTGAAGAAAGAATAAATTGAAGAAAGAGACACAAGGTGACGAGGCGGGCTTTTCTAAAAGAGAAGCTCGCCTTTGCCTTGACGTACGACCTCGAAAGCGTCGTCCACACAATTCACCACCGTCGAAGCCTCGCTGCCTCCATATCCCCCGTCGATGACCAAAGCCACGCGGCCTTCGTATTTCTCATGAATCAACTCGGGGTCGGTGGAGTACTCGATAATTTCGTCTTCGTCGTGCACCGACATCGTGAGGATGGGATTCCCCAACCCATCCACCAGTCCACGCGCAATACTGTTGTCCGGCACACGGATACCCACTTCTTTCTTATTCTTATATATTTTAGGGAGCCGGCTGCTTGTAGGCAGGATGAACGTGAACGGCCCCGGCAAGTTCTTCTTCAACAGTTTGAAAGCGGCGTTGCTGACTTGTGCATATTCACTGATATTAGACAAGTCATAACAAATAATCGACAAGTTGCTCTTTTGAGGGTTCACCCCCTTCAGCGTACAAATCTTCTCCACCGCCCGTACGTTCAGGGCATCGCATCCTATGGCATACACCGTGTCGGTAGGATAAATAATCAGTTCTCCGTCCCTCAGCATTTTAAGGGCCTTGGCCATCTCACGGGGATTCGGGTTTTCCGGATAAATTCTAATCAGCATGATTTCTTTCCTTTTTATAGCCTACAAAGGTATCATTTTCTTTTGGTTTCACAGCAACAAGCTTACAATATAATGAAAAACCGGAGAGCCATGCTTCAAAATATAATTTTTTCGTATCTTTGCGTGCAGTTAGACGAAAAAATAGACTCAAAAACATTACAAAATGGCAAAAATAACCAAAGAAATGGCTTTGCACTATCATGAACAGGGCAAGCCGGGTAAAATCGAAGTGGTGCCAACCAAGCCCCACAGCACACAAACGGATCTCTCATTGGCTTATTCGCCCGGCGTGGCGGAACCGTGCCTCGAAATAGAAAAGAACCCGCAGGATGCCTACCGCTATACGGCCAAGGGCAACCTCGTGGCAGTAATATCCAACGGTACCGCCGTCCTTGGGTTGGGCGACATCGGTGCTTTGGCCGGTAAACCAGTAATGGAAGGAAAAGGACTGCTCTTCAAGATATATTCGGGCATCGATGTGTTCGACATCGAGGTGAACGAGAAAGACCCCGAAAAGTTCATCCAAGCCGTGAAGACCATCGCGCCGACTTTCGGCGGCATCAATCTGGAAGACATCAAGGCACCCGAATGCTTTGAAATCGAACGCCGTCTGAAAGAGGAACTCGACATTCCCGTCATGCACGACGACCAGCACGGTACGGCCATCATCTCCAGTGCCGGACTGTTGAATGCACTGGAAGTGGCCGGAAAGAAAATCGAAGACGTGAGAATCGTTGTGAACGGAGCCGGAGCTTCGGCCGTATCCTGCACAAAACTGTATGTGTCGCTCGGCGCACGGTTGGAAAACATCGTCATGCTGGACAGCAAGGGTGTGATCTCAAAAGACCGTACCGACCTGAACGAGCAGAAGCGTTACTTCGCCACCAGTCGTACGGACATCCATACGTTGGAAGAAGCCATCAAGGGCGCCGACGTATTCCTCGGCTTGTCGCGCGGCAATGTGTTGAGCAAGGACATGGTGCGCAGCATGGCTCCGTCGCCCATCGTGTTCGCATTGGCTAACCCGGTACCCGAAATCTCGTATGAGGACGCCATGGATTCGCGTCCCGACGTGTTGATGGCTACCGGACGTTCCGACTATCCGAACCAGATAAACAACGTCATCGGATTCCCTTATATCTTCCGTGGCGCCTTGGATACCGGTGCCACGGCCATCAACGAAGAAATGAAACTGGCCGCCGTACGGGCTATCGCAGGCATTGCCAAACAACCCGTGCCGGACGTGGTGAACGAGGCTTACCACGTGAACAACCTCACTTTCGGTCCTTCATATTTCATCCCGAAACCGGTAGACCCGCGCCTCATCACCGAGGTGTCCATGGCTGTGGCCAAAGCTGCCATGGAAAGCGGAGTGGCCCGCAAGCCCATCGAAAACTGGGACGCTTACGCCCTCCACTTGAAGGAACTGATGGGGTATGAGTCGAAACTGACCCGCCAGTTGAGAGATACGGCCCGCCGCAATCCCCAACGCGTGGTGTTTGCCGAGGGTATCCACCCCAACATGCTGAAAGCCGCCGTGGAAGCCAAGGCTGAAGGCATCTGCCATCCTATCCTGTTGGGTAACGACGAGCGTATCGAGAAATTGGCGAAGGAACTCGATCTCAGCCTGGAAGGCATCGAAATCGTCAACCTGCGCCACGACCGCGAAGCCGAACGCCGCGAACGTTATGCCAAGATACTGGCCGAGAAGAAAGCCCGCGAAGGTTATACATTCGAAGAGGCCAACGACAAGATGTTCGAGCGCAACTACTTCGGCATGATGATGGTAGAGACTGGCGAAGCGGACGCATTCATCACGGGCGTGTACACCAAATATTCCAATACGATCAAGGTCGCCAAAGAAGTCATCGGCATACAACCGGAATACAACCATTTCGGTACCATGCACATCATGAACAGTAAGAAAGGTACGTACTTCCTGGCGGACACACTTATCAACCGCCATCCCGACACGGAAACGATGATAGACATTGCACGGCTATCCGAAAAGACCGTGCGTTTCTTCAATCACGAACCGGTCATCGCCATGTTGTCCTATTCCAATTTCGGAACGGACACATGCGGAAGCCCGGCCAGCATCCATAAAGCCGTAAAGTACATGCAGGAGAACTACCCGAACCTACCCATCGACGGCGAGATGCAGGTGAACTTCGCCATGAACAACGAGCTGCGCGACCGTAAGTACCCGTTCACTCGCCTACAGGGTAAGGAGGTCAATACCTTGGTATTCCCGAACCTGAGTTCGGCCAATGCCGGTTACCAGTTACTCCAGGCTCTGAATGGAGACGAAATAGAGATGATAGGCCCTATCCAGATGGGGTTGAACAAACCTATTCATTTCACCGACTTCGAAAGTTCCGTACGCGACATCGTGAACATCACGGCCGTAGCGGTCATCGATGCCATCGTGATGAAGAAAAAGAATCAATAACCCACGGGGTATACTAAACGAAATCAGGATGCACAGCCTCTCCCTTGGCAGTGCATCCTGATTCGTTTATTATAAACGGGGCATTATTTATCCCCTTCCTATGCCCTTTCCCTCAAGCACCTTGTCCAAATAACGGTACCCCACATATCCGCAAACCGCAGCCGCCAAAGCCCAAACGGAAGCTGCGACGGCACCGCCGCACAACTCCACCAAAGTCGTATCCGTATCTTCCGTACACCAAATCATGGCAACACCCACAAAGTTATTGAAGACATGAGCCGCCACCGGAATCCAAATCGTACCCGACCGCCAGTACAACCAGCCCAAAACCCAACCAAAAACTACGGCTCCCGGTATTTGCGCCGGATTGCCATGTACGGCTCCGAATATCAAGGCTGAAAGCAAAATGGCCATCCACGGACGCATCCTGTGCCGGATAAGATGCCGCTGGATTCCCATCCGGAACACCAGTTCCTCGGTAACAGGTCCGACTAAGACGATAGCCAAGACTCCCCAAGGGTTATACACAAGCGTGGCAAATACATCCTTATTCAAGTCCTCTAATGTCAAAGTCTCCAGCAACAGGTTTACAATAAATATGACGGGCAACATCCATAAAACCACGACGGCGTATACAGGCCATTTTATTTGCCTGAAACGGAAACTTTTACGGTCTGTCCATCTCAACAAAGTCATCACCGCCCATACCACAGCCCCGTTTAATAACAGAGAAATCCCCAAGGCCGATGGAGAAGTTGCCAATGCGTTCACATCCAAACGTCCTTCGTGAAGCAGATCCGAAAGATTGAAAAAGAACAAGACTACCAAGGAAGACAAAACCTGGGCCAACAAAAAAATAATCACCAGACAAACCGTACGTTTCATACCAATCTCCTTTCCAAGCTATTGCTCTTTATTTAAAATCATTCTCACCATAGCCTCATCCTCGCGAAGCTGATGAACCAATTCCCCTTTGTTCCTGAACTTCCTTTCGTCTCTCAAACGCCTGACGAAACTCAACGTCAAGCGACAACCGTACAAATCCCCGGCAAAATCCAACAAATGTACTTCTATGGTGCGATTCTCACCGTTTTCCATCGTCGGCCGAAGACCGATATTCAACATTCCGCCCCAAACGTGTTCCTCTCCTCCTGTTTTTCCTTTGACCCAAACGGCATATACGCCGTTTTTCGGAATCAGCTTCTGCGCATCCTCTACCTGTATATTCGCCGTAGGAAAGCCCAGTTCATGCCCTACGTGGAAACCATGAACCACACGTCCCGTAATTTCGTACGGACGGGTCAGGCAACGTGCCGCCATTCCTACCTCGCCTTCGGCCAGACAAGCCCTGACCATGGACGAACTTACGTTCACCTCGCTCATGGCAAAGGCATCCGCACGAACGACTTCCATCCCCAATTCCCGTCCATATTCCACATATTCCGCAAATCCCTCCGAACGGTCATGTCCGAAACGATGGTCGTATCCGATAATCAAGACCTTTACAGATAACTTCTCTTTCAGTATTTCAGCCATAAAGCGACGGGCTGACAAAGCTGCCAATGCAGTAGTGAAATCCAACGTCAGGCAACAATCCGCTCCCGTCGTAGCCAACTGCTCGCATTTCTCATCATACGTGGTCAACAACTGAGGCTGATAAGCGGCTTGCATGACTTGGCGCGGATGCGTACGGAAAGTGATCAGCAAGGAAGCCAAATCGTGCCCGGCGGCATAACGGGTCAACTGCCGTATCAAAAAGCGATGCCCCCGGTGCACGCCGTCGAAAAAACCAATCGTGGCGACACAAGCCTGATAAGGTAAGGGGTCAGTAAGCGTGATAAACTTCATTCTCCTCCGTCATTACTCCAACAAACTGAACCAATCTTCCGGCTGCCGGGAATGGAACACCTGTATACCCAAACTCTCTGCCATCCTGCAATTTTCGGAAGAGTCGTCGACAAACAATGTCTCTTCCGGCTTCAACCCGGCTTCCGACAACACCTTACGGAATATCCGTTCGTCCGGTTTGGCCAGATGCATCTGGAAGGACAGGAATATGCGGTCGAAACAATCTCCCATCTCCAGCCCCGTAGAAGCCATCAATTCACGGCATGAATATGCCCAGTGCATGGCATTCGTATTACTGAGCATATAAGTGCGGTAATCCGTCCGCAGATTACGGATGGTTTGCATGCGACAAGCCGGAATCCCGACCAACATCTTATTCCAAGCCCGAAAGATTTCTTCATCTTTCACATCCGCCCCGACTTTCTTCCGCACATAAGTGCAAAACTCATCCGGTGACATCTCTCCGGTTTCCATCAAGGCAAACACTCCGTCCTGCACATAATCATTGATATAAGCGTGGGCTTCAAAGCCCAACGCCTCAAAAGCATGAACCGCTGCCTGCTTGTCCAAATCCACGATAATACCGCCGAAATCGAAAATAATATTTTTTATCCGTTTATCCATTTCATTCTGCTTTTTTCCGGCAAAGCCGTTTAAAGAGACGACCTGCCTCTCCTACCCATAATACAAGAGAGCTTACAGCAAGCAATATCCCCCAGTCCCTGGCCGCCAAAGGTACAGTGCGGAATACCGGCCCGCCGAACTGTACAATCAGCCACTGACCACACAGGATAAGACATAATACGGTCAACACGCCGGCACACCGGGAAAGATGTTTGAAAGCCGAATCTGTCGTAGAATAAGTCTTTGCATTCAACAAATTCCAGAACTGCAACAAGACAAAGAATGTGAAAAACAGGGTCAAATCATATACATCCATTCCTCCGGTGATTTCTATACGGAGAAGCATGGCCAACAAGAACACGACAAAAGCTGTCCCATAACCCAATATCGATGTCCATATCGGACGTGTGATGATGAATTGCCCTACAGGACGCGGCTTCTCGTTCATCACGTTCGGGTCGGCCGGTAACGAAGCCAAAGCCAAAGCCGCAAAAGTATCCATGATGATATTCACCCACAACATTTGGGTAACGGTCAACGGAAGAGTCGTCCCCATGAACGCGCCGATAAGCACGACCAGCAAAGCGGTGAAATTAATAGTCAACTGGAACATGACAAAACGTTGGATATTCTTATACAACGATCGTCCCCACATGACAGCCGTGACGATGCTACGGAACGAATCGTCAAGCAATGTAATGTCACTGGCTTCCTTGGCTACCGAAGTCCCCGACCCCATCGACAGGCCGACTTGGGCAAAGTTCAACGCCGGAGCATCGTTCGTCCCGTCGCCGGTCACAGCCACGACTTCTCCCTCCGTCTGCAACAACTTCACCAACCGTTGCTTGTCCAACGGACGGGCACGGCTCATCACCTTCAAGTCCTTGATACGTTGCAGGGCTTCTTCGTCGCTCAACGCAGCAAAGTCAACACCCCGCATGCAATTCTTCTTTTCGTCGTCTCCTTCTTTCCACAAACCGATTTGACGGGCTATTTCCACAGCGGTACCCGTGCTGTCGCCCGTCACGACCTTGATTTGCACCCCGGCCTTCAAGCAGTTCTCCACGGCCTGGGGCACTTCCGGGCGCACGGGGTCGCTAATAGCCGCCAAGCCCAACAAGGTCAACCCGCCGGATTGTACCAAAGCCGCACAATCATCTTCCGTATCCGCCACTTCCTTATAAGCCAGCAACAAAGTACGCTGAGCGTGCATCTGCCAGTCTTTCAGTTGGACGTGATACCCTGCAATTTGCTCTTCCGATAAACCCCGGCAAAGTCCCAAAACGATTTCCGGTGCCCCTTTCACATATACAACCTTTCGTCCCAACACGGAGGAATTCACTATCGTAGCCATATATTTCCGCTCTGAAGAGAAAGGCAGACGAGCCACTTCTTCCACTCCTTGGCGCACCTTCATATAATCCGAACCGCGCCCTTGCATCCAAAGCAACAAAGCCACTTCCGTGGGATTTCCCAACCCCTCCGTACGGGATTCATTCAAAAAGGCAGTCGTATTGCAGGCGATAGCTTCATCCAAGAGTGCCGAATCCTCATCTTGCATCAGCATTTGCGACACGGTCATGCGATTTTGTGTCAATGTTCCGGTCTTGTCCGTACAAATCACCGTAATGGCCCCCATCGTCTCGCAAGCATGCATCTTACGTACCAGGTTATTGGTCTTCAGCATACGACGCATATTCAATGCCAGACTTAACGTCACAGCCATCGGCAATCCCTCGGGAACAGCCATGACAATCAACGTCACAGCCATCATGAAATTATTCAGCACCATCCCAAACACATGCCAATAGTTCTCACTCCCCCACATATCGACCTTGGGGACATATTCCATCAAACCATGTACCGTAAATATCGTAAACGTAAGGAATGCCACGGTATAGCCTATCTTACTAATGAAACCGGCCAAACGGTCCAACTGTTTGTTCAATGGGGTCTTCTCACCGGTCAGCACCGTCGCTTCGCGAGCTACCTGACCAATCTCCGTATGGTCGCCCACAGCTATCACACGAGCCGTAGCACTCCCCTCTACAATGGTCGTGCCACGCATCAATCGATTCGTGGCATACGGGGCATTTTTATCAAAATCCGAATGATCCGTACTTTTCCGCGTAACCGGCTCTCCCGTCAGATTCGATTCATTCACCTGCAAACTTTCAGCCTTCAACAACTCGGCATCGGCAGGTATCTCGTCTCCGGTTTCCAACATGATGATGTCTCCCACCACAAGTTCCTTACGCGGAACCTCACACACCTGTCCGTTACGTACAACCCGTACAAGCGCCTCGCTTCCCAAAGCATTCAACACATCGAATTTACGGGCGGCATCGTACTCAAAATAAAAGCCGATGCCTGTAGCCAACAATATGGCACACACGATTCCTATGGTCTCTGCAAATTCATTTTCCACAAAAGCGACTACAAAAGACAGCAAGGCGGCTACCAACAATATCCGTATTACGGGATCCTGGAATTTCTCCAGATAAAGCCTCCACATTGAAGGGCGTTTTGGCGGGGTCAGTTCGTTACTCCCATGACGGGCACGGCTCTCTTCTACTTGCCGGTCATTCAAACCGACACTCAACCAATCAGTCTCTTTTGTACTCATCTTTACCTTAAATTATATGCGATTTCTGTTTCATACATCATTCCACGATGCGAAAATACAATAGTTCCGGCAATATTGAAAGCTTTTCCCTCCATTTTTTACCTTTATTGTTTGCATATCTCAATAAATCATATTACTTTTGCACTGCAATTTCAAAAAGAAGTTGTTTCGGACTTGTAGCTCAGTTGGTTAGAGCAACAGACTCATAATCTGGAGGTCCCTG
>OGNP01001337.1_pt1 | contig 11144 bp, 5 predicted proteins | sample 1573531 | NCBI WGS metagenome assembly OGNP01 (sample SAMEA2581984, study PRJEB24529) | metagenome | biome: Human gut stool | place: China | collected 2011 | reverse complement strand
AAATTCGTTGTTAAGAGCTTCAAATATTAATCATATGTTTGAAGATTTGACTTCTTGGGGAAAGAGGTTTATGGAAGAGCAAATTAATAATGATTAATCATTGTGTCACATTGTGATGAATAACTTTGATGAAATCCTTGTATGATTCTGAAATTTTTATACTGAAAAGACTCAGAAATATATTTAGAAGCATTTTATAGAATTTACGGACAGAAAATACATAGGTATAGACATTGAGATACTATTATCTTTGGAGAAGCTAGGGGATATGAAAAAGTTTTTCTGACTCAAAATATGTGCTCCATCACAGGAAACTACACAAAAATGAATAGTATGATTCCTGCACGTACAATCCTGTCAGAATCGGCTGACAGTTGGAAAAGAAATTAAAACAAAAAGTAAATAAAATATTGGCACCTCAACGAAAAGAAATAAAACTTATTTTCCGAAAGTGTTGGTAATAGAATAAGAACGTCTGAATAAGAGAACAAAAGGTCTGTGACATAAAATGCACAGACCTTAATTTTTCTGAGAATCCAATAATCCTTGAGCGTATGCCACTAATTGAGCCTTATTCTTCGACCCCAATTGGCGATAACAGTGTACGAGAAAGTCACGCTGTTCATCATCAATGGTATAATCTGCGGTCTTGATTTGGCGGACAGGGGATAATCCCATGATATAGTCCATGCTGGCATCAAAGAGCTCACTCATTTTCATTAGTGCGGTTAAACTGGGTAGATGTTTGTCATGTTCATAAGCGCTAATTGTTTCCTGAGTGACGTTCAAGTAAATACTAAGTTGCAGCTGGGTTATTCTTTTTTCTATACGCAATTCTTTGATTTTGTTAGGCAACTCAAATCCCTCGTAATTTTTTAATATAGTATCTGCAAATATGTACTTATTATAGCGGAAGAGATTAGTTTGAAACATAATATTAACTTGTATAAAAACAGTATCAAACAATTAATTAACAATTTGTAATTGTATATCTCTAACAAATATAATTGACAAATGTATTTACACAAGTTAAAACTGTATTATAAGATACTATTGAACCGTGTAGGAGGAGATACATGAAAGCATCAATGAAACGAATTATTATTTTGTTTTTGGTATGTGGACTGATATGTGTAGGAAGTTTGAAAGCGCAGGCAGCTTCCTTATCACAGAAAGAGATGGATGAAGTTACCAGAATAGAATGGTTGAAAGCATTAACCGAAACGTTTGAGATGACGGTCGAGGAAGACAACTATCCGGATAACTATTATTCAGATATGGATTCATCGTCTGAAAATTATTATGAGGTGATGCTGGCAACAGAATTTGGACTGGTAGATGTGGAAGCAGGAGATCCGTTGAGACCGGATGAACCGGCAACAAGGGAATTTGTTGCGCATACAATAAACCTCTGTATGGGATACCAGCTGGAAGATGATACATATACATTCAGTGAAGCAACTTCTGTAACTTATCCACAGGATATTCAGATTGCGATTGATAAGGGATGGCTGGAACTGGTAGATGGCAATTTTCTTCCGGAACAGGGAATTACCAGTGCCGAAAAAACAAAAATGATTGATGCAGCAAAGGAAGCTGTAGAATCAACGAAGCTGGATACTAATCATAAGGACGCGTATAAACTGGCGGAAGGAGTTGTGGCAATTCCAAGTGGAACAGAAGTTGAATTAACAGATGAGAACGAATGGACTATTTATGATTGCGATGTAAAACTGAAAGCAGGAGACATTTTTGCTATTGTTGCAGATGGTCTTCCGATGGCAAAAAAGGTAGTATCAGTACAGACAAAGGATGGAAATATTATTGTTCATGTAGATAATGTTGAAATCGAGGAAGCTTTTGAGAGCATTGACGTTCAGGGAACGATAGCGGCAGATCTTACAAAGACACAGACTTTGGAAGATGATGTGACATTGACCTATGTCGTGGGAGGAACGGAAGAACGAAATTATGAAGACGGTATTGCACTGAATTCTCTTAAAGAGGTAGAAGAACAAGAGAAAGAAGTAACGGCAGTAATTGCTTCTAAGACAATAGAAATACCGAATGATGAAATAAGCACTTTTGGAATTGAAGCAGATCCCGGTAAGGAAGGAATTACATTCAACTGTAAAATTACTAACGTATCAATAGATTATAATGTTTCTCTCTTAGATCTGACGGCATATCTGAAAGTTAACAGTAAAGTGACCTTCAGCTGCGATATAGAGGGGATAGATAAGGAAATACCGTACTTTGAAAATCCATTTGTAAAAGTGCCCATAGGTGTGGTGGGATTTTTTGAACCCGTTGCAGAAGGAAGAATAAAGGGATCTATTTCTTTGGCACTTAGTGCCAATACAACGGTTGGCGTGCAATATGATCACGGATCCATCAGAGGAATATTTGATTTTAAAAAAGCTGCATTTACTATATCAGCAAAAGCAGAAGTTACCCTTGGGGTTAAGGCAGCAGTAGGGGTTGATGTGGCTTTCTTAAAAGCAGAACTTTACATAAAGGGAGGAGCAAAAGGAACTGCGAAGATTACAAAATACACAGACAATCCACAAAGGTGTACACATTTTACGGCACATTTATATTCGGCAGCTGGGGGAAAGGTGACTTTTAAAGTATTCGGGTATAAATCATCTGTAACTTTGGAACAGACGATCATGGATGAAAAGAACAGTCCTGTTAGAATATCGGTTCACTATGAGGACGGAACGCCTGTAAGCGTATGTTCCAGAGACAGCAAAATAGGGACAGGTAGTATAGGAATTATTTCGGGAGAAAAGTATAAATATTATAGCCCATTTTATTCACAATATGTCGATAGTGGCATTAACAGTGGAACGGGAGCAGATGGAGAACCGTACACAATTTTTGAATATACTTTGGATGACAATGACCAAGCTACCATTACAAAATATAATGGAAATGTTGCAGTTTTAAATATTCCGGAGACGATTGATGGATATAGGGTGGTAGGAATTGGAAATAATGTTTTTGAAAATAATCAAAGATTAATGATTGTGAAAATCCCTGATAGCGTAACAACGATACAAAGATATGCATTTTCTAACTGTAGCAATTTGATACAGGTAAAGTTGTCAAAATCTTTGATAGAAATGGGAACTGCATCGTTTTCTAAATGTAATTCATTAGCAGAGATAGAAATTCCTAAAAGCTTGGATAAAGTATCAGTATATGGATTTTCAACAGAGGGAGCATTTGTAAAATGTGATAACCTTAAGACAGTAAAATTCGAGGAAGGGACAACACAGATAGCGACCAATTTATTTTATGGTTGTACTGGTTTGGAAGAAATTATAATTCCGGACACAGTGACGGTTATCGAGGCAAATGCTTTTCACGATTGCAGTAACCTTAAAACTGTAGATATTCCAACATCAGTGACGGAAATTGAAGAATATGCTTTTAAGGGCTGTAAAGAATTAACAGAAATTATAATTCCTGATTCGGTGACACAAATTAAATGGTGTGCATTTGAAAGTTGCGGTAATCTGGCAACAGTAAAGTTGTCAAAGTCATTAACAGAAATGTGGAATTCAGCATTTGCTAAGTGTAATTCCTTAACAGAAATAGAAATACCTAAGAGCTTGACCAAAGTATGTACATATGGATTTTCAACGGAAGGAGCATTTGCAAACTGTGATAATTTGAAGACAGTACGGTTTGAAGAAGGAACAACACAGGTAGTAATTAATCTGTTCAGCGATTGCACAGGATTAGAAGAAATCGTAATTCCAGGCACAGTGACGATTATTGGAGCTAATTCATTCTGTGGATGTAGCAATTTAAGAAGCGTAAGTATTCCGGAATCGGTGGTAGAAATAGGGGAGTATGCTTTTAATAAATGTAAAAAACTGACAGAAATTACAATTCCTGATTCAGTGACCAAAATTAAATGGTGCGCTTTTCAAGATTGTAGTAATTTGGAAAGAGTGAAGTTGTCAAAGTCACTGACAGAAATGTGGAATTCAACATTTGCTAGATGCAACTCTTTAACGGAGATAGAAATTCCAAAAAGTTTGGACAAGGTATCAACATATGGATTTTCAACGGAAGGAGCATTTGCAAATTGTGATAATTTAGAAAATGTAAGATTTGAAGAGGGAACAACGCAGATAGCAGCTAACCTATTTCATGATTGTACGGGATTGAAACAGATAGTAGTACCGGATACGGTGACGGTTATTGAAACAAATGCATTTCAAGGGTGTAGCAATTTATACAACATAACAATTCCACAAACAGTAACAGAAATCGGAGACAATGCTTTTGAAGGATGTAGCAAATTAGCAGAAATAGAAATTCCTCAAAAAGTAACTACAATCGGAAACAATGCATTTAAGAACTGCACAGAATTAAAAGAAATAGAGATTCCGAATTCAGTGACGGGGATGGGAAATTATGTTTTTATGAACTGTACAGCTCTTGCAAATGTTAAACTTCCGAATATTCGTAAAAATATTACAGAGGGAATGTTCAAAAATTGTACAGCTTTAAAGAGCATCACACTACCGGACAGCGTTACCAGGATAGCGGGATCAGCATTTTATAATAGTGGATTAGAAACTATTACGTTATCTTCAAAGTTGCAAATCATAGAAGGCAGTGCTTTTCGAAAATGTACGGCGTTACAATCAATTATAATTCAGGATAGTGTAACGTCTATTGGAAGTTATTGTTTTGCAGAATGTGAGGCCCTTTCTTCAATTCAACTGGGAAACGGATTGACAAAAATAGAACAATATACTTTTAACCAGTGCCCGGCGTTACAGAAAGTAACATTACCTTATCGCTTAACAAGTGTAGCAGCAAATGCATTTACAAATTGCACGCAACTGACAGAAGTGGTGATACCGAGGGCAACAACAAGCATCGCAAATAATGTATTCAGTTATCCAACGAAAATGACCGTTTATGGAGTGGCAGGAACCTACGCAGAGACTTGGGCTTCCTCTGTGGGAGCAAAATTTGTAAATCAGGAGAAAACGGCAGAGGATGTTCAACTGAATGAATCAGCAGTAGTCGTGAATAAGGGTGAAACATACGCATTGGTAGTAACTGTAACGCCCAAGGACTTTACGGATACAATAAGCTGGAAAAGCAGTAATACATCTGTAGCAACGGTATCGGAGACTGGAGTTATTACCGCAAAGGGAATAGGAACAGCAACTATTCGGGTCGCCGTCGGAAATGTCAGTGCATCCTGCAAAGTGACAGTGGTACAACCAGTTACGAATATTTACCTTAATAAAACGAGTGTATCAATGGAAGCAGAGAACACGGAACAACTGACAGCATCCGTATATCCGAGTACTGCCAACGATAAAACAGTGACGTGGAGTAGTACGGATGAATTGGTAGCTGCGGTAGACCAAACAGGTAAGGTAACTGCTTTGAAAAAGGGAAGTACTGTAATTACAGCAATGGCAAATGACGGAAGTGGTATTTCGCAAAGTTGTAATGTTACAGTTACAAGTACGCTATTTCATTGCACTACAGTGGATCAGCTGGAAAGTATGCACAACTATGAGAATAATTGTAAAGATATCTGGGAGCATACTTTGCCAGGAGTTAATCGTATGGCGGTGACATTTGATTCACAGACATATATGGAGGATGAATTTGATTATTTGTATCTATATGATGGGAATGGCACAGAAATCGGGAAATATACCGGAGATGCACTTGCAGGCAAAACCATTATCATAAATGGAGATACAATTAAGCTAAAAATGGACTCGGATGACAGTGGGAATGCATGGGGCTTTAAAGTCACGAAAGTAGAGGAGTATTGTGAACACACTTATGAAACTACATGGAGCAGTGATGAAACATATCATTGGCATGCAGCAGTTTGTGGACATGAACCTGCGGATAAAGAGGAACATATTTCAGGGGAATGGATTGTCGACGAGGCACCAACAGAAGAAGTTGGTGGAAGTAAACACAGAGAATGTACAGTTTGTGGAAGAATATTGGAAACTCAGGAGATAGATCAATTGATAAATCCTTCCAAAGAACTGCTGAGACGTCTGGAAACAGCAGTGAATGAGTCGATGGATGTTTCTTCAAATCTGACAAGCGAGAATTATGGACAGGCCTCTGAGGATGAAAGAAGGCAGGCTGTCTATGATGTTCTGCAACAGATTAATGAAAACTGTCAGAAGCAAAATATTGAGCAACTGGGGTTAGTATCTGCAGAAGATGCAGTTCCCTTGGTTCAACAGTTGGCAAATATAGAAACTCGTATTTCAGAATTATTGTCAACATCTGTTACAGTGATCGCTAAAAACGAACAGACAGAATATAGTCTTCCACAGGTATCGAATGCGTTATTAAGTGTTCCGGCAGGAGAAAATGCAACTATTTTAGTGGATTATGAAAAAAATATTGCGATTGCTGATGCTGATATGACCGGAGCACTGACGGTTGACATGAAACTTGTGAGTGAAGAAAATGAAGAACTGAAATTGAAGGTACCGGTGGTTGTATCAATGAGTATTCCGGAAAATCTGGATCCAGAGCAGCCCATTGTGGTTTATCACTATAACGACGATAGTACGGAGTATGATGAAGTTATTTCGACCCAAGTAGATAGTGGGAATGGAATCATAACATTTGTTACAGGAAGTTTTAATACTTTTATTGTGGCGAATAAAGCGAAAGGAGTTAATTTGTCAGGAAAAATCCTTAGCTTTGGAGAAGAAAATGAGCCTATAAAAATAGAACTCCTGAATATGGCGGGTGAAGTGATAGGAGAGACTGAGGTGTATGGAAATGCTGCGGCATATAATCTTGAGAGCATACAGCCGGGAACATATCAGGTACGTGTCAGTAAGAAAAATCATGTAACCAGACTATATGAGATTATAGCAGATGAACAAAATCTGGAGTTAGATATGCAAATCCTTCTGTTGGGAGATGTGACAGGTGACGGAAAGATAAACGTAAAAGATAAGAGAGCCATATTCAAACAGTTACAAGGAAATGGTCAACTGTCGGACTATTTACTTTCAGTTGGGGATGTTAATGGAGATGGAGTAATTAATGTGAAGGATAAAAGACTTTTTTATAAGCACATAGCAGGTACAGTTTCTATATGGAAATAAATGTAGAATTTAATAAAATACTGTTGAAAATTATATCGATACAGGTTATACTTATATTTCGAAAGAACCAATATAAAGAAGGGAGATAGTTATTTATGAAGCGTGTGATAGCACTGGTGATGTCAGCTTTAATGTTGTGCTTTTTAGTTCCTACGACTTCAAAGGCGGCAACAGAGAATGTTACTTTATCGGTTACGGCGGATAAGAGCACTGCATATCGCGGAGATACAATTGCCTATTCAGTCAGTATAGGAGCAGTAGAGAGTCTTGGAGGTTTGGAATTTAATTTGAATATTCCGGATGGCTTAACAATTGTAGATGATTCTATATCATTTCCAACCGGAATAGAGACAATTTTGGATTCCGATGGTGAGATAGTGAAGCCGACAAGCGTCAATAATTATAAGTGGGGCTATAGTGCAGCTGATAAAGGATATAAGGGAACAGAGGATCTCACGATTCTGAATTTTTCCTGTACGGTAGATCAGGATGCAGCATTCGAAGAAAAGAGTTTATCTCTTACCTTAGAGGCATGTTTTGACACTACAGATGAAATGAATGATCATAATGTTACAATTGCGCCGGCAAAGGTTACAATCCAAAAGATGCCGGTAGCAGTAAAGGACATTTCCCTGAACACGGCTGTATTGAATATGAAAGAGGGAGACAAGCAAACACTTACAGCAACGATAACTCCTTCGGATGCGGATAACCAGAATGTAACATGGAGCAGTAATAATGAAGAAGTAGCTACTGTGGCTAACGGCATTGTGAAAGCAAATAAGGAAGGTACTGCTATTATTACAGTAACGACAGTAGATGGAGGAAAAAAGGCAACCTGTTCTGTGAATGTATCATGTACCCATTCTCTCGTAGAGACAGCTGCAGTAGAGCCTACATGTGGAAAAGATGGTAATATTCTGTATTATACATGTAGTAAGTGCGGAAGAAAGTTTTCGGATGCAGCAGGTACTATAGAAGTGACAAGTGTTGTAAAGCCTGCAACAGGACAGCATACGACAGAGATTAGAAATGCGGTAGCAGCAACGGAAGACAGCGAAGGATATACAGGGGATACATATTGTACCGTTTGTGGTAAAAAACTGGCGTCTGGCCAGACAGTTCCCAAGTTGGATCACACACATGTAATGAGTCATGTGGCAGCAACAGAGGCAACATGTGTGAAAGATGGAAATATTGAGTATTATGTATGCAATAAATGCCATAAGATGTATACTGATGCAGCCGGAGCCAAGGAAGTAACCAATATTATAATTCCGGCAACCGGACATAGTTCAGATGAGTGGAAACATGATGATAACAACCATTGGAAAGAATGTCAAAAATGTGGAGTAAAATTTGCGGATGGAGCACATACCTATGTTTGGGTAGTGGATCAGGCAGCAACAGAAGATGCAACAGGTGTAAAGCATGAAGAGTGCGAATGTGGAGTAAAACGTAACGAAGGTACAGTAATCGAAAAATTGGATCATCGTCATGTCAATATTACGCATCATCCGGCAGTTGCATCAACCTGTAAGACGGAAGGTCATGTGGAGTACTGGACATGCGGAAGTGAAAAGTGCAATGGAAAATATTATTCTGATGCGCAGTGTCAACTGGAGATAACAGATATTAAGATTCCGGTCGATCCTGCAAATCATGTATATGACAATGATGCAGATGCTTTTTGTAATGAGTGTAATTACCAGAGATTTTATGAGGTAATCAATGGTGCTAATAGCGTATTTACAAAAGATTCCGCACAGGGCCTTACAATTAGGGTAAATGGAGAATATGAATTATTTGACCATGTGACAGTGGATGGAGCTACTGTGGCACGTGAAAATTATAGTGTATCCAAAGGGAGTACGATTATTACATTTGCAGATAGTTATCTGAAGACTTTGACGGATGCGACACACAGTGTTGAAGTATGGTATAGCGATGGAAAAACAGCTAAGACTCAATTGATTGTAAAGAGCCAGGACAATCAGGCAGATAATAACGATGATAATGAGGATAATGGCAACAGTGATTCCACAGAGACTGTTGCTACGGAAGACACAACCGTAGAATTACAAAGTGCTCGTTCTCCCAAGACAGGAGAGGGCAGTGATGCCGGATGGATGACTCTGTTGGCAGTATCAATTGTATGTCTGATGGGATGTGGAATTTATGGAACAAAAGAAAAAAATACTGAACAACATTAAAAGTAGAAAATTACAGAAAATCACGATAGTCGTTTCGACGGCTATCGTGATTGCCATTTGTACATTGAGAATTAACTATTTGATACAGCTGGATCAAAATGAAAAAGTATACGAGCAACTACGCACTGAATATATTGAAGAACCATTGGGACAAGGGCAACAATTAAATTCTGCAGTAAAAGAACCGGAAGCATCGGAAGAAGTGCAAACAACGCTTGACGCTCCGGCATTACAGGAAACAAATTCAGATATTTATGCTTGGCTTACGGTAGATAACACAAAGATAAATTATCCCATTCTTCAAAATGAAAAAGACGATTATTATCTTGAACATTGTATTAATTTAAAAAAGGGACTACCGGGATGTATCTACACAAATTCGTGTTCCCAAAAAGATTTTTCATCATGGAATACAGTAATTTATGGACATAACATGAAAAATGGTACAATGTTTGGCAGCTTGAAAATAGAGAAAGATTTTTTTGATAGCCTAAGTACTGTGACTATTTTTACAAGAGATCAAAAATTATTCTATCAAGTATTTGCCATAGTTGAGTTTTCAGATGTATATATACCAGATACATATAATGAAGAAAACATATCAGATCGGGAAAAATATATACTGGATATCAGAAAGGCTGCAGAGGAAAACGGATACATTCGGGCAGATATTAATATAACTGCGGATACTCCGATTATTACATTATCTACTTGCATTAGAGGAAAAGAAAATAAGAGACTGCTTGTTGTTGCTGTACAGCAATAACAGGCAGTCTTATTGTTCATGTTACGCATGATATTCCGCCAGCAGCTGCTTCGCATAAGTGACGCAGTCTCTGTGCAGGGGGAATTTTTTGCCGTCGCACATGATGACTTTGCGGAAGCCCAGCTTCTCCATGTATCTGCCGTTAAGGATCGCCTTGACGGTGGGAGCGAAGAAGGTAGGGTGATTCTCTATCTGAGAGAACAAATTGATAGCGGTGGTGGCTACTTTTACGGTGCGGCCGTCCTTCAGGGTGACGATGACATTCCTGCCTTCTTCCTCCGCATAGAGGATGTCCGGTTCGGTCACATAGATGGTATCCTCGTCCTCACGAAGTTCGATAAGGGGAACCGCTTTCGACATGATCTCCAGAGCATGATCAATGCTCTGGGCCAGCTCAGCTACTTTGATGGGTTTGTCCAGAAAGATGACATTGTCCGGATAGGTCTGTTCCCTGTAATTGATCTTGGAACAGCACAGCACGATGGGTGCGTTGACCCCCTGTGCAGTGAGGGCATTTACCACGTCCGTACCGGTGGTACCTTCCGTCAGACACATATCAATATAGAAGGCATCGTATTGCATGGGATTGGACAGCAGTGAGGTAGAATTACCGAAAGAATCGGTATAAATGATACCCGTAGACGCTGCTCTTTTGTCGGATTCCCGCTTTAACAGACGCTCCAGCTGCTTTCTGTCGGCTACATTATCATCACACACTGCTATATGCATATCGACACCTCCCGGAACATACGCAGGAAAACTTCGTTCCGCGTATATTGTATTGCATGTAAATCGGCTAAGACTGAATTTATATAAAGTCAGTATAGCATATTTCCTACCTGAATAAAAGGGCAAAAAGCAGTACCTGTGCCACCAGGATCGCCGGCATTCCGTACTTGAAATACCAGTGCTTCGTCTTGTGGCGGAAGTGCTGCATTCCCAGAATACATCCAAGGCTGCCGCCCAAAAGCGCCGTTAAAAAAAGAGAAGCCTCCGAGATGCGCCAGGCACCCCGGATGGCTC
>OGNP01001336.1_pt1 | contig 11146 bp, 8 predicted proteins | sample 1573531 | NCBI WGS metagenome assembly OGNP01 (sample SAMEA2581984, study PRJEB24529) | metagenome | biome: Human gut stool | place: China | collected 2011 | reverse complement strand
CCGTACTGGAGAAAAACGGATTTATCATCAATGTAGATGAATATATCTGGGAGAAAGTGTTTGCTTATCTTGGAAAGCTGCGTAAGGAAGGCCGGACACTTATTCCCGTTTCCATCAATGTATCCCGATTGCATGCGTATGATGAGAAACTGACAGAGACACTGCTCCGTCTCAGGGAGGAATATGATGTTCTGCCGGAGTATGTTCCGCTGGAACTGACAGAGAGCGCATTCCTGGAGGACGAGGTTGGTATGTATCGCCGCATGGAAAGCCTGCGGGAGCGAGGGTTCCTGGTGTCCATGGATGATTTCGGTACCGGATATTCTACCATGAACATGTTGAAGAATCAGACATTGGATGAGATCAAGATCGATCGGGAATTCATCCGGGATCTGGAGAAAGATAAGAGTCAGATCATTATCCGCAATACCATTGCTATGCTGCAGCAGCTGGGAGCACATATCGTCATTGAAGGTGTGGAGACGGAAGAACAGAAGGAGTTCCTGTTAGGCTGTAATTGTACCGATGTACAGGGCTTTTTATTCTACCGGCCGATGCCGGTGGAGGAGTTCGACAAACTGCTTTGGCAGCAGGAACGGGAGCTGGATATGGCAAAATAGACAAAGACAAAATAGACAAATGCGCAGACCGCATTCTGACGGGCTTTTTGAAATTAACCTGACAGAATGCGGTTTTTCTTTGGCCATTCTTCCGAAAATGAGAAAATAGTTCCGGAGGCGTTGACAGATGCCACGGAAGGGAGTAATCTGCATATTACCCGACAGGTCAGTCGAGGTCAAAATTCTAAATATCAGGTCATATTCGACCAGGAATCACATAATGTATTAATTAGTGCAAAATGGATTATTTTGAGAAAAACCAACAGGAGGATGTATGGAGGAAAGAGAAAACAAAAGGGAAGAAACCGCCTCTGATGCAGAATTGCAGAGGCTGGTAGAAGATTTTATCACACAGAAACAGGTGCTTTTGATCCAGGTAAAAAAGGGTGTGTTGGGCAAGGAGGAATTTCTGCAGGAGGCAGGAAAACATATCGATCAATATTATCATTTCCCGGCAACGAAAAGGAAAAGACTTTTAAAATCATTTGAACAATATATTTTCGGTTATTCCAGACTGTCACCGCTCATGGATGACAAAAGCATTTCGGATATCCGGGTGGTGAGTCATGACTGTATCCGGATCAAGAGAGAAGGAAAACGTATGGATGCCGGAATTGCCTTTGCTTCGGAGAAGGAGTACCGGCAGTTTATTGATTATGTGGCAACCAGAAATCAGGTGAATATTTCTAACCTGAATGCGATCCAACGGTTTACGGATACAGAAAGTCATCCGGACTTTATCTTTCGTTTTACCTTATCCATGCCCATTGTCAATACCTACAGCGAACCTTATCTGTGTATCCGGAAGGTGCCGAAGAGTTTTCCCATGATGACAGAACTGGTGGAGAAAGAGATGCTGGACAGGAATACGGCAGAACTGCTGGTGCAGAGGTTCCGACAGGGATCGACCCTGATCTGCGGAGGAAATTCTTCCGGTAAAACCACACTGTTAAATGCGTTGAAGGAGACGCTTCCGGATGATATGGCAATTCTGGTGGCACAGCAGGCGGATGAGCTGACCACACTGTTTCATCCAGATATGATGTTCCTTCATTCGCTTCCGGGAACCTCGGAAAGCAGTGTGAATTATGATTTAAAACATATCAGCATAGCGGGACTGACGATGGACGTGGATTTTTTTATCATAGGTGAGGTGAAGGGAGGAGAAGCATTGTATCTGTTGAATGCAGCGTATACAGGACAGATCTGTGCGGCTACGGTACATGCACCCTCTGCGGACAGGGCACCGGAGAAGATCGTGGACTATGCAATGTATGACAGTCGTTATTCCCGCAACGAATTAATGAAAATGATGGACTGCTTTCAGACCCTGGTGTTTATGGAACATTACCAGGTGAAGGAGATCTTCGCCTGTCTGGGGTGGAATGCGGAGAAAGAGAATCTGGAGTATGAGAGATTGTTTTGACCATTACATGAGAGGAGAGACTTATGATCATATACGTATGGATCTTTTGTTTAATATTTACGGGTTTTCTGCTTCTGTTTGGAAGGATACGGTGGGTAGAGACGGCAAAACGCCTGCTGTCCCGGACGAAAAAAGGGATGGATCAGTCGGCAAGACTGCGGGTATTGGAAAACCGGCACAAGCTGCAGGAACTACAGCGTAACAATACCTGGATCTGCCGGGTGGAAGAATTTCTCTGTTATTGCGGTATGCGGCGCAGATTTCCGGCGTGCACCCCGGAGAAATGGATCGTAGGAAATCTTCTGGGAATGACGGTGATCTTTGGAGTGTTGCTTGGAAGCAGCGGGAAATTCCAGGTAGCTTTATTGGGAACAATGATATGCGGAGCCATGGAATATCTGTTCCTGAGCACACTGCGGGCAGAAGAATTGCGGGTGACCAATGAAAATCTGCTGAAATGTCTGAATTTTCTGGGAAATTACAGCCTGACAGCGGGAGAGATCACCATGGTTCTGGGTCAGGTGAGCCGTTATGTGGAGGAACCGTTAAAGGGAGCACTGGAGGAATGTGCCTATGAAGCACAGACGACCGGAGATAGTTCACTGGCACTTTTGTCCATGGCAGAACGAATAGAACATCCCAAGATAAAGGAACTCGCCAGAAATCTGGAGATCAGTATCCGCTATATGGCAGATCTGACCACACTGGTAGACAGCAGCAGACGTTCCGCAAGGGAGTATCTGCGTATGGAAGAGGAACGTAAAGGGATGCTTCGAGAGGCAGGTATCAATATGGCATTGCTTCTGGGAATGTCGGTATTCGCCCTGCTGACGGTGGACCGGCTGATCGATGTGTCGGTCTGGAAAATAGTATCCGGGACTTTACCGGGGCATCTGGCAGTAGGTATCTATGGACTGATATTGTTTCTGTTTTTGCGGAAACTGTATGGTTTTCGCCGTTAGTCAGGGAGGTGTGGAGAATGAGCTGGAGAGTTATCTGGATTCCCGAACTGTTGGGAGCGGTGCTGGGGGGGATTTTTGTGTTCCGGCTGGGTATGGGAACAATGCCGAAAACAGTGTTGCATGCCTGCGAGGAATTCACCGGAATGCTGCGGGAGAACCGAAGGTATGAAAACTGGGTTACCGGAACAGAAAAGAAATTAAGGAAAAACGGTGCAAAATTTCACTATGGGAAGAAAATCACACCGGTAAAATATCTGCTGATGCGCCTGTTTCTTTCTCTTGGAGCAGTACTGGCACTGGGAACTATCGGCTGGGGATATGCACTGCTTGCGGCAATGGGACTGTATTATGTGCCGGAACTGTTATTGCTGTACCTGAACCGACAGGACAATCGTAAGATGATGCCGGATCTGCAGCTGATCTATCAGGCACTGGAGGTACAGACCTGTGCCGGAGTCTATGTAACGGATGCCTTGACGGAATGCTGCCAGAGCGTACGGACGCAGAGATTACAGCAGGCATTGATGGAACTGTCCGGAGATCTGGTCATACAGTCGGATCTGGTTACGGCTTTGTCTGACTTCCAACAGAAATTTGACAACCGTCAGATCGATGCATTGTGCATTACCCTGATCCAGGCAGGAGAGTCGGGGCAGGCGGTAGATCTGTTGAAGGACATGGGAGAGCAGTTGAAGGATATGGAACTTACGGTGCTTCAACAGCAAAAAAGTGCTCTGGACCGTAGTATTACTTTTTATCAGCTGGGAATGCTGGGGGCGGTACTGGGAATCATTTTATATGCCTGTGTGGGATATATGTTCCGGGCAGTGGTGCAATTCTGAAATACCAATAAAACAAAACACGAAAGGGACAAAACATGAAGAATTTACAGAGAATCTGGGGAAAAGTAAAAGAACATGCCTTACGGCAGGAGCAGGGGATCGACGGGATCCTGGTCACTGTAGGTCTGTGTATTATTGCACTGTTATTGTGCGTGGTCATGAAGGACAGTCTGACAACGTTTATACAGACCATTGTAACAGCGATGCAGACCAAAGCGGCAGATATCCTGACAGGGGTATAGGATAGGAGAGAAGATGACGGAACGAGGGAAACAGCCAGGGAACATAGGAGAGCTGATGACGATGGGCATGTGTGTGCTGGCACTGACGGTAGTGATGCTGAACTACCTGCAGAATGTGCAGCTGCTCCAGGCAAAAGAGAATGTAGGACAGCTGGCGAGGGCCTATCTGCTGAAAATGGAAACGGTAGGATACCTGGAACCGGCGGAGCAGGCACACCTCACGGCAGAACTGGAGACGGCAGGACTGACAGAGATCGATTATGAGGGAAGTACTTTGGAACCTGCAGGATATGGGGAACGCATTATCCTGCAGATTCATGGAAAGCTGGGCGGACATTATGAAATACGGGAAAAGAGAGTATCGACTGCCAAAAACTGAGAACCGGCAGGAGACAGAAAAAGCAGAAAGCGGACAGGTTTCTTGGGTGCTGGGATTGTTTCTGATACTGTTTCTGGCAATTTTGTTGTATATGCAGCTGCAACTGGCAATGTACAAGGCATCCGCACGGTATCTGGAAGATGCATTGGCACTGTCCAATCTGGCATCTGCAGTCATTGATATCCGGGAGTATGGCAGCACACATAAGGTACATATCACAGATCAGGAACAGGCGTATGCGGGATATTGTTCTGCTGTCCGTGAAAATCTGGGGTTAAATGAAAATTATGAAGCAGTAAGTCACAAGTTGATTTCCGGAAAGGTAGAGATACGAAATTACATTATCTACAATGTCACGGGAACAAAAGTGCAGGTGTGGGAACGAAACGGTGACGGTAGGATCCTGGAATGGGAAGGAACCCTGGGAGAAGTGAGGACTCCGGGGGGACAGACCATTGAGAATACCGGTGTGTACAGTGAGATCACATATCCGGTGGAAGGTTTTCTGGGAATTACAGTAACTGCTGAAAAAAGTAAGCTGGTAGATGTGGTCAGTGAATATATGGGAGAGGAAACGAATGAAAAAACGGAAGATGAGTCAGGCGTGGAAGAATAGAATCTGGAACGGAAGTATCCTGGCAGCGTTTGTGGCGGCTATGGCAGTATTTGTTTTTTTGCTGCAGACAGAAAAGAGAGTGCTTACGGAATACGAAAAAGAACAGGTATGCGTGGTAACGGCAGCAATTCCCAGGGGAGAAAAAATCTCCGCGGAAAATGCAGAGCAGTATATTACAGTCATGGAAATCGACAAAAGAATTGTGCCGGAGACTGCACTGAAAAGCACAGAGGCGGCAAGCGGAAGAATAGCGGCATATGGAGTGGAACAGGGGATGGTACTGACTACAGGCATGCTGCGGGAACTGTCGGAGATCACAGAACAGATGCGGGAACCTGTTATAGCCGGATTCCGCGCCGAAGATCTGTACCAGGTAGTGGGCGGTGTCCTGCGTGCCGGAGACAGGATCCATATTTATTGTGTGGAACAGGAGGAAGAGGAACAAAACGGGAAACTGTTGTGGGAAAATGTGTTTGTCCAACAGGTGTTTGACCGGAATGGAGCTGCAATAGGCGGTGATGATGGGACAACTCCGGCACAGAGAGTAAATATCTATATGGAAAAAGAAAGGGTGGCGGACTTTTATGCTGCACTGGCACAGGGCTCCTTGCGTGTGGTCAAGGCAGAGGATACGGATAGGCAGGAGGAATGAGAATGCGGTATGGGAGATATCTGGCAGGATTACTCGTGCTGGGAATTGCGCTCCTGTTTTCGATACAGTCGGAAGCGGCAGCGAAAAAGACCATTTACAACAGTCCTTATGTTTCTTTCAGTCCGGATGGACGTGCATTTACAACCTGCGCAGGAGACCGGAATTATGTGTGGTATGCCCGGGATGAAAGCACCACTGTGTATACGCAGATTCCTTCTTCGCTGAGAGATCCGGTAGTGGGAGAACATATTTATACAGAGAAACGGTATGGAGAAATCCCTGTGGGATATTGGAAAGTGGTCCACCGGCCGGGACAGTGTATTCATAATGGATATACCGGAAAAAACTGGCACGGGGTATCTTTTGGCAGACAAAAATGTATGCAGTATTATTATTCCGGCTGGAAAGCCTATTGTGCGGATTGTGGAGAAGCCATTGAAGAGTACAATATCTATATGAGCAGAGAAGCGGCGGCCTCGATACAGTACCTGGATCTGGGCAACGAAAGAAAACCGATGAGCTACTATTATCTCTGTCCGTTCTGCGACAATCTGGAGCAGGGGGTGGATCTGCCGGCACATAAATGTAAAAATATTTCCTGGAATCAGTATAAGGTCTGTTATCAGGCCAATACGGGAGGTGCATCTTATAACGGTTATATGGATGACAGTATCCATATGTACAACGATGCCATAGTCTATGAAGGCAAGACGGTCACTCCGGTGACACACCTGACAGAGAACAATTACAGCAGGACCGGATATTTGTTCGCGGGCTGGAACACAGAGCCAGATGGTTCAGGAACCGCTTATGCGGATAAAGCTGCAATCGAAAATCTCAGGCAGGCGGATTGGAGAGACCGGACAACCTGGACAGATAACGATCATGGTGTAGTCAATTTATATGCACAATGGGTGCGGAGTGAAAGCACCCTTGTGCTTTATGCCAATGGAGGAAAGTATGATGACCGGGAGATATTTTCTGTAACGCAGCCATATCTTGAAAGATATCTGTTGCAGGAAGAACTGGTCTGCGCACCAGATGGGTATACAGTCTGTTTTCGTGCCAATGGCGGATCGGAGATCACTCCGGTGCAGGGGAAAAATCGGTTTGTCGAATGGAAAAAGGTGCATCCGTTCCGGGGGAGTCTGGATGGAAAGCAATATATCTTTGATGCTCCGGACGGTAATGTGGACAGGCTGACGGCAGTCTATCAGCCGGAACCTGTCACATTACCGGAGACTACCAGACCCGGGTGGTCCTTTGGAGGCTGGTATTATGACCCGGAATTCCGACGGCCGGCAGGAGGAGCGGGCGACAGCATCATACCGTCCGAAAATACGACATTGTACGCGCAATGGGTGGATCTTACCCTGCTGGCGAAAGATAACTACAAGGAAAACGAAGGAAAAGGAGCGGTGGATCTGTCCTGGGAGCAGACGGATCACAACAACAAAACGTACCTTATTTATCAGAGACTGGAAGACGGTGCCTGGATGCGGATTAATAGTGCAACGGATATCAACAGCGGAGCGGCCGTTGAACTGACCGGCATTTATGAAGCAAAGACGAGGACATATAACGTGCCGTATACAGGACTCTACGTCATAAAGGCGATGGGGGCGCAGGGACAGGGCTACGGTTCCTTTCGGGGAGGATGTGGGGGAAGTGCCTCCGGAACATTCTGGCTGCAGAGGGGGGAACAGCTGACCTATGCCGTGGGCGGTCAAAACGGGTATAACAAAGGCGGCAGAGCTACTAATTATGGAAACGGAGGAGGAATGACATCCGTGGTATCCGACCGGAAGGGAATCCTGCTGATCGCAGGAGGAGGCGGTGGAGCATCACCGGGCGGTGCAGGCGGCAAGGGTGGCAGCATGGAAAGCGTCCTCGGGCAGCAGGAAGGAGAAGCGGGTATGGCCGGAGGCGGAGCCGGATATTATGGAGGAACCGCCGGAGAGAAGATCGTGCATCACCATACGAATGACTGCTATAGAATTGCTTCTTATACACCAACATTCGGAGATTGGGAATATTTTATGTGGGGATCGAATTGCTTTGATTCCTCAGGCACAAATTCTTATCAGTATAACGGACATACCACAAGTACGGACGATGATGAGTGGAGCCGTGCCATAGTCCGGGTCGGATGGGCCAGAAACGGGAATTATCCTAAGGAACAGATGTGGAATGTTTCCGGTTATCGGGGGATTCCCACCAATGGCAATACGACATTGAATCTTTCATATTTTTGCGATGGATGGGGATCTCTGGGTGGAAATATTGTGAATACCGACTGGCTGCCGGATGAGAAGCAGCCGTCGGAATTTGTAATCCTGGATCAGAAAGGAACAAAAATTGCACAGGGAAAATTTCGGGATTATCCTTTTTATGATAAACATGGCGGTGGAGACCCGGCAGCCAGTGATTTCCGGCAGTCCCTGCATATCTCATTACCGGAAGGAACGACACATATCTACGTGCATCTGAATTTTCATTTAAGAGGAAATGTCTGGTTTACCGCGGGAATCAGCTCACTTAGTTTCAGTGGTGGGAGAACTCTTGTATGCGGTTATACGGAAGGCCAGGTCCTATTCTCGAAGCCGGCATATGGCGGAAGCAATTATGTAAATCCGGAATGTGCACTGCTATATGAAAGTGAAAGTGGAGTACGGAGTGGAGACGGGCTGTTGTGTCTGCAGTCAAAAGCAATAGGCTACCAGGAGACTTTACAGCTGAAGGGAGTCAGGGCAACTGATCTTGCGGCTCCTGGGAAAATTCCGGAGAACGTCGTAAGAGAAGCACTGGACAGTGAAAGAATAAGAATCTCGTGGACAGAGCCGGAGGATTACGGGACGGTATATTATCATAGAGCGGAATCTTATCTGACGGGCAGTACTTCCAAACTATGTGACTCCAATATCACAAAAAACACACTGCTTAGCGGTATCAGGGGATATTATTATCTTGTGGATCAAAACAGGGATACCGTCGTAACGGACGATGCCGGTTATTGTAAAGAACCCCATATGGAACTGGAGGTAAAGGATGGGGTGCAGTATCTGCATGTTGCCGCTGTGGATGTGGCGGGAAATGTAAGCGAGACCACACATATTTGTGTGGATGGAAAACAGATTCTTCATACAAAACAGCTTAAGATAAACGAGGCAGAGGGCAATGTATATCCGGCGGCAGCGGACAAAACCTGGTATGTCCGGGCGGACGGAAAGACACCGTTCACGTTAACGAATGCATCTTATATGGAAGGTACAGCCAGACCGGACTATCAACTGAATGGGACAATATATGAAACGGTGACGGAGGACGGTGGCAGGGCGAGAAATATCATTGGCACACCGTCTGCGGAGATAACGGATGATGTGATCCGGACAGATGCGGAGGGACTGTCTTATGCGACTGAGGGGACCAATGTGCTGCAGCAACATTCCTATTCCTATACTTTGCGGTCACACCGGAATCAGGAACTTACCGGAGTACAGCAATTTGTCATAAGTGGAGACCGGAACGGACAAACGATTCGGGTGATTCCGGTAGCGGAAGCGGATCACGGAACAGATAAAATATATTCTGTATCTACGCAGGATCAGAAAAACGGGATCGCTCTGATCGCTGACGGAGAAGCTCCGGTCATCCGGGGGATGGAAATACTGGAGAACCGGGCTCTGATCGATCGCAGAGACGGAGCTGTTACCATACGTGTTACTGCCACAGATGCTCTAAGTGGTGTGGATCATTTTACAATTGTTATCAGTAATACGGACAATGCTGTTTCTAAGACCTACCTTCCCGGAGAAGATGGCTGTATCGTGATTACAATCACAGAGGACGAACCGCTGTTCAGCGGGGATTTTACGGTACTGGGATATGCTTCGGATCATGTGGGGAATGAGAGCCGTATCTGTTACGGTACGACGGAATTTGCACTTGAAAGCAGTGTGAAACGTATTTTGGAGCCGCAGGAGCCGGTCTTCAAATGCGGCGAAAGCGGAATTCTTACCTTTACCACATGGGGATATGCGGACCGGGTGGAGGTCATTTTCCCGGAATGTATGACAGCACTGGATCCGACATTGAATAAAGTCTATGATTATACCGAAAGTCAGGGGTATCGTAAGACGGAAGAACTGGAATTTATGGTGCCTTTATATACTCCGGAGAACCAGATACAGGAAATCACAGTGCGGGCCTATAAAGGTGACAAGAGGCTGGAAGATCATCCGACGATCAGCGTGATCGGAGTGTCGGGAAATGTGTTGGATGAACTGCGTACCCGGTTACGGTAAGGAGGTATGAGAGCCTTGGAAATCGTGTTCCGGATACTGTGGTCGGTGGCTCTGGGAGGCCTTATCTATGGCAGTACAATCTGGCTGCTGCGTGTGGAACTATCGGGAGACATCGAGAGGATGGAACCCGGAAAAGCGTGGCTTCTCAGGGGACTGGCCTGGATCAATGCAGTTGTGATTCTTGTTATAGGGGGAATGGATGGAAGACTTCCGGAAGAAAACAGACTGGTGATCCTGGGGGCACAGGAGATCCTGTGCTCCCTGCTGGCGGGAGGTTTGTTAGCGGCGGCCTGCATGGATGCTGTACACAGTTATGTGTATAATTATGTATGGTGGTGGTGCCTGCCATGGACAGGAATACTGCTGGGTCTTCCGGTGTCGGAAGCTTATATGGAGGATGGAGTGTGCAGGATTACTGACAGGTTTAGCATACAGCAGGCGGCAGCAGTGGCATTGTTTGTACTCCTGCAGCAGATATTGTTTGCCCAAATGTACGGAAGAGCTGACTGTCATGCATTTTCTGTATGTGCGTTGGCAGGCTGCGCCTGGCAGGGGAATCTGTTGTGGTTTCTGATCCATATGTTATCGGCGTTAACATTGCTGGCTGCAGTACAGTTTTGCAGAAGAAATGTGACACCGGATGGAAAACTTCATGTACCGAAGCCGTTTATTCCATATATAGTGGTAACCTTCTGGGTGCAGATCCCGGTAATGTTGTATTTGCAGAGTGGATCTGTGTATATTTATGCATAAACAGTTGCACAATTTTCAAAAAGGTGCTATAGTAATCAACGTTTAAGGACGACTGTCGTCCGTAGAAAACAGACAGGAGGATAATATTATGAAAAAAGCAATCGCAATGTTACTTGCAACTGTAATGTGTACAGCAATGCTGACTGGCTGTGGTTCTGATTCCGCAGCAAACGAGAGCTCTCAGGCTTCCGAGAGCAGTGTGGCAGAGACTGCTGCAGCAACCACCACAGAAGCAGCAGCTACTACTGAGGCTGCCGATAAGACCGAGGGCGGAGTACTGGTATTCGGTACCAACGCTGAGTTCCCTCCCTTTGAGTATGTTGGTGATGACGGAGAACCCGATGGATTTG
>OGNP01001333.1_pt1 | contig 11154 bp, 9 predicted proteins | sample 1573531 | NCBI WGS metagenome assembly OGNP01 (sample SAMEA2581984, study PRJEB24529) | metagenome | biome: Human gut stool | place: China | collected 2011 | reverse complement strand
GTCGGGGGCTACGCCCCTGCGACCCCATTTTTATAAACAAGAGATTTTTTGACAGGTTTTAATATCTGCGTTTTTACTGCGACAGAACAAAATGTTAAAAATACTGTGGCTGTTAGATATAGCTAATCCAGCCCGATTTAAGTATATCACGGTAAAACGGAGTAGTCAAGAAAAAAATGGTTAGAAATAGCTAACTAAATGGCTTTGTTATGCGGAATTACGGGCTTAACCCGTGCGGAACATTACGGTTTTCAGTGCGAAAATTTTGTATTCTGTGATGAACCGATTATGTTGTAATTTCGAAAGCGGTTTATCCGAGAACGGATTGAAGATTTTATATTAACGGATATAATCACCCGGCATTTAACATTGCAAGATATGTGACTTATGCCGTAGAATACAGTTTGCCTGCTCAGAAGCATCTGCATTTTCGAACAGGCTCCGTTATGAAGATTATAAGTATAGATAACAATGTCGGCAAAAAAATACGGCTGCCGCAAGATACGACAGCCGTAACAATATTTATTTTTTTGCAAGCTCGTATGCTCTTGCGGTACAAGCCTTACAGCATTCATCGACCGTATCGGTAAGCTTACCCTCATACAGCTTGTCAAGACCTGCTATAGTCGTTCCTCCCGGAGAAGAAACCTGTTTTATAAGTTCGTCTACCGTCATGCCCGAATCTGTGAGCATCTTTGCCGAGCCGACAAGCGACTGTGCGAACAGCTTGAGTGCCGCATCGGGATCAATGTCTACGCTCTTTGCGTAATCCACGAAGCCTTTTGCAAAAAGATAGATGAAAGCGGGAGAACTGCCGTTTACGGCGATTATTTCTTTCATCTTGTTTATCGGCACTTCCTCTGCGATACCGCAGCTTTCGATAACCGACTTTGCAAAAGCAAACTCTTCATCGGTCACACCGTCCGCTCTTGATATTGCGCTTGCACCAAGACCGAGCATCATAGGGGTGTTCGGCATGACAAGCACTACCTTTGCGCTCGGTATTGTATGACTGCGGATAAAATCCTCGGATATTCCCGCACAGATAGAGATTATTACCTTATCGTGCGTTACTTCTTCTGCAACAGTGTCAAGCACTCCGCCCAGCACCTGCGGCTTTACCGCAAGCAGTATGTAATCACACTTTTTAACAAGCTCACATTCGCTCTTGCAGGGCTTTACTCCGAATGCCGAAAGTGCTTCGAGCTTTGCCGTATCCTTGTCATACGCCGAAACGCTTATCTGCATATCCGATGAGCAGATACCACGCATTATCGCACTGCCCATATTACCTGCGCCTAAAAATCCAAGTTCAGTCATACTAAGTCCTCTTTTCTTGTATCAAGCCGAGCGTTTTTCTCTGAATGCCGCACGGTATGCCACCATAACAGGATAAAGCACCAGCAGAAGTATGAATACCTCTATAGGCAGCATCGTGAGATTTTTTACTATTCGTGTCGTTATCTTTACCCAGAATACCTCCGGTGCAAAGTAGCCCATTATCACCATTGCAATTGTATTCAGGAACACATTGCAGAAAAGATTGACGCAGAACTTCGCCATAAATATTCTGAACACCTGAAAGCCGTTTGTCTTAAGTCCGCCGAAAAATGCGGATCTGCTTGAAAAATCGAGCTTCACGGGATTAAGTCCGTACAGGAATATGCCGTAAATTACAGCACCTGCGACTTCGACCAGTGTGAATATCGGTGAAAACGCACCGGTAGGCTTTACAAGAAAGCCTATTACATCGGTGACAACGCCTGCAAGTCCTGCCACAACAGGACCGTACAGCATACCGATAGCCGCAAGGCCTACAAACGCAAAGCTTATCTTGAGCGTTTCGCTCGGCATGATCATAACGAATTTCAGTGCTACCGAAACACCGATAAGAAGCGCCGTTACTGTAAGGCAACGAATAGATTTCAGTTCCTCGAACGACTTTTTAAAATTACGAAAAAACGCCATATTTACCTCCTCAATGACGCAAGCTGACGCAATCGCATAATGCGGGATAAATACGGCGATTATCTCTTATATGCAACAGCGAGATGCGGAAAACGTACCGCCACCTTTCAGTGTTCGTCCTGAGGACAACTCCCCGTCCCTCAGGCACTTTACGCACGTTAACCTACTCTGTCGGCCGCACCGTTAAAATTTCGGTGCAGTCTTTTTATATAACGGAAAACCGTTATAAACATTTTTAAAATCAGAAGCTGATCTCATTAGCGATCTTGTACAGATCGTGAGGGAATTCCTTCTTCATCTTGAGTGCTTCCTGAATGTCATAGTCTACAACTTCGTTATGCTGAAGGCCTACAACACGGTTGCCGATGCCCTTTGAAAGAAGATCAACGGCATAATAACCGAGCTGGCTTGCTGCTACTCTGTCCTGAACTGTGGGGCTGCCGCCTCTCTGAACGTGACCGAGAATTGTAGCACGGCTCTCAACACCTGTTGCCTGTTCGATTTCCTTAGCGAGCTGTTCGCTTCCGCCGATACCTTCTGCAACAATAACGATGAAGTGGTGCTTGCCGCTCTTCTGTCCTTCGATTATCTTAGCGATAACATCGTTTACTGTGAAGGGCTCTTCCTTAGTGATAATGTATGTTGCACCGCAGGCGATACCTGCATTGAGAGCTATGTAGCCTGCATTTCTGCCCATAACCTCAACTACGGAGCATCTGTCGTGTGACTGTGCTGTATCACGCAGTTTGTCAACCATTTCGACAACTGTGTTCATAGCTGTATCATAACCGATGGTGTATTCGGTCATAGAAATATCGTTATCTATAGTGCCGGGAACACCGATACTCAGGATGCCTCTTGCAGAAAGGTCAGCCGCACCTCTGAACGAGCCGTCGCCGCCGACAACTACAAGACCCTCGATACCCTGTTCTTCACAAGTCTTCTTAGCCTTCTGAAGACCTTCTTCATATCTGAACTCTGCACATCTTGCTGTGTAAAGCATTGTGCCGCCTCTCTGAATTATATCAGATACGCTTCTTGCATCAAGAGGAACAATGTCGCCGTTGATAAGTCCGTTATATCCTCTGCGGACACCTACGACTTCCATTCCCTTTGCAATAGCAGCTCTTGTTACCGCACGGATAACGGCATTCATGCCCGGTGCGTCGCCGCCGCTTGTTAAAACGCCAATCTTTTTCATAATATCGTACATCCTTCCTTAGAGGTCACCCTCCGAGATTATTTTACACACACCTTAGTTTACTCCTAAAATGCAATTTAGTCAAGGGGTAATTTCATTTTTTCGACTTATTTTATGATTATATTGTTTTTGCCGCAAATCCCGTTCAATTTTTGTATAAAATCACTGTTCAAATCAACGGAAAGAGCGGGCGGCAAGGTTATAGTTTCCCTTGTATCCTCAAAGCATATCTTCGTAAGAGTGTTGCCTTTGTTTACTTTAAGAAGCGCCTTTACAGCGGGAATATTGGCATCGTCACGGGAGGAAAACCTTATATACAGCACAGCCGCCTTATTCTGCCCTGTTTTTCGGCTTTCGTGCATTTTCCGCAGCTTAGCAAGATCCGGCTGTGTTATCGCATTTATCAGCAGCTTGGGGTCACCCTCGTCCTCCGCAGATACCGTACCCTCGAAAGCGTAAACATTACCGGTCCTTAGCATTGACGAATACTGATCGTACAGCTTCGGGAATACAAGGCACTCGATTTCTCCGCTTGCGTCTTCTATTACGATGAAGCCCATTGTCTTTCCCGATTTCGTGATATGGTTGCGGACGGATGTAAGCAGTGCCGTTACCCTGACATTTTGTTTATCCTTGTTGTTTTCAAGTATACTGCCGATATTTTCATATCCGGATTCACGGGCAATCCTGTAAAACGGATCTGCAGGATGTCCGGAAATATATATTCCGAGCATTTCCTTTTCGTATGACAGAAGCTGTGAGTGTGAATATTCATCGGCAGGCTTTATCTGAAACGTGCCTTCGTCCGCCGTATCATCTTCGCCCATAAGGCTCATCTGCCCTTCAAGATCGTGACGCTGTGATAGCGTATCAAGCATCAGCTCAAGCGATATCATCATTTCACGGCGGTTATTGCCAAGTCCGTCAAACGCTCCGCACTTGATAAGCGATTCAAGCGCACGTTTATTTATATTCTTTTCCGACATTCTTTCACAGAAGTCGAACAGCGATTTAAACGGGTGCCTGGTTCTTTCTTCGATAATATCGGCTATCATATTAGCACCGACATTTTTTATTGCAAGAAGGCCGAAACGTATTCCGTCATTTTCGCAGGAAAAGCCGGTTTCGCTGTAATTCACATGGGGAGGAAGCAGTTTCAGTCCGTGCTGTGCAAGGTCGCCGATATATTCGGCGGTCTTGCCGCCCCAGCCTATCACGCTTGTAAGCAGGGCGACCATATATTCCTTATAATAATGGCATCTGAGATATGCCGTGCGGTAAGCGAGCAGTGAATATGCTGCGGCGTGGGATTTGTTGAAGGCATAGCTTGCAAAGCTCATCATATCGTCGAATATTTCTTCGGCTACCTGTCTGTCAACGTTATTTGCGACAGCGCCCTCAACGAATGTCGCACGTTCCTTTACCATTACCTCAGGCTTTTTCTTTGCCATAGCTCTGCGGACAATATCGGCTCTGCCGTATGAATAGCCGGCAAGCACACGGCATATCATCATTACCTGCTCCTGATATACGATACAACCGTAGGTTACGTCAAGTATGCTCTTTAAAAGAGGGTGCTTGTAGCGTATTTTTTCGGGGTTGCGGCGGTTTGCAAGATAGGTCGGGATCGAATCCATAGGTCCGGGACGGTATAGTGACAATGCCGCAGTAAGATCCTCAACAGAGCGTGGCTTCATACGGGATAAAAGCGAGGTCATTCCGGCACTTTCAAACTGGAATACTCCGAGAGTGCCGCCCGATGACATCATATCGTATGTTTCGGCATCGTTTTCCGGTATCTTTTCTATGTCAAAACCGGGATTGTTTTTCTCTACGAGCTTACAACAGTCCTGTATCACGGTAAGATAACGAAGTCCGAGAAAGTCCATTTTCAGCAGTCCGAGCCGCTCTATAGCGGTCATAGTGTACTGCGTCATAACTTCGCCCTCGCTGTTCTGATACAGCGGCACATAGTCTGCTACAGGGTCACGGGTAATTACTATGCCTGCGGCGTGGATAGACGTGTTTCTCGCCATACCCTCTATCTTTTTTGCGGTTTCTATAAGCAGGCTGACTTCGCTATCAGATGATGCCAGCTTGACAAGCTCCTTCTCACTTTTCAAAGCGCCGTCAATCGTGGAGTGCATCGACATAGGGATAAGTTTTGCTACGGTATCCACCTTGCCGTAAGGCAGACCCATAGCCCTGCCTGCGTCACGGATAGCGCCTCTTGCCGCCATTGTACCGAACGTTATTATCTGCGCCACATGATCCCTGCCGTACTTTCTTACGACATAATCTATGACCTCCTGCCGTCTTATATAGCAGAAGTCAACGTCAAAGTCGGGCATAGTAACACGCTCTGGGTTTAAAAAACGTTCAAACAGCAGATTGAAGCGTATCGGGTCAATATCGGTTATCCCAAGACAGTATGCACATACGCTTCCTGCTCCCGAACCTCTGCCCGGACCTACTGCGATGCCGTTTCTTTTAGCATAGCCTATAAAGTCGGCTACTATCAGAAAATAGTCGATAAAGCCCATTTTCTTTATTACCGACATTTCGTATTCGGCACGATCAAGAACCTCTTTCGGTACGGGTTCTCCGTAGCGTTTTACAAGGCCTTTTCTTACCTGAGCGTTAAAGTATATTTCGTTGTTGTCATAGCCTTCCGCCTTGAAAAACGGCAGGATAGTATGTCCGAATGTGAAGCTGACATTGCACTTTTCCGCAATTTTTACGGTATTGTCATAGGCTGACTGCGGAAAGCCGAGTGCTTTCATCTCGTCCTCGCTTTTGAGGTAAAATTCATCGGTGGCAAACTGCATTGAGTTCTTATCGTCAAGGGTAGTGTTGGTAGCAATGCAGGTCAGCACACGCTGTACATAGCTGTCCTCTTTTTCGACATAATGAGCATCGTTTGTTGCGACAAGCTGTGTGCCTGTATCCTTCGCCACACGCAGAAGATACGGCAGAATACGTTCCTGCTCGCTTATGCCGTGACTTTGAAGTTCTATATAATAGTCCTCTCCGAATATCTCCCTGTACTCTTTTACAAGCGTCACAGCGTCCGCAAGCCTTCCGTCAAGAAGCGTTCTTGCAAGCTCTCCCGAAATGCAGGCGGAAAGGCAGATAAGTCCCTTTGAATAACGTCTTAAAAGCTCCCTGTCCACTCTCGGCTTATTATAAAAGCCCTCTGTATAGCCCAGCGTCACCAGCTTTGAAAGGTTTTTATAGCCCTCGTTATCCTTGCAAAGAAGCACAAGGTGGTGAGGCTTCATATCGGACTTTGTGCTTTTGTCGAATCTTGTACGGGGCGCAACATACACCTCGCAGCCGATTATTGCCTTTATGCCGTTTTCGACACATTCGTTATAGAAGTCGATACTGCCGTACATTACGCCGTGATCGGTCAGTGCTACGGCTGTCTGTCCCATTTCCTTTGCACGACGAACAAGCCCTCTTATACGGCAGGCGCCGTCAAGAAGGCTGTATTCGCTATGAACGTGCAGATGTACAAAACCGCTCACTTTTACTCTCCCCGATTATCTTCTCCTCTGAGTGTATCTGCTATAAGGCTTATCTTCCTGAGCCTGTGGTTTACTCCGCTCCTGCTTATAGGCGGCTCAAGCATTTTGCCTATATCGCTGAGCGACAGCTCAAGTGCGGTAAGGCGGATTTTTGCCACCTGCAAAAGCTCGTCGGGCAGATACCCTTCTCCTCTTTTTTCGAATATGTAATTAATATCGTCCGCCTGCTTCTGTGCGGCGGCGATAGTCTTGTCAAGGTTAGCCGCCTCGCAGTTGACGCTTCGGTTGACATTGTTGCGTACTTCCTTATATATCTTTACATTCATTATCTCCATTGCCTGCATCATAGCGCCCATATAGGTCAGCATATCGGAGATCTTTTCGCTCTCTTTGATATAAAGGAAGCTGCTGCCTCTGCGGCTTGACAGCTTTGCCCCCATACCGTGTTCTTCTATCATGGAAAGCAATGTTCTGCATTTGCTCTCATCGTGCAGGAACAGCTCAAGCTGATAGCCTTTTTCGGGATTTGCAACCAGTCCGCAGACAAGGAAAATCCCTCTGAGATACACGCCGAAAGCGTCATCGCCCGAACAATCAGGCATAGGGTAAGCGTAGCTTTTATCCGCAAGAGTAACCGTGTAAAGCGTTCTTCCTCTGAAGGTGCTTTCACCGGTCGAATATTCCTTGCCGACCAAGTCAAAGGCATCGGCAATGCTATCGGCTACCCTTTTGTTTTCCGTATTAAAAAAACAGCCTTCGCCGTCTTCCGTCATGGCATACGCCGCTCCTTTTGACAAAAGCTCAAGCTGTTTTCTGCTGTGTTCCGCCTTGCACAGCTCATTTTTTACATCGGCGGCAAATGACATCAGAATCGCTCCTTTACCCTGCCTTTTTGATTAAAGCTTTATTTCCGGCATAGCACTCAGTATCGCATCTTTTTCGCCGGGATTGATATAGTTCTTATTGAGATGCGATTTATCGTATTCAAGATAAGTATCTTTTGTTTTCTCTGTCAGCACAGCTGTGAAAAATCTCTCCCAGCTGAAATAATTGCCGCTTTCTATATAGTCATACGGCTTTTCGAGTATCGTTTTTATTTCTTTATCTTTTACGATACCTGAACGCAGAATGACCCACTCGAAAGATTCGGGCAGAAAAAGTACGATATTTTTCGCTTTCCTGAGCGATAGGACACGCTGTATCTCCGGACCGAATGCGGCTCCGTCTGCAATTACCAGTACCGTTTCGTACTGCCTTGTTATAAGCTCGTTGTATATTTTCGCCTTGCTTGCGGCTGAAACGCAATTTATCCCGTACTCCGAAAAATAATTCTCAAAAAAGCGATAACCGCTTTTTGAATCCTCGGTTATAACCAGATCGGGCTTTAACGAAATGTCGGTATCCACTCTGCAAAGCGGGTAAAACTCAGCATAAAGCCGTTTTGTCCCTTGAAATCTGTTACCAGATACGTTTTTTATGCCGTATATTTCTTTCACGCTGTACGGCAGATTGAAAAGCGGAGTTCTTGTTGCGATTACATAATAATTATCGGTATTTTTTATTGCTTTTGCAAAATCCTCAGACGCAACGAATTTATCGCCCTCGTCAATAAATACAATGCTGTCGTGTATAAGACTGAGATTTTCCTGCCAGCGTATGCCTGTAAGCACCGTGCATTGCTTTTTGCTTATTACCGTAACACCGCTTGCTTCGCCGTTTTCCTGATATGCGGCTATCATATCTATCAGGGTGGTCTTACCCGTTGCACTGTCGCCACGAAGTATCGTGATATTTCTTATAACGGAAAACTTATACTGTACACGGCGGCTTTTCACCACCACCTCATATTTACCTTTCACTGCGACACCACCCTATAAATACAAGCCTGCATTCATTACATATTCCTGAATATTGTGAACCGTTTTTCCGTTATTGAGTATCTTTATCTCAAACGGCTTATCTCCGAAATCCATAACGTGCCTTAAATTGATAACAATATCTTTTTTTGATTCCTTAGCTATGCGCAGTATCCATTTTGCGCAGTTGTCACCGCAGGTCGAGGCATTGAAAATCTTTGTATCATCGTGCCGCAGAAGCAAAAGCGTTTTCAGCCCTCCGGATATTTTCGTTACGGGAATAACTCCGAGAGCCTTGCTGTCAACCGCATTCGGACTAAGCACCACAGCCTTGTCCACGCTTTTTATCATTTTAACCGAAAGGTCGTCGGTAAGCCAGTTATCAAGATAGGTATTGTCAAAATACATACTGGTGTTATAGACGTATTTTTTCTCCATATCTTCGGGTATTTCTCCGAAAATAATACACAGCATACCTTTCCCTCCGTTAAACGATTTTACTTCTTATCCTTATTCACATCTCTGTGAAGCACCCTTGCTTTAAGGTGATTTTTGCTGAGATGCTCGCACATATTTTCCGCAAATGTCGCACTGCGGTGCTTGCCGCCCGTACAGCCGAAAGCTATTACAAGCTGGCTTTTTCCCTCGTGAAGATACTGAGGTATCAGAAAGTCGATAAGGTCGAACAGCTTTGTCTGCAAGGTCTGAGAGCTTTCAAAGCTCATCACATAATCCCTTACCTCTTTGTCAAGTCCCGACTTTTCCTTAAGCTCGGGTATGTAATACGGATTCGGCAGGCAACGCACATCGAAAACAAGGTCTGCCTCATTCGGCACACCGTACTTGAAGCCGAAGGATATACAGCTTATAGTCATGCTGTCAGACGGAGTGTCAAGGAAAATATTAAGCACGTTTTCCTTCAGCGTAGAGGTTGACATCAGGCTTGTGTCAATGTAATAATCGGCAATTTCACGCAGAGGCTCGATTATCTCCCTTTCTGCGTCTATCGCCTTGTCTATGTCGCCGTTTGTCACATCAAAAAGCGGATGCTTACGGCGTGTTTCCTTATATCGCTGTTTTACTACATGATGGTTTGCATCTACAAACAGCAGTTTTACGTCAAGACCACGCTTTTTCAGTTCATCTATGGTGGCGTTAAGGTTCAGAAACATAGTTCCGCCACGAATGTCGGTAACAATAGCGACCTTTGAAATATCATCGTTTTCTTCGCATATCTCGGCAAATTTCGGTATAAGCTGAGGCGGCATATTGTCTATGCAGAAATAGCCTATATCCTCCATAACATTTACCGCACAGGATTTGCCTGCACCCGAAATTCCCGTTACTATAACAAATTCGGTTTTCATTTATGTTCCTTTCCCTGCGCCCTTTATCTCTTTAATGAATAATGAATGATTTTGGTGTGCCGTTTTATATACACCTGTCAGCTTCCGATAAAGCCTTGTCTTATCTCGCCCGGTCACATATCTAAGGCACTTATCCGAAAATTTCACTTCATTATAAGCACTTCGCATTCAAGCGTTACGCCTGTTTGCTCTTTGACCTTTTGTTTTACTATATCCACAACGCCCATCACATCGTCGAACGTTGCGTTGTCTTTATTTATTACAAATCCGCTGTGCTTTGTGCTGACCTCTGCGCCTCCGCAGGCTGTACCTTTAAGTCCGCAGACCTCTATAAGCCTTGCGGCAAAGTCGCCCTCAGGCCGCTTGAATGTACTGCCTGCGCTGGGGTATTCGAGCGGCTGTTTATCCTTACGGCGCTCCATAAGCGTATCCATACGGTCTTTTATCTTTTCACGCTCGCCTTTTGCCAGCTTCATTTTTACGGATGTTATGCAAAGGTTACGCTCCGAAAAAAAGCTGTGTCTGTAGGAAAGCTCCATTTTTTCAAGCGGGATTTCCTTTATATCGCCTTTCTCGGTGATATATCGGCATGATACGACCACGTCCTTCATCTCGCCGCCGTAAGCTCCCGCATTCATAAAAATAGCACCGCCGACAGAACCGGGTATACCGTATGCAAACTCAAGCCCCGTAAGCTCGTTTTCAAGAGCCACAGCACAGACAGCCGCAAGCGATGCGCCTGCGTTGCACTCTATATATTCACCGTCTACTCTCACCGAGCCGAAGTCGCTTCCTATAAGCAGTACAACTCCCTGAAGCCCCTCGTCACAGACAAGGATATTACTTCCCCTGCCGACAACATAGTATTTAATATCGTTCTCACGGCACTGCTTTATAAGCTCGCACAGCAACGCCTCACAATTTATTTTTATCATAACATCACACGGTCCGCCGATACGGAACGAGGTGTGATTTTTCATAGGTTCATTTTTAAGCACGACTGCGCCGTATTTTTCGGCGGTCTGCTCCAATATGCTGTAATCGTTCAAAGCATACTCCTTGTGAATTTATTTTTTTGCGGTATTCCGCCAAATAAACTTCCCTTTATACAGCTTGTAGAAAAAGTCTGCTTTTAGAAAAATAGAGCAAATTCTCTATCCCTAACCCCAAACCCCTTCCCCTCGGTAAGGGGCTGAGTGTGGGGCTGCCGCCCTCACCCCGCTTGGGGCTAC
>OGNP01001330.1_pt1 | contig 11162 bp, 8 predicted proteins | sample 1573531 | NCBI WGS metagenome assembly OGNP01 (sample SAMEA2581984, study PRJEB24529) | metagenome | biome: Human gut stool | place: China | collected 2011 | reverse complement strand
CTGTAGTCGGCGCTTTCCACATGCGCCCACATGACGAATTTCTTTGTCTTTTCGTCCACCTGATAATCTATCATTCTTGAGGTGAGGTATGCCGTTACATATTCGAACTGCGAATCACGCTCATACGAGGTAAGGTAAGCCGTATCTATAGCGATGCTCTCGTAGTGGTAAACAACGCCCTGTTCTATCTTCGCCTGTACCTGCTTGCAGGTGGTGTTGTAAAGGTTTTCGTGCATAACCGGTCTTACGGGGGTCATATCACGCTTGCACCAAGCATTTTCAATATCTATGTATACCTGCTTTGTGAAAGTGATAAGGTCGGAAGCCGAGAAGTTGGGATCCTTCTGTTTTATAATGCCCTCTATCTGTTCGGTTCTGTTGGGCAGGACAACGTTTGCGCCGTTCATTGATGAAGGACGTGTTGTGCCGCCGCCGGATTTCTTTTTGCTTCCGCCGATTGTCGAAATGATAATAATAACAACAACGATGCCTATACCTATTATAACGGAAACAGGGTCGGCGTCGCCGCTGTAGCTGCTGCTGTCGTAGTCGTTACCGCCGTAGTCATATCCGCCATAGTCGCCGCCTCCGTAGTCGTAACCGCCGCCACCGCCGTAGTCGTTATTGTCAAACGCACTTACGGAAAAGCAGAGCAGAAGCGCCGCTGTTATTGTCGCAATAAATGTTACAATAATCTTCTTCATAAATTTCTCCCTTATTATCGAAACAGTCTGCATTAATATGCAGGCTGACATTTTCTGATACTTTATGACAGAATAGCACAGTATCCCGCTTTGATTATACAATACTTCCACAAAAAAGTCAATAATTGATAGAAGAAATACGGTAAATATGTAGAAAAATCAAAATAAATATTTTATAAAAAAGGCAAGTACCGACGACTGTCAATGCTGCCGACAGTCCGAAAAGCGATCGTTACTTTTTTACGGCGTTTTCAAGTACGGTCTTGAGAGTGCCGCTGAGAAGTTTTGACATTCTTTCGATAAGCTCGTCGGGATCGTTTTTCATACCGCCCTCAAGCCAGTCAAGGACAATGCCGACAATTGCGTATTTATAGAATGATGCGATAAACTTCTTATCATCATCGGAAACGCTGAGCTTCAGCGTCTTTGAAACGTTATCAATGAATTTGCCGGCAAAGTCAAGTGAAACGCTGTAAAGATAACGCTCGATAGTTTCACGGTGAAGTGAGTTATATACATGGTATATCAGCTTCTTGTTCTCCTTTACGAAGCAAAGCCCTGTCTTGAGTCCTTCCTCCCACGACTGACCGACCTCCATCTTTTCTACGGATTTCTGCGCTTCAGTAAGGAAGATTTCTTCGAGAAGCTGATAAATATCGCTGTAATGATAATAGAACGTGTTGCGGTTTACTCCGCAGTCATCGGTGATATTCTTTACCGTTATTTTATCTAAGGGCTGATTGCTCAGCAGTTTTTTAAACGATTCCTGTATTGCTCTTTTGGTAAGTTCGGACATATTACCTCCGTTTTAGCCTGTGGTTTCTCCTGCTTTCTATTTTACGGTTATAATTATACAACATTCCCGTTAAAAATTCAAGTTTTAGGCAAAAAGTCGCATCTGCCTAAAAATCGGTCAATTTATACCGATTGCCCTAAAATTGAACAGCGGCGCAGGATTGACCGTTGTATAAAGCGTCACGGCGGGTTAAAATATAGCTGTAAAGAAAAAGAAAGGACTGAAAATCATGAGATTTATCAAACGTGCAAAAGCAGCATATATTTCCACTTGCGCCGCAATTGCGGTCATAGGACTTATACTTATTCTTTTCCCGGAGATCTCAATGCTTGCGGTATGCTATATGCTCGGAATAGCGGCTATAGTATTCGGCATTGTAAAAATCACGGGATATTTTTCAGCCGACCCCTACGGGCTGGCGTTCCAGTTTGACTTTGCATTCGGTATCATAGCGATCCTGCTCGGACTTGTAGTTATTATCCATCCGGGTAATATAATGGCTCTGGTACCTGTCATAATGGGCATTTATTTTATGATCGACGGCATAATGAAGATACAGACAGCCGTTGATGCAAAGCGTTTCGGCGTAAGGAGCTGGTGGTTGATTCTTGTCAGCGCAATAGTTACAGGCGGAATAGGAATACTGTTACTCGTAAATCCCTTTGAGAGTGCGGTAGCACTTACTGTTCTGCTCGGTATCACATTGCTTGCGGACGGCATTTCAAATATATGGATCGCCGCATACACAGTCAAGGCTATAAAAAAAGAAGTACACGCCGATGACAAAATCTATGTAGACACAAGCAACAGGGAGGACAAAGATGATTAAACTTGGCAAATGGATAACAAAGCACAGAGTAATCATTCTTATAGTTGCGGTCGTACTGCTGATACCCTCGGTACTCGGTATGATAGCTACAAGAATAAATTATGATATGCTCAATTACCTGCCCGACACTATGGAAACCATACAGGGTCAGGACATTCTGCTGAATGACTTCGGCAAGGGCGCATTCAGTATGATAATTGTGGAAGATATGGAGCCGAAGGACGTTTCCGCTCTTAAAGAAAAAATAGAAGCGGTAGATCACGTTGACTCGGTAATATGGTATGATTCGATAGCAGACGTTTCAATACCTATGGATATTCTTCCCGACAAGATAAAAGACGCATTCAACACCGATCATTCAACGGTTATGGCGGTATTCTTTGATACATCGACATCAGCCGATGAAACAATGGAAGCTATCAACACGATAAGAAATGTAACGAACAATCAGTGCTTCGTTTCGGGTATGTCCGCAATGGTAACAGATCTTAAAAACCTTTGCGAGCAGGAAGAGCCGATATATGTCGCTATCGCAGTAGTTCTTGCTGTAGTAGTAATGATGCTCTTTATGGATTCTTTCCTTATCCCGATAATCTTCCTCGCAAGTATCGGTATGGCTATTCTCTACAACTTAGGCAGTAACTACTTTTTAGGCGAGATAAGCTACATAACAAAGGCGCTTTCCGCTATACTACAGCTTGGTGTTACGATGGACTATTCGATATTCCTCTGGCACAGCTACAACGAGCAGAAGGTAAGATTTGACGGCGATAAGGAACGTGCGATGGCACACGCCATTTCAAACAGTATCATTTCTGTAGCAAGTTCTTCTATCACAACAATTGCCGGCTTCCTTTCAATGTGCTTTATGAGCTTTACGCTCGGTGCGGATCTCGGTATCGTAATGGCGAAGGGCGTTGTATTCGGTCTTATCGGCTGTGTAACTATCCTCCCGTCACTTATCCTTGTATTTGACAAGGCTATCGAGAAAACAAGGCACAAACAGCTTATGCCGAAGTTCGACAAGGTGGCAAAATTCATCACAAAGCGTTCGTGGATATTCCTTATAATATTCGCAGTGCTGATAGGACCTGCGGTTTACGGCTATAACAACACACAGAAATATTACGATCTGAGCCAGACAATGCCTCAGGATATGGACTTCGTTATCGCCAATACAAAGCTGAAGGACGATTTCGGAATGTCAAACGTTCATATGATACTCGCTGATTCAAAGCTGTCGCAGAAGGACGCAAAAGCGATGCTTGACGAGGTCGGAAAGGTTGACGGTGTAAACCTTGCGGTAGGCTTTGATTCGCTTATCGGCTCGGCTGTTCCCTCAGAGATAATTCCGGATTCTATCTCGGATGTGCTTAAGAGTGATAAGTACCAGCTTATGCTTGTAGGCAGTGAATACGGAACGGCAACAGACGAGGTAAACAATCAGGTAACAGAGATAAACAACATTATAAAGAAGTATGACAGCTCGGCAATGCTTATCGGTGAAGCACCCTGTACGAAGGATCTTATCGAAGTAACCGACAGGGACTTCAAGGTAGTCGATGTAATTTCGATAGCCGCAATCTTCCTTATCATTCTGGTAACCTTCAAGTCGGTTTCACTTCCGCTGATACTTGTAGCGGTAATCGAGTTTGCCATATTCGTAAACCTCGGTATTCCGTGTTACACAGGTACAGAGCTTGCGTTCATCGCACCTATCTGTATCAGTACCATCCAGCTTGGCGCAACCGTTGACTATGCAATCCTTATGACAACAAGATACAAGAAGGAACGTAACAAGGGCAGTGATAAGAATGAGGCGGTTTATACAGCACTTAAGTCGTCAATACCCTCAATTATAGTAAGTGCGCTCGGCTTCTTCGCCGCTACATTCGGTGTAGGCATTTATTCAAACGTAGATATGATAAGCTCACTTTGCGCACTTATGGCAAGAGGCGCAATCATAAGTATGGTATCGGTAATCCTGTTATTACCTGCTATGCTCAAGCTGTTCGATAAGATTATAATCCATACAAGCCTCGGCTTTAAAGAAGCAAGACAAGCCGGCAAAAAGACGAACTGAGAAAGGACAACAGTATGAAAGAGATAAGAAAAAAGATAATAAAGATAGTTTCAATAGTTCTTGCCGCCGCAATGATAGGCACATCTTCGGGACTTCTCGCATTCGCCGCACAGGGCGGTAACGATAATAATACATCGTCATCCGTTTCTGACAGCACAGAAACCGGAAGCAGCGAAAAGAGCAGCTCGGATACGGACGGCAAGGAAGAAACGGTATATATCATCTCAAACGCAGACGGTACAACAAAGAAGGTCATCGTCAGCGACTGGCTGAAGAACGGCTCGCACAACGCCACGATAGAGGACGAAACCTCGCTTAAGGACATTAAGAATGTAAAGGGCAACGAGAGTTTTACAAACAGCGGTGAAAATTACAAATGGGCGGCTGAAGGCAGTGACATTTACTATCAGGGTACGACAGACAAGACGCTCCCCGTTGATATGAAGATTACATATACTCTTGACGGCAAGACGGTCACTCCCGATGAAATAAAAGGCAAGAGCGGCAAGGTAACAATCCGCTTCGACTATACGAATAATGAAAAGCGTACCGTGAAGGTTGACGGCAAGGATACGCAGATGTACGTTCCTTTCCTGATGGTAACAGGAACGGTTCTTGATAACGAGAAGTTCTCGAACGTAAAGGTAACCAACGGCAAGCTGGTAAATGACGGTGACAGATCGGCGGTTCTCGGATTTGCGCTTCCCGGTATGCAGGAAAACTTAGGACTTGACAAGGACGATTATGAAATCCCCTCATACGTTGAAATCAGCGCAGATGTCAAGGATTTCGAGCTTATGACCTGCATGACGGTAGGTACGACAGAGCTGTTCAACGAGGTAGATACCGACAAGCTCAATATGGACGATATTGACGGTACCATCAAGGAATTCACAGACGCTGTAGATCAGCTTTCAGACGGTTCTTCACAGCTTTATGACGGACTTGTTACACTGTTTGAAAAATCGGGCGAACTAGCTGACGGTACAAAACAGCTTGCAGACGGTGCAGGCACTCTGTATGACGGCACAGGCACACTTGTAAACGGCACAAACGATTTAAAGAGCGGTGCGGATGAACTGAACGTAGGCGCAGTAAAGCTGAAGGACGGCACGGTTTCTCTGGTAGCCGGCATCAAGGATCTGAAAACAGGCGCAGAGGCTCTTGACAGCGGTGCAGGAAAGCTGAAGGAAGGCACATCTGCACTGGCAGGCGGTGCAAATGATCTTATCAAAGGTGCAAATAAGCTTAACAGCGGTGCGTCATCGCTTGACAGCGGCGCATCTCAGGTAGAGAGCGGCGCAGGACAGGTAAGCGCAGGAGCTTCAGAGCTGAACGAAGGTCTTGGCGAGCTTTCATCAAACAGCGAACAGCTTAACGCAGGCGCAAAGCAGGTATTTGACACGCTGTTATCCACAGCCGAAACGCAGATAAAGGCATCCGGTCTTACCGTTCCTAAACTGACTATAAAGAATTACAAGACAGAGCTTAACAAGCTGGTAGATTCTCTTGACAAGGATAAGGTCTACACTCTTGCTTACAATACGGCACTCAAAACGGTAACTGCCGAGGTAGAAAAGAACAATGACGCTATAACAGCAGGCGTTACAAAAGCTGTACAGGCAAAGGTGCTTGAGGGTGTTCTCAAAGCCGCAGGCTATAATATGACCGCAGAGCAGTACAATGCGGCAGTAAAGGCAGGACAGATACCCGAAGCCGTACAGGCTAAGGTTACAGCCGCAGTATCGGCTCAGATGGCAACAGACGCTGTCAAGGCTCAGATAAGCACAAATGTTGAAGCACAGAAGAAACAGCTTATCGAGCAGAATATGAAAAGCGAAAAGGTCACAAAGCAGATAAACGAAGCTGTAGCAAAGGCTAAAGCAGGTCAGACAACGATAAAGAATCTTATCGCACAGCTTGATTCCTACAATAAGTTCTACACAGGACTTACTCAGTATACGGCGGGCGTTGACAGCGCATATGACGGTTCAAAGACGCTGTCGGCAGGTGCAACACAACTTTACAGCGGTACTAAGGATCTTCACAGCGGTGCTACACAGCTTAAGAGCGGAACAGAGCAGCTTACAAGCGGCGGCTCAACGCTTATCTCAGGCGTAAATCAGCTTGACAAGGGTGCGAGCGACCTGAAAGACGGTACGGCAAGCCTTGTAGCAGGCATCGGCACACTCTATGACGGTGCAACACAGCTTGACAGCGGCGCAGGACAGTTAAAGGACGGTACGACAAGCCTTGTTGCAGGTGTAGGCACACTTCACAGCGGTGCATTACAGCTTCATGACGGTGCAGGCGACCTTAAGGACGGTGCAGATAAGCTCAATGACGGTGTAGCAACTCTTATTGACGGTGTAAAGCAGTTAAGGGATGGTGCTAAGGAGCTGAACGACGGTATGGATGAGTTCAACGAGAAGGCTGTCAAGAAGATAGTAGACGCTGTTGACGGCGATATTGCAGGACTTATCGACAAGCTGAAGGCTACAGTTGCTTTAGGCAAGGACTATGACACATTCGGCGGTAAGTCTGATAAGACAGAAGGCACTGTAAAGTTCATTTACAGAACAGAGAGCATCTCAGCCGACGATAAATAATCAATAACTTAATAAGTCAAAGGCTCTGACGGGGGAACGTTCCGTCGGAGCTTTTTTATTACAAATGTCATACGGAAAAATACCGTTTGTAACTGGTGAAATCCGCTTTGCAGGTGTATAATCGTTACAGTAAGATAAATAAACAGCCGAAAGGGGAATACTTATGATATTTGCAAGCGTAAACAACCTTGTCAAGAATTACGGCAATCACTGTGCCGTAGATAACCTCAGCTTCAATGTAAGCGAGGGCGAGATATTCGGACTTATTGGTCCTAACGGGGCAGGAAAGTCAACCACGATAAATATTATCACAACACTTGACGAAGCAACTTCGGGAAGTGTGACGATAGACGGTATGGATACAGTGAAGCAAAGAGCGGAGATAAGACGGATGATCGGATGCGTTCCGCAGGAGATAGCGGTGTACCCGTATCTTACCGCAAAGGAAAACGTTGAATTTTTCGCTTCGCTGTACGGCTTCAAGGGCGAACAGCTTCATAAGAATGCAATGACCGCTCTCGAATTTGCAGGGCTTGCTGATAAGGCGGATATGAAGCCGAAGAAAATGTCGGGCGGTATGAAACGCAGACTTAACATTGCCTGCGGTATAGCGCATAAGCCTAAACTGATAGTTATGGACGAACCTACCGTAGGCGTTGACGCACAGTCAAGAGAGCATATAATGAATTCGATAAAGAAACTGCGTGAAAGCGGTGCGACAGTAATATATACCTCGCACTATATGCACGAGGTAGAGGAAATCTGTGACAGAGTCGCTATAATTGACAAAGGCAGACTTGTGGCAGAAGGCACACAGCAGGAGCTTATAACGATGATAACCGACAGCTGTACGGTACATATCACCACAAAGCAGTGCGACAGCGAAACAAGAAGCAGAGTATCAAGGGCTGTTTCCTGCCTGCCCGATGTAAACAGGGTGCAATTTAGCGACAATATGATAAGCGTAGATATGAGCATAAGCTGTAACGATATTTCACACGTTATAAGCGAACTTGTAAAGCAAAATCTGCCTGTAATCGAGATAAGCACGGAAAAGCCGGATATGGACGCTGTGTTCCTGTCGCTTACAGGACACGAGATACGTTAAGGAGCGGAAATATGCTTAGTTTGATAATAAAACAGATAAGGGAGTATTTCAGAAGCCCCGCAAACGTATTCATGGGGCTTTTCTTCCCGGTACTGCTGGTATTCTTTCTCGGAACGATGCTTCAGAATCTTGATATAGCGGATTATGACATAGGAGAAATTAAACTGCAATACAGCGTTGCGCAAACAAACGAGCAAAGCGGAAAGGCATTTGCCGAGTTTCTTAGCAATATCAGTATGATAAAGGCGGAAAAGGCAAGCGATGAAAAAACCGCACTGAGCCTTACCGATAAGGGCGATATAGACGCATATATCGAGCTTGAAAACGGGGAAATTCTGTTATACTGTGGCAGAAACGAAATTGCAAACAGGGCGCTCGGCTCGGTGCTGAATTCTTTCATTGCGGTATCAGATACATATTATAAAATAGCATCGACCGACCCGTCACTGCTTATGAATACAGAAGCCGATACCGGAAAGTCATTTGTAGAGCAGGACGGACTTGGCGTTACACGGAGTATGATGGACTATTATGCGGTGAGTATGGCGGTAATGATGATATTCATGTCGCATATGATAATGGGCAGTACGGCTCTCAAGGACGAGGAAAGGATATTCACCCTGCAGCGTCTTTATCTGTCACCTGTCGGCAAAGCGAAGCTGTTTTTCGGAAAACTCATCGGTACGCTTCCCTCCGCCGTTATAGGAAATGCGGTGATAATGCTGTTTTCGGCGTTTGTGTTCGGGGCGAAATACTGCGACAGCTTTATCGGAAACCTTATTCTGTTCCTGCTGTTCTCCTGCTGCTCGCTTGCGTCGATATCCGTAGGTATGCTGATAGGGGTACTGATAAAAATACCTGCGGAAAGCATCGTGATACCGCTTACATGGGCATTGCTGTTCTTCTCAGGCTCGTTTTCAAAGCAGGTATTCATCGAAGGGTTCAGCGACAAGCTGCCGCCTTATATTGTTCAGCAAGCGGCATTCAGACTTACTCTTTACGGTGAAAACAACGGTGCGTTGGCGGTAATTGCGGTAAGCCTTGCCGTAACGGTTGCGGTATCGCTTATCGGTGCGGCAATATTCCGTGTAAAAAAATCCGTCTGAAAGGGGAGCGTATTATGAATAATATAAGAACGGTATTTTTCGGTATGCTGAAGCGTCTTAAATACGCACTTGTAATCGCACTTCTTGTAGGGGCAGGCAGTATAGGGCTATATTACTGCGGCAGACCGATAGCAAACGTGTTCTCGGTAAACGACAAGATAGACATTGCCCTTACCGATAACGATAAAACCGAGCTTTCCGCAATGCTGAAAAGCTATCTCAGCGACAGGATAAATATGAACATTATCGAGGACGGCAAAGAAAAATTCAATGATAAATTGATTAACCGTGACGTTTCTGCTATAATAGAGATACCGCAGGGCTTTGAAAAGAATGTAATCGGCGGAAAAGACGTGAAGATAAAATCCACCACTCTTGACGATTACGAAAACGGCGCCTATATCTCGGTATATATCGAAGGCTTTATGAGAAGCGTCAATATTGCCGCAGATGCCGCAAAAGGCGATGCAGAGCTGTTTTCGAGAATTATGAACAGCGATGCCGCCGACACAAAGCTCACTAAGGAAAATGCGGTAATATCCGACAGGGAGGACGAATATGTCTCTGCAGGCTTTAAGTTCTCCGAAGGATTTATGATAATGCTTGTCACAGCTATCGGCATATTTATCACACTTGCGGTAATGGAAGACAGGCAGTACGGAACATACAGCAGGATGGCTGTTTCATCTGTAACGGGCGTACAGTACATTGTCGGAACGCTTGGGGCAAGCGTGCTTATATCCTTTACGGCACTTGTCATTTTACCGCTGTACCTGCTTATCACGGGCGCTCAGATGACATCCGGCTATCCGCTTATATTTGCCGCCGTAATAATCTATTCTCTGTTCAACTCGGCATTATCAATAATGCTCGCACAGCTGATAAGCTCAAAGCAGGCACTTGCCACGCTTTCGGGCTGTATCACCTCGATAGGCGCATTGCTCGGCGGTGCGTGGTTCCCGATAGACGAAACGGCAGGTATGCTGAAATATCTGTCATATATCACGCCGCAATACTGGTATGTCTGCTTTATGTCGGGCGAGGCTGAACAGCCTGTGATAAACATCTGCGTGCTTATACTCTACACATTGCTTATAATGCTTGCAAGCGCCGCACTTTTCGGCAGAAAGTCGGTAGTTTCAAAGACATAACGAAAGGAATACGAATTGTCACTTATATATCTTGTATTCAAACTCACGGCAACAGCCGCATTCGGCACTATGAATATAATGAATAACTGTGATTCGGGCGATACGGTGCTTACCGTACTCGCCTTTTCCTGCTTTGCTCTGGCTGAATATCTGCTGTCGGTGCTTAAAAAGTCGGATAAAGCGGCGGCTGTCTGTTCGTGTGTTTCGGCTTTTATCGCATTTCTTATATACAGCGACAATCTGATATTCGTGCTGTGCTTTGCCGTGATCTTTGCTGTAGATAAATTCGGTGCGGGAAAGTATTTCCGACATATCGGCGCTGTTTCGGTACTGCTTGTTCTTTTCATAGTAAAACCGCCGTTTATTGATGTGCTGATACTTATTATAATGCTCGTGGCATTCACTGTCAGCCATATTACCGCAGGACAGCTTATCAAATGCCGTGAACAGCTTGCAGAAAGCAGAGAGGAAACTGTTCGCCTCAACCGCAGGATAGCAAGCCTTGAAGAATACGCTAAAACAGCAAAGAAATCTGCGGCTGTCGAAGAACGCAGACGGTTTTCAGCAAGGATACACGATAAGCTCGGACACAGTATTTCAGGAAGTATAATTCTGCTTGAGGCGGCAAAGCTGAACATCAGGACAAACCCCGACAGTGCGGAGCAATGTATTACAACTGTAACCGATAACCTCAGAAGCGGCGTTGACGATATAAGGCAGGCGGTTTTCAGCAAGGATACACGATAAGCTCGGACACAGTATTTCAGGAAGTATAA
>OGNP01001323.1_pt1 | contig 11247 bp, 8 predicted proteins | sample 1573531 | NCBI WGS metagenome assembly OGNP01 (sample SAMEA2581984, study PRJEB24529) | metagenome | biome: Human gut stool | place: China | collected 2011 | reverse complement strand
GTCATAAGGCCAACCCCAGTGAAGAGCCATGTACTTGTCAACAGACCAAATATCTGTCTCCTTGACAGCCTGTGAAAACTCTGCTTCCTTTTCGATCTCCTTCTTATTAGGATCCTCAACTCCGCCGATACAAAGAATAGTGGAAACGTTTGGTGCGTGCTCTTTAAGTATCTTATTGAAACGGCAGTAGAAATCAGCAACTTCCTGATAAGTGCATCTCTTGTTGAATGAGAACCAGTTGCCTGTAGCTTCATGGTTTATTCTCAGAAGAAGTCTGCCGAAAGGTCTAAGGTCATTTGCGATAGCGATAAGCTGTTCGTCTGAAACGTGTGGGTCAACTGTGAGTGTGAGTGTAACGTCCTGTCCATGACGTCTTACATCTCTCATGAAGGTAAAAGGCTCGCCCTCTGTGTTGCCCTCAAGACCGCCCTTGTATGTGAAATAATCATCATATGGATAATCCCATGCAAAAGAAACATCTGCGTCTTTCATTACCTCAGAAATTCTTCCAGGGAACTCCTTATCCAGCGGATAGTAGCAGTACATAAGGCTTATGCTTCTGTGTGGTCTGCCCATTTTGTTGAGAATATAATCCTGATTTACATACTCTCCACGCTCAGAGCCGTCGCCCAAATCAACAGCACATTTTGCCTTACCCATATGCAATGAATAGATCTTGTATTCGCTCATAAAATTTCCTCCTATTTTAAAGACAGGACTTTCCTGCCTATTCTGTTACTAAAAAATTCGTTAATATCGTCCAACACCCTTGAAAGCTCAACTCTCGGCTCAACGCACATAAAATCCAGGCACTGCCGGAATTTTTTCACGCATGGACTTGGTTTTAAGTTTACCACAATAAGCTCATAAAGTCAAGAACTGTGGCTCGGCTAACGTTATTAATGTAATTTACAATATAAGCCGTCATGCCTAATATAATAAATTCATGTTTCATATTCTTATATTAAGTATAAAATCTTCTGATTTTAAGCCTTGGTTCATACGAAAGCAATGTTAAAATCTTTATGTTCTAAAGAGTAGTATAGCAGAGCTTAATACAAATTTATAGTGAAATAAACAAATAAATAATGAATTTTCAGTGAATATAAAAAGCGAACAGGCATCCACCCGTTCGCTTTAATTGATATGATTAATTTACATCTCCGAGCTAGTGTCTGCACTGTCGACCGCACTCTCAGAAACCTCAGAACTATCCGCACTGCCTGCAAAAGCATTGCTGTTTTTATTCTCTCCGTAGGTAGACATATACACCTTTGTGAATTGTATGTCCTCCCTAGGCTTCAGCGTCTCAGAGTCAGCCACATCAGTACCGCATATCTCGTCATAAATATCCAAGCCATCATAAACCTGACCGAAAACAGTATACTGCTGAGAGAAATTCAGCACACCGCCATATTTCTCAAAAGCATCGGTGATATCCTCAGGGATATTGTTGCTGTCTGCAAGCTTGCTGTCAAGCTCCGCCTGCTCCTCTTCAGTGAGATCATAATTGTCAACAAACAAAAGATAGCTGTTTGAAACCTTCTTCTTGCTGAACAAGTGACCTTGCTCCTGCGTGTATGCACAAAGCGCACCTTTTAAAGGCCACAGGTTTTTTGAATACTCCGCCTCGATAGTGGTGGTGTCAGTGTCAGAAGTTGTCTGACCGTCAGCCTGCTTTGTTCCGCCTATAAAATACACACCGTCCTGCACCATGCTCACATAAGTACCGTCATAATAGCCTTTTTCCACAAGTCCAGTGAAAAACTTGCAATAGTTCGGTGCTTCATCAGGGAAAAGCACAGCCTTGAAAGTTCCCTTGTTTGTTTCAAAAACCACCACAGGGCTGTCATCGGCAGGTTCGTCCATCTGTATCACCTTTGCATCAGTATAGTCTATATCGTTCTTGCTGCTGCCAGTGCAGGCGTAAAAGAGAACAAAGATTATAACAAAGCAAATTGCTATAAGTGAAAACTGAAAATACGTCTGAAACTGTTTTCTGCGGTATGGACCCAGATCCTGTTTATTTTTGCTCATTTAACGCTCCTTTACTTTTTCTTTATCTTTGTGCCCTGTCTTGTTTCCTCAACGATATAGCCAAGCTCGCCTATCTTATCTCTCAGCTCGTCAGCCTTAGCAAAGTCCTTTGCCTTTCTTGCAGCCTTACGCTCCTCAACAAGCACCTTGACCTCCTCAGGGATATCCTCTTCACCGTCAGCACTGAGTTTCTTTGCAGCTTCTATCAGACCAAGTGAAAGAACCTTGTCAAAATCCTCGATAAGGGCAAGCTTTGTTTCATTGTTAGTGTCAGCTTTAAGAACGTCATACAGAACAGTGATAGCATTTGAAGTGTTTATATCGTCATCAAGCGCCGCCTTGAAGCTACCCTTGAACTTCTCAAAATCCTCAAGCTCCACCACCTCGTCAGGCTTCTTGTCAGCCATAAGCTGTGCTATCCTTGCAGTGAGCTTGTTGTATGCTGTCTTTGCATTGTCAAGGTTCTCATATGTGAAAACAAGCGACTTTCTGTAGTGTGACTGCAAGCAGAAAAATCTGTATACCAGTGGGTCATAGCCCTTTGACTCCAGCAGTGAAACAGTAAGGAACTCGCCCTTTGACTTTGACATCTTTCCGCTGTTTGTGTTAAGGTGCAGGATATGGAACCAGTAGTTGCACCATTTGTGACCGAGATAAGCCTCAGACTGTGCTATCTCGTTTGTGTGGTGTGGGAAAGCGTTGTCGATACCGCCGCAGTGAATATCAAGTCTTTCGCCAAGGTGCTTCATGGAGATACATGAACACTCGATATGCCAGCCAGGGTAGCCCACGCCCCAAGGGGAATCCCACTTAAGCTCCTGATCGTCGAACTTAGACTTTGTGAACCACAGCACAAAGTCAGCCTTGTTGCGCTTGTTTGTGTCCTCCTCAACGCCCTCACGAACGCCGACTTCAAGATCTTCCTCATTAAAGTTGTGGAAAACATAATACTCTTTCAGCTTTGAAGTATCAAAATAGATATTTCCACCTGCCTCATAAGCATAGCCCTTGTCCATAAGAGCAGATATCACCTTGATAAAATCACCAATACAGCCCGTTGCAGGCTCAACAACGTCAGGCCTTTTGATATTTAGCTTCTTGCAGTCCTCAAAGAAAGCGTCAGTGTAGAATTTTGCGATCTCCATAACAGTCTTGTGCTCACGCTTTGCGCCCTTGAGCATTTTGTCGTCGCCTGTATCGCCGTCAGAAGTAAGATGACCAACGTCAGTGATGTTCATTACTCTCTTTACGTCATAACCGTCATAGCGGAGATACTTTTCCAAAACGTCCTCCATTATATAGCTTCTCAGATTGCCGATATGGGCATAGTGATAAACTGTAGGACCGCAGGTATACATTGACACCTTGCCCGGCTCGTTTGGTACAAATTTTTCGATCTTGTGAGTAAGCGTGTTATAAATGTTCATTTATCTTTACCTCTTTCCTTATATTTTACTGCTCTTTCTTTCCGATCTTTTCAAGCTCAGCCACTCTCTTTTCCAGCTTAGCTATCTGTATTCTTGTCTGGCAAAGCTCCTGAGCCACAGGATCAGGGATATGCACCTGATCGAGATCACAGGTGCGCTTGCCGTTCTGCTTAACTATCCTTGCAGGCACGCCCACAGCCGTTGAATTTGCAGGCACAGGCTCAAGAACTACCGCATTTGCGGCTATCTTCGCATTGTCCCCCACAGTGAATGGTCCAAGCACCTTTGCACCGCACCCTACCATAACATTGTTTCCAAGGGTCGGGTGTCTTTTACCGTGGTCTTTACCTGTTCCGCCAAGGGTACAGCCCTGATACAGCAGGCAGTAATCGCCTATCTCAGCGGTCTCACCTATAACAACACCCGAGCCGTGGTCGATAAGCAGACCCTTGCCTATCTTAGCACCTGGGTGTATCTCGATACCTGTCAACATTCTTGCAAACTGCGAAATACATCTTGCGATGACCTTGTGCTTGTGAACATAGAACCAGTGCGACACCCTGTAAAAAGCCACAGCGTGAAGCCCCGAATATGTGAGGATCTCCAGCGTGCTCGTCGCCGCAGGATCTCTGTCCTTTATAGTCTGAATATCATGCTTTATGTTTTCCAAAATCGTCATATCTATCTCTCCCTTTCTAAGAAAAAACCTCCGGAATGGCGTTTCACCACTCCGGAGGCAGATTATGATCTACGGTCCCACTCCGATTTTCTATACAAAATTTTGTACAGCTCAATATCTTTAACGCAGACCCTACGGAGAGGAATACTAAGCTTTCGCCGTTGTTCGCTCCCTGCTGTCAGCCGCACTTCACTGAAAGTCCTTGAAGCCTTGCACCAAACGGCTCCTCTCTGAAAATTACCTCACAGCTACTCTTGCTGATACGCATTTATATATTAAGTTATCATATGCCGCAACACGTCGGCAGGCCACATTATTTGCCCGAATCTATATACTTCCAGTATCCCTTGAGATAAACTGCGCCGGAAATGACTGTCAGCACAACAGCTATCCAAATGAGTATCTCGTTTACAAGGAATATCGGTGTTCCCCAAGTGAAATCAGGGCTTCCTTTTTCCGCAGGATTAATGATTTGCAAAACCATTATAGCAATAAGCGCCACCATGGTGAAAGCCGTTTTCAGCTTGCCCCATATTCCTGCAGCGACCACAACGCCCTCGCTTGCCACAACAAGTCTAAGACCCGTTACCATAAACTCTCTTGCAAGTATCAGTACCACCGCAACAGGGTCTATCCAACGTTCAAATGTGAAGCAGATAAGCGCCGTCATAACAAGAAGCTTGTCTGCAAGCGGGTCAAGAAACTTTCCGAATGTTGTAACAAGATTGTGCTTTCTTGCTATCTTACCGTCAAACCAGTCTGTAATTGAAGCCGCAGCGAACACGATAAGCGCAAACACCATATGGTGCGGTATCTTGAAAAGCAGCACGAACAGCAGAAAAAATGGTATCAATATTACTCTAAGCACTGTAAGTTTATTTGGCAGGTTCATATCAAGTTCCTTTCATCTACATTTTTGAGCCGATAAGGTCATAATCCATAGTATCGTCAATTTTTACCTTGACATACTCGCCGACCCTAACTTTATCCTCGCTCAGGAAGAATATCTTTCCGTCTATCTCAGGTGCGTCCGCCTGACTTCTGCCGTAGTAACACTCAGCATATCTGTCAAAGCCCTCGCAAACCACCTCGACTTCGCTGTCGAGAGCAGCCTCATTAAGGCTGTCGGAAATAATCATCTGTTCTTCCATTATTATCTCCGCTCTGCGCTCTCTGTCCTTTAAAGGCACCTGATCTTCAAACTTCTCCGCAGGCGTACCCTCCTCAGGCGAGTAAGCAAAACAGCCGAGCCTTTCAAAGCGAATTTCCTTTACAAACTCGCAAAGCTCTTCAAACTGTTCCTCAGTTTCCCCTGGAAAACCTGTGATAAGAGTTGTCCTCAGCGTAACGTTCGGTATTTTTTCTCTTATCTTCTTTATAAGCGCCGTAAGGGTCTCTCTGTCCCCATGGCGGTTCATTCTTTTAAGTATGGTCTTGTTGCAGTGCTGTATAGGCATATCAAGATACTTTACAAGCTTGTCCTCTTTAGCGATAACGTCCAGCAATTCGTCCGTTATCCTCTCAGGATAGCAATAAAGCGTTCTTATCCACTTGAAGCCGTCTATCTCACAAAGTGCCGTGAGCAATTCAGGGAGCATAGACTTGCCGTATATATCCTCGCCATAGCGTGTTGTATCCTGCGCCACAACTACAAGCTCCGTCACACCGTTCTCAGCCAGCCATCTGGCTTCCTTGACAATATCATCCATGCGTCTGCTTCTGTATTTTCCTCTTATAGACGGGATAGCGCAGTAAGTGCAGTTGTTGCTGCAACCCTCGGCTATCTTTATATACGCATAGAAAGGCTCAGTAGAAATAATTCTTCCGCCCTCCATTGAAAGCTCAGTTTTTGCGCCATAAGAACAGACCGCCTGCTTATCCAGCAGTATCTCTCTTATAATATCGCAAATTTTTCCGTTAGAGCCTATTCCCACAACAGCGTCAAGCTCAGGAATCTCCTTTTTCATTTCGTCACGGTATCTTTCAGCAAGACAGCCCGTAGCTATTACCGCCTTTATCCTGCCCTCCTGCTTGAGAGTACAGAACTCAAGTATAGTGTCTATAGCCTCCTGTTTAGCCGACTCGATAAATCCACAGGTATTTATAATGACCACATCAGAAAGGGCTGCGTCAGAAACTATCTGAAAACCCTCTTTGCGCAGATCATAGAGCATATGCTCAGCGTCCACCTGATTTTTAGGACATCCGAGAGAAACCATTCCCACTCTAGTTGCCATGAAAAAATCTCCAATCCTACACCGCCAACGGACGGCATAAAGTATCACAATAATCTATCTTATTATCTCACTTTTACACAGTTTTGTCAAGCCCTTTTAGTCACTATTGTATGACAAAAATCAAAATATTTATGAATTTTCCACAAAGTCCGCAGCCTACAGTCAACCCGTCCTGATTTAGTAAAAATATGTTGAAGTCAGGCAGAATATGTGATATAATATGCTTGTCGGTCTTCTCCGTCAGGGAGGAGGTGGAAACTGTGATATACATAATCGATCTCGTGCTTTCTGTCGTGGGTAGTGTGGTTGGTAACCTAATTACCAAGTGGTTTGGCAGAAAGAAATAGTACCGACAAGCCCGAAGAGAAACCCCCGAAAGCTGCAACTTTCGGGGGTTTCATTTGTGTGTCACTGTGAACACAATCAATCTCGTGGTTACCTATATTATACACCACGCAATTTATTTTGTCAAGCACTTTTGCACCGTCAGTTTTTCTTCTCAGGATATGTGACCGTTATCTCAGCCCCTGCTTCCTGCGACCAAACAACATAATCAAGCTTTCCTTCATCAATAAAAACAGTGAAATATGTATCCTTAAGCTCATCAGGAAGCTGTTCCTTTATCTTTTCTATGAACTTATCCGTCTCTGTGGAAATGTAGTTCATGTACTCAAACTTGTAGCTTTTGTCTTTTGAAAGCTCCGTGACCGCCTTTTCTGCCGCCTCATATACCGCCTGAGCGTTAGCCTCTGCCTTTTCCGAGTTTTTGTCAGTTATGATTCCGTCCGCATATGCCTGTGCCTTTGAGCCTGCAAAGCAAACTTTCCAATCATTGTCCTTGTCAAGCACCATAAGAATATACTGCGATGACGTGACCTCTCCCTCGGAACTGTCATAAGCTATGGTCACATAAAGCTCTGCTGCCTTTGAATACTCCTCCGAGATGTTCACCTTGTCGATAAAGCCGCACTTATCCTTGTCAAAGCTATATCTTACTCCACTTATCTGCTCGTCCTCACCGTATTCATTGTCGCCGCCCATGTTCTTTTTCATATATTCATAGTCAGCGGCATAATCGTCTGTCATAAGCTTTACCATTGATTGGTCAAACTCAGCGTTTGCGGCTTTAAGATACATTGCCGCAACGTCCTTTGCCTCTTCAAGCGGGTCAGCGGCTTCTTCGCTTTCCGTATCAGTTCCCTGCGTTGTCACAGCATTCTCACTGCCCTGAACATTTTCCGCAGGCTGAGAGCTGTCTGTGCCGTTAAAGCTCAGCGAACAGCCTGTCATGATCCCCACACTCAGTATAGCCGCCGCAAAAATGATCTTTTTCATTCTTTGCTCCTTTATTCGTCGCCGTACTCCTGTTTTATGTCAGCAAGCACCTCTTTTATTATGTCGTATGAATACCCCAAACGCACAAGGGCGTTTTTTACCTTTATGTCGCCCTTTTCTCCGTCAAGATATCTGAGATACTTTCGCTCCACAAGCTCATACAGCCGCTCGTATGTACCCTCGCTGTATTCCTCCAGAGCTTCCTCTATTATAGGCTTCGTAAGCCCTTTCTGTCTCATCTGCTGATAAGCACGGTAATATCCGTATTTACGCACTTCCACATAAGTCCTCGCAAGTCCCTGAGCATACCGCCTGTCATTGACCGTCCCAAGCTCCAGCATCTTATCCATTACAGCGTCGCATATCTCCTCGCTGTAATTCTTTTCAAGCTTCTTGTAAAGCTCCACATAGGAATAGTCCCTGTAATCAAGGAGATACAAAGCCCTTTCCTTAGCTTTTCTGAACTCGTTGTCAAAAACTATCTTCTCCCAAGCAGACTCAGGCATATCAAGCCCTGCTCTCAGACCATAGGCAGACACTATCTCGTAGTTGAGAAAAGCCGTTTCGCCCTCCTCGAACTCTATCATGTATGTGCTGCCCTTGTATTTTGAAACGCCCGTTATTTTAAGCATTTATCAGTCACCAAGCTCGCTTATGTCAACAGGAGCGAACTCCTCGAAGTCCTCCTCAGGCTTTGCCACAACAGACTTGTCGCTTGCCGCCTTGCGTATCTTCTTCTCAGGCTTGTCAGCAGCCATATCCTCATTTGCACTCTGAGCCACCGCACCTGCGTTAGCCTTTTCTTCAAGCTTCTTGGCCTTTTTATCTTTCTGCGCCGCAAGCACAAGCTCCGCCTGATGTTCCTTTATCTTGGCTTCTATCTCGTCCATGATATCAGGATTGTTCAGCAGGAACTCCTTAGCGTTGTCACGTCCCTGACCAAGCTTCATATCATTGTAGCTGAACCAAGCTCCGCCCTTCTTCACCACATCAAGATCGACCGCCATGTCAAGCACCTCGCCCACACGGGAGATACCCTTGCCGTACATGATATCGAACTCGCACTCCTTGAACGGCGGTGCTACCTTGTTCTTTACCACCTTGCACTTTGTTCTGTTACCAATGACCTCAGAGCCGTTCTTTATCTGCTCTCCACGTCTGACCTCTATTCTTACAGAAGCATAGAACTTCAAAGCACGTCCGCCTGGAGTAGTTTCAGGGTTTCCGTACATAACACCTATCTTCTCACGGACCTGATTGATAAATATAGCCGTTGTATTGGACTTTGCGATAACAGATGTGAGCTTTCTCATAGCCTGAGACATAAGTCTTGCAAGCTGACCAACGTGAGTGTCACCCATTTCGCCGTCTATCTCAGACTTTGTTACCATTGCCGCAACCGAGTCGATAACGATACAATCAACAGCACCTGAACGAGCCAGAGCCTCGGCTATCTCCAAAGCCTGCTCACCACTGTCAGGCTGTGATACCAGCATATTGTCGATATCAACGCCAAGTTGACCTGCATAAACAGGGTCAAGAGCATGCTCAACGTCGATAAAAGCTACCTCGCCGCCCATTTTCTGCGTTTCTGCGATAACATGAAGTGCGACCGTTGTCTTACCTGATGACTCAGGCCCGTATATCTCGATGATCCTTCCTCTCGGCACGCCGCCAATACCAAGCGCCATATCAAGAGTCATAGAGCCTGTCGGTATAGCCTCGATATCCATAGCCTTAGCCTCGCCAAGCTTCATGATCGCACCCTTGCCGAACTGCTTTTCAATATATGCTATCGCTGTGTCAAGAGCCTTTTTCTTTTCCTCTGCGTCAGTTATTTTTACTACCGTCTTAACGGCTTCTTTTTTCTTCTTGTCTATCGCCATTTTATATGACCTCCCTATCTTATCGGTGTTTTATCCGTATCTATATCATATCACACTAACTGTCCGTTTGTCTGTACAGTAACCGTAATTTATCTATCTGTACAAATTTTCGTACTATTTCTCATAAATGCCCGAAACACATCGGTAAACACCGCACAAGTCTTTCCTGCATCTCACGTTCTTAAAGCCGTGCTGTATCATCAGGCGCATTACTTCGTCCTCCTGACCGATACCGATCTCAAAGAGCATAACGCCGCCGCTTTTAAGCTTTTTCTTCCACTTGCGAACTATCTCACGATAGAAGTCCAAGCCGTCCTCACCGCCGAAAAGAGCCTCCGCAGGCTCAAAAGTGACCTCACGCTGTAAAGCGTCCATGTCCTCTGTTGTGAGATAAGGGGGATTGCACACTATAAGGTCAGCCTCAGGCATATCCTCCACAAGCTTTTCGTCTGTAACGTCGCCCATGACTATATCAGCCCCCGAGCCGTTCAGACTTATATTCTCACGGAGATACTCTGCCGCCTTTTCAGACTTCTCCACACACACTGCCCGACCGCAGTCAAGCTTCCTTTCAAGGGTGATACCTATACAGCCTGAACCTGAACAAAGGTCTATAACAGTGATATCCTTCTTGCCTGCAAACATCTTCAAAGCCGTGTCAACGATAGTTTCCGTGTCCTGACGTGGTATCAGTACGCCATCGCCCACCTTGAAAGGCAGACCATAAAACTCCCACTGTCCAAGGAGATACTGCAAAGGATAGCCCTCACAGCGACGTGTGACAATGTCGCTTATACGCTTTTCCTGCTCAGGAGTGATATCCTCCCCCTCAGCCACATCTTCAAACACCCATGTGACCTCGTAAGCAGCGTTCTCGCCAAGACCGCTTTCTTCAAGCAGTCCCACACATTTATCGAACAGTTCCTTTTTTACCATTTGTCATCTTCCTTATTTTCAGGTATACAAGCTTTCAGTGCCGCTATAGCACATTCTATCTGACTTTCATCAGGCTCGCTTGTAGTTATCCTCTGTATCCACAGACCCGGTGCAGAGATTATCTTAGTGAAAATATTGTCATATCTTCCCGCAAGCCTTATAAGCTCGTAAGCAATACCCGTAACGATAGGCAGAAGCGCTATCTTTATAACAACTCTCAGCAAAATGCTTGCCCATGATACTCTGAATATTGTGTTTACAAAAATGCTTATGAACAGCACAAGGAAAATAAAGCTCGTTCCGCATCGAGGGTGAAAACGTGTGTATTTCTTCACGTTCTCAACCGTCAGCTCTTCTTCATGCTCATAGCAAGCGATAGTCTTGTGTTCAGCACCGTGATATTCATACGTCCGCCTGATATCCTTAGTAAGAGCAGTCAAAGCCGTGTAGCCTATGAATATAGCTATCTTCAAAATTCCCTCGATAAGATTCTTTCCAAATGCCGACAGGTCAATGAACTTGCTTATGAATTTAGACACCAGCGACGGCAGATACATAAACAGCAATATCGCCAGACCCACACCCAGCACCATAGATATCGCCGTGATGATAGGGCCGAGCTTGTCCCCCAGCTTATCGTCCAGCCACTGTTCAAACTTGGTCTGCTCCTCCTCATCGTCCTCCGTCATCTGCTTCTCAGCCGACCTTGT
>OGNP01001299.1_pt1 | contig 11498 bp, 6 predicted proteins | sample 1573531 | NCBI WGS metagenome assembly OGNP01 (sample SAMEA2581984, study PRJEB24529) | metagenome | biome: Human gut stool | place: China | collected 2011 | reverse complement strand
TTGCTTTTTGGCAAGATCGCAGCCTTTTTTTCTTGGGGACTTTTTTTACAGCCCCTTTTTTTATGCAATCAAACGGTCTTTACATTCGTGTTATAGATGAAAGGCTTTTCAAAACAACAAAGGAGGTGACAGCTTTGACAAGAGATATTGACTACATAGTTGACAAATTTTCAGACGATATCTACCGAGCGGCACTGGCAGTCACAGGCAGCGTTCACGAGGCGGAGGATATAGTCAGCGAGGTCATAATAAAATATTTCACAAGGCAGGGTGAGCTTTTCTTCAATGATGACGAGCATCTTAAAGCGTGGCTGCTGAGAACGGCGATAAATCTATCCAAAGACCTGCTAAGGTCGGCAGGCAGACGTCTGCGTGCAGAAAATGAGGTAAGTGCAAGCAGCGATTTTTCATCACCTGATATGCAGATAGATGTGCAAAACGCTATAAACAGGCTGGATAAAAAATACAGGATAGTGCTTTATCTTTTTTATTATCAAGGCTGCAAGACCGATGAGATAGCCGACATTTTGGGAACAAGCAAGGGCACGGTCACATCAAGGCTGAAAAGAGCAAGAGAAAAACTAAAGCTTTCACTTTCAGACTACGAAAAGGAGATGAGCGTATGAACGAAAGAGATATAAAGAATTATTTTGCAAACGCAAGCCTATCGGAACAAAAGAAAGATCAGCTCAAAGAAACGCTCAAAAAGCGTTTTCCACAACAAAACGGAGATATAAATACGGATACTTTCACACCACAAACCGAGCCGACACAGCCTGCCATAGTCGCAAGACACAAGGGTGCAAAGGTAGTTGCGGCAGCGGCGGCAGTGGCGCTTGTAATGTCAGGCGGAATTTACATGACAAGAAATATCCATGACTACGAGCCGAACGCAGGCACAGCTCCACCTGCAAACAGCAGCGTATCCGGCGATACAGGTACACTGCAGTTGTGTTCAGCAGACTTTATAAAGCTTGCAGACACAGTGCTTGAAAGCGCAAATTCTACGGTAGGAAATCTCGACATAATACAAAACAGCCCTGCATACTGCGATATAGTCTACAGCGGCAACTATGACGAAAATATCGAGGGCAAGGAACACAGCACAAGGTATTACGTTGACCTGCTGGAGAAAACCGACAGCGGACTTCCAAGCGTGGATTTTTTGACAGATGATAACAGCTATGAGCCAAATTCTTTGGTAATCGATATCCTGTCGGAGATAAAAACCCTTGATGAGGACGCTTTTAACAAGGCGGTGAATTGCAGAATAGAAGCCCATATTGAGAATAACAACTGCAAGATAACCATTTCAGACAGCGATAACAGCGTTTCTCTCAAATACGGAAGCGGCGAAAGCTTCACTGAAAATGCCAAAATTATAGCTCAAACCCTCAAAAATGACCTGCTGGATATCTATGACGAAAGCTCTATGAAAAGCCCAGACAATGCCATTTTTAGCTACTCCCCTGCCGATTATGATTATTACAGCGATATTATGAGCAGCAATGATATAACAGAATATGTAAAGTCAGACTATGCGCAAAATGGCCATACCACAGCCGAAAGCCTGACACTTTTGACCCTTAAAGCCATAAAAAACTCCGATCTAGCGTTCGATATGTCGGCGGATTATTTCACCGTTGATATGCTCAGCGATAGCTTTACGCTGTATAATTATGACAACGACGACAACTGGAATGTGTATACTTCCGCCCCGTTTTCAAACACTTATGCAGAGGCAAGCCCGTGGAAAACGGCGCAGTATATCTTTGAAAAGGCGCAGGCGCTCGTGACGCAGTATAACACCGACGGCAAGAAGCTTCACTTTGACAATGTGACCTCACTCGACCTTGCGAAAGAGCTTGCAATGTCGTATGTGCCCGATATTGATAGTTCAGATAACGTCACGGCGCAGCTTTTTGCATATGAGCTTTGGCTCGATATGCTGTCACACGATAGAGAATACGGCGATCTTGACCTGTCGACCATTGATTTTTCGGTATACTTTGAAAAGGATAAGGACGGCAGCGCTTATGATGTGAAGCAGGTCGATGTCACGATCGAGGGAGATACGTTCTATTCATATACCACCGATGAGCACGACAGCGTTGAAACTTATGATGCAAAGGACAGCGCATTATCTTGACAAAACAACGGACGACCATAGGAGTCCCCTGCATTTAATATGTAGGGGACGGCGTCCTCGACGTCCCATTGCTCGACAAGTGCAGTAACGTTATCGGGCGACTAACGTACAGCTATTAACAAACATAGAGTAGCGAGGTTGAAAAAGCGAATTAAAAAGAAAAAAGACGACTTACGTTTGCAAGTCGTCTTTTCTTTATGCAATAATATTAATTCTGCAAATTAGTTGTTGATGAGCTTCTCGTCATCATTGTTCCAGCTGTAGAGCTTTCTGATCTCCTTACCAACCTTCTCAGAAGGATGCTCAGCATGGAGCTTTCTCATAGCCTTGAAGTGTACCTGTGAACCAGCGTCAGACATATCAAGGAGGAAGTCCTTAGCAAATGTACCGTCCTGAATGTCAGACAGAACCTTCTTCATAGCCTTCTTAGTGTCCTCAGTAACGATCTTTGGACCTGTGATGTAGTCGCCGTACTCAGCTGTGTTAGAGATAGAATATCTCATGCCCTCGAAACCTGACTGATAGATAAGGTCAACGATGAGCTTCATCTCATGGATACACTCAAAGTATGCGTTTCTTGGGTCATAACCAGCTTCACAAAGTGTTTCAAAACCAGCCTGCATAAGTGCACAAACACCACCGCAGAGAACTGCCTGCTCACCGAAGAGGTCTGTTTCTGTTTCTGTTCTGAATGTTGTCTCAAGAACACCTGCTCTTGCTCCGCCGATACCAAGTGCATATGCAAGTCCGATATCCTGTGCGTTGCCTGTTGCATCCTGCTCAACTGCGATAAGGCAAGGTGTACCCTTACCAGCCTGATACTCAGAACGTACTGTGTGACCAGGAGCCTTAGGTGCAATCATGATAACATTGACATTCTTTGGTGGTACGATGCAGCCAAAGTGAATGTTAAAGCCGTGTGCGAATGCAAGAGTCTTACCCTCTGTGAGGTATGGCTCGATAGATTTCTTATAAAGTGCAGCCTGCTTCTCATCAGGAATAAGGATCATGATGATGTCAGATGTCTTTGCAGCTTCCTCAGTTGTCATAACTGTAAGACCCTGCTGCTCAGCCTTTGCCCAGCTCTTAGAACCTTCGTAAAGACCTACTACTACGTCAACGCCGCTCTCCTTAAGGTTGAGTGCATGAGCGTGACCCTGTGAACCGTAACCGATAATGGCAACTCTCTTACCCTTGAGTACGTTAATGTCGCAATCCTGCTGATAGAATATTCTTGCCTGTGCCATTGTTAATTCCTCCAAATCCAGAAATTTAAGATTTATTTTATGTAGCCTTTCGGCTATATAATCAAAGTTTATTTGCCTGCATTGAATGTGTCAGAGCCTTTCTCTATTGCGATAGTGCCTGTTCTTACCATTTCGATTATTCCGTAAGGCGCTATGACCTCCTCAAATCTGCAAAGGTGAGCGTAAGTGTCGCAAAGCTCCAATGTCATTGTCGTAAGCGTTATATCCATGACCTTAGCCCCTGTGATATCCGCAATAGTCATTATCTCACTGCGTCTGTTTGCGACCGCAGACACCTTGACTATCATAAGCTCTCTTGCGAGATACTCATTAGCCTCAAATGTCTTTACCTTGATGACCTCGATAAGCTTGTTGAGCTGTTTCTCGATCTGCTCAACTGTATGCTCGTCACCGTCAGCAACTATCGTTATTCTTGAAACGTCAGGGTCATGAGTCGGACCTACTGCAAGGCTCTCGATATTGAACCCACGTCTTGAAAACAGTCCGGAAATTCTTGATAGAACACCGCTGTGGTTTTCTACAAGAACTGAGATCGTATGTTTCATAAATCAACCTCCATAAGGAAACCTTTCCTTGATTTTTAATTATATCAGTTTATTATTAAGATTTCTTGAACGTAAACGCTATATACTGTAAACGCTACAGATAGTTAAAATATCGACCTTATAATGTTGGCATATCCTTATCCACAACGACTTCAACAAGGCAAATGCCCTTATGTTCAGCAAGCATTTCGACGCCCTTTTCCATAGTATCATCGTCATAAACTCTCATTGCAGGTATGCCATAAGCTTCTGCAAGCTTGATAAAGTCAGGAGAACCGTCAAGAAAAACTGCTGTCTGTCTGTCATGATAGCCGTTTGTCTGAAGCTCTCTTACCATGCCAAGGCGGTTGTTGGTCATTACTACCACCTTTATATCAACGCCGAACTGAACGGCTGTTGCAAGCTCCATGAACGACATCTGAAAAGCTCCGTCACCGCATATAGCAACTGTTGCTCTGCTGTCGTCAGCCATTTTTGCACCTATTGCCGCAGGCACAGAATAACCCATCGTACCCATGCCGCCTGAGGTAAGAAGTCTGCCCTCTTTGCGGAACTTATATTCAGTGCAGGTCCATATCTGATTTTGTCCAACGTCTGCCACAACAGTAACATTGGCAGGCATTTTCTTTGCAAGCCTGTCGATAAACACCCTCGGATTGACAGTACCCTTTGCAGGCTCAACATACTTTCTTTCGCCTCCAAGGGTCTTTATGTGAGCTATCCACTCATCGTGCTTCATAGGCTTTGCAAGCTCCGTCATTTGCTGTAAAACAAGCTTTGCGTCGCCGACAAGAGGCAGGTCAGCGCCAATATTCTTGCCTATCTCCGCAGGGTCGATATCTATATGTATTATCTTAGTAGTTTTCTCCAGAGCCAAAGGTGTTTTAACGGCTCTGTCGCCAACTCTTGCGCCCACAAGGAACAGCACGTCGCACTCATTCACAGCAGCGTTAGCCATTTTGACGCCGTGAGTACCTATCATGCCGCAGAAAAGCTGGTCGTCATCAGGGAAAACAGAAATGCCCATCATAGTAGTGATAACAGGTATCTGCATAAGGTCGGCAAGCTCTCTTATCTCGTTCTCAGCGTGAGCGGCAAAAACACCACCGCCAATACAGATAAGCGGCTTCTCAGCCTCTTCCAACGCCGCCATTACACGCCTTACCTGAACGTAGTTGCCCTTTGTGGTAGGCTTATAGCTTCTTATCTCGCACTTTTCAGGGTACTCAAAGTCGATAACAGACTTCTGAACGTCCATAGGGATATCTATAAGCACAGGGCCCGGTCTGCCGGTGCCTGCTATATAGAAAGCTTCCTTGAAAACTCTTGCAGTGTCCTCAGGGTCTTTGAGAAGATAGCTGTGCTTAACGAACGGCTCAGCCGAGCCTGTAATGTCAGCCTCCTGAAAAACGTCAGATCCTATCTGGTCGGTATTCACCTGACCTGTTATGCACACGATAGGTATAGAATCCGCATAAGCGGTAGCAATAGCAGTAATAAGATTGGTTGCACCCGGACCTGATGTTGCGATACAGACCGCAGGCTTGCCTGAAATTCGTGCATAGCCGTTAGCCGCATGACCGCCGTTAGCTTCCTGTCTCACAAGCACCTGCCTGATGTCGTTTTCAGCATCCAGCAAAGCGTCATAGAAAGGACAGATAGCAGCTCCGGGATAGCCAAAGACGACTTTTACGTTCTCAGCTTTCAAACATTCAACCATAGCCTGACTTACAGTCATTTTCATAATAAAGTCGCCTCCATAAAAAATTTTCTGTATAAATTATCATATAAAGTGATAAAACATACAAAACTGTGATTTATTATACCATATTTATAAGATTTCGTCAAGTATCGTCAGCATACGAAGGAATATTTATGCTTAAAAAAAATTTGCAAAAAAATTTGAAAAAGGGGTTGACAAGACAGATGAACTGTGCTATAATAATTAAGTCGCTGAGAGAGAACGACACAAAAACAAATAATTAATGTGGACAGGTGTCCGAGTGGTTTAAGGAGCTGGTCTTGAAAACCAGTGATACGGCAACGTACCGTGGGTTCGAATCCCACCCTGTCCGCCACATTTTTTATATATACAGGTTTGCGGATTTACCCAAGTGGTGAAGGGGCTCCCCTGCTAAGGGAGTAGGTCTGGAAACGGGCGCGAGAGTTCAAATCTCTCAATCCGCGCCAGCAAAAGTTTAAGCTTTTGCTTGTATCCGCTTTACGTTATGTAGAGCGGATTTTTTTATTATATAAATACACAAACGCCGCAGAGATATCTGTCCTCTGCGGCGTTTTTTTATTCTGCAAGCCCTGCGGCACTTTTCATTCTGTCTTTAAAGAAATGATCGAATACTGCCACGCACCTTCCCACAAGGAGCATAGCCGCCACCGTTCCGATACCGATACCTATTATCCGCTTGTCAAACAGCAGACCTATCACGCAGGCAATGGCAACACACGATGCGTCAAGTATATTCTTGCCAAAGCCCATGTTCTTTCCAAAGGCTTTTCCTATAGCCTGAGCAAGACCGTCGGCTGGGTTCGGAACGAACTTCATGGCTATCATCATTGACATTCCCGCACCCGTGCAGATTATCGCTGCTGCCAGATACAGCGTGTTTTGCCACAAATGTCCGAAATTGAAATCAAGCAGCTTTGAAAACATATTCAGCAGCAGGCTGAACACAATGCTGAATGGTATTTGCAGCCAGTCTATAACAGTTCTGTCGCTGCCTTTTATTATCATTTCTATCACAACGAACAGTGCATATGTAGCAAAAGTCACAAGAGAAAAATTCACGTCCCATATACTCGATATGGCAAATGGCACTGATATAATAGTGGATACGCCTAGCCCTGTTTTGATGTTCATCGTTATCCCTGCTGCAAGTATCACAAGCCCCATGGCATATATAGCCGCCCTTGCGGCATAATTCTTCTTTTCCAAACTAGATTCGCCTCCATACCAATTATACCACCTTCATCACACTTTTTCAAGAGCGCAAAAAAGCTGCCGTACCAAAAGGCACAGCAGCTTTTATACTATATAATAGTATCAGAGTTATTGATTATTCCTTTGGACCTGCTGATACAAGAGCCTTACCTGCTGGGTTGCCCTCATACTTAGCAAAGTTCTTAACAAATCTGCTTGCAAGATCCTTAGCCTTTGTCTCCCACTCGGAAGCGTCAGCATATGTGTCACGAGGATCGAGAATTGCAGGATCAACGCCTGGAAGCTCTGTTGGAACTTCAAAGTCAAAGTGTGGTATCTTCTTTGTAGGTGCGTTGAGGATATCACCGCTAAGGATAGCGTCGATGATTCCACGAGTATCCTTGATAGAGATTCTCTTGCCTGTGCCGTTCCAGCCTGTGTTTACCAGGTATGCCTTAGCGCCGCTCTTCTCCATCTTCTTAACAAGCTCTTCAGCATACTTTGTTGGGTGAAGCTCAAGGAAAGCCTGACCGAAGCAAGCTGAGAATGTTGGTGTAGGCTCAGTGATTCCACGCTCTGTACCTGCAAGCTTTGCAGTAAAGCCAGAGAGGAAGTAATACTGTGTCTGCTCTGGTGTGAGGATAGATACTGGAGGCAGTACGCCAAATGCGTCTGCTGAAAGGAAGATAACGTTCTTTGCAGCAGGTGCAGAAGAAATAGGTCTTACAATGTTCTTGATATGGTCGATAGGATAAGATACACGAGTGTTCTCTGTAACGCTCTTATCAGCAAAGTCGATCTTGCCGTTCTCGTCAAGAGTTACGTTCTCAAGAAGAGCATCTCTTCTGATAGCGTTGTAGATATCAGGCTCAGATTCCTTATCAAGGTTGATTACCTTAGCATAGCAGCCGCCCTCGAAGTTGAATACTCCGTTGTCGTCCCAGCCGTGCTCGTCGTCACCGATAAGAAGTCTCTTAGGGTCTGTAGAAAGCGTTGTCTTACCTGTACCGGACAGACCAAAGAAGATAGCTGTGTTCTCACCGTTCTTGTCTGTGTTAGCTGAGCAGTGCATTGAAGCCATGCCCTTGAGTGGAAGGAAGTAGTTCATCATTGAGAACATACCCTTCTTCATCTCTCCACCGTACCAAGTGTTGATGATAACCTGCTCACGGCTTGTGATGTTGAACATAACTGCTGTCTCAGAGTTTAATCCTAACTCTTTGTAGTTCTCAACTTTTGCCTTAGAAGCATTGTAAACAACGAAATCCGGCTCGAAGTTCTCTAATTCTTCTGCTGTAGGTTTGATGAACATATTTGTTACAAAGTGAGCCTGCCAAGCAACCTCAACGATGAAACGGATAGCCATTCTTGTATCCTTGTTAGCGCCGCAGAATGCGTCAACTACGAAAAGTCTCTTATTTGAAAGCTCCTTGATAGCGAGTTCCTTAACAGACTTCCAAGCCTCCTGTGAAGCTGGGTGGTTGTCGTTCTTGTACTCGTCAGAAGTCCACCAAACAGTGTCCTTAGAATTTTCGTCCATAACGATGAACTTATCTTTAGGTGAACGGCCTGTATAAACGCCTGTCATAACGTTTACTGCGCCAAGCTCACTTTCCTGACCCTTTTCATAGCCTTCGAGTGTTGGCTTTGTTTCTTCCTCGAACAGCTGCTCGTAAGAAGGGTTGTAAACAACTTCTGTAGTTCCGGTGATACCGTACTTGCTCAAATCGATCTTTGACATGTTGCAATAACTCCTTTTCAAAAAAATATCGTTAATAGGCGCTATAATGAAACAGCACACGCTGACGCATTCATTCTCTTTCCTTATTATTAAGCATAAGCTATACAGAAATTCATCTGACAATTGAAAACACACTGTCAGCATTTCATGCTGTGCTCCTATTACAGCAATATAATTATACCACATATTTTTCTGAATTGCAAGGGTAAACGCAGATTTTGTGAGCTGATTTTTTACATTTCGTTTAAATCTATGATGATTTTTTATGAATAAATGTAATTTCATGGTATAAAATAGATAATAAAAGATATTGACTATTGTCAAGGGTTAGCTCAGGCTTATGCAGACCGTTTTGCATTATCGATATAAAATAATTGCATTTTTATGTTTTTTTGCAAAAAAACACCCTGAATTATGCAGGCAGCCGCCGCTTTCCTGCAAACAGAGAAAGGCAGTCCTCAAGGAACTGCCTTTCTCCGAAATATCAACAATAGGGGAGATCTTATTTACTTTTTCTTCTTAGCCATGACCACAGCCGCACCGCTCAGAAGCGCAAGAGCGAATGCTCCGCCTGCAACGCCGGTCGATGGGTTTGTGTTTGAAGCGTTTGAAGCTGCCTTTGAGCTGCTGTCTGACTTGCTGTCAGAAGATGAGCTGTCGGAAGCGGAACTGCTCGTATCTGACGAAGCATCAGAACTGCTTACGCTGTCAGGCTGTGAAGAAGCAGGTGTTTTCTTTACAAGGTTTGCCACAGCGTCATTTATAGCCTTTACCATAGCGTCCACGTCAGCCTGCTCTGTGATGTTCTTTGTTCTGTCAATAGCGGCAAGAGCCTTTTCGACTTCTGAGAAGTCCTCATAATCGTCCTTGTTGAGAGCCTTTGCGGCTTTCTCTGCCTTGTCAAGCTCTGTATAGTCTGCTGACTTGTAAACAAGTGCCTCAACAGCGTCGTTTATATCATTTGTCATTTTGTCAACATCTGACTGCTGTGCAAGATCTCTATACCCTCTTAAAGCCTCAACTGCACTGTACAAGTTTGCAACGCTTTCATCTGTGTAGATAGAAAGGTCGGCAGGAATATTACCCAGCACTTCATAAACATTGCTGTAGTCAGCAGGCTCAGCACCGCAGGCAGGAGTATCGTTATCAAGCTTTGTCCAGGCTTCACTGCCAAGCTTATCAGTGAACTCGCCTTTTTTCATATCATCTATGGTGTACGGCAATGCACTTTCAGCAGCATCTGCTGTATTTTCTGCATTATAGTAACAATTTTCAAACTTGCTTCTCTCCATGGTGCTCTGCATTGCAAAAGCATAAGCGAAAGAAGAAATATCAGATACAAGACCTGTTGCATAGCAATTCTTTACAGTGCCATAATAGTTATTGCTTGCAGCGTCAGTACCCATGAATGACGCACCAACAAAACAGTTGCTTACATCGCCCTTTGCATAGCAGTTGCTGATGTTAAGACCTGAGATGTTTCCAACAAAGCCGCCTGCATATTCTGCACCTGTTATATTGCCTGTGGCATAGCAATTTTCTATCAAAGTTTCATCAGCTGTCGTTCCGTTGCCTATTCCAACGAAGCCGCCTACTGCAATGCCACGTCCGTTTCCTGTTACCTCAACAGAAACGTCTGCACCGCAATATTTAGCAGATGAGCCTTTTGCGAGCGTACCAACAAAGCCACCAACATTGCCCTTTTTTGTTGATTCCTCTATCTTTCCGGAAACACGGCTGTGGCTCACTGTTGTACCTCCGTCCTGAATGCCTACTAATCCGCCTATGCTGTTAAGAGCAACATAGCTGCCGTCAGAGCCTGCTTTCATGTCAAGACCGATAACAGTACAATTTACTATATCGCCCATAGAATAACCTACAAGCGCACCTCCCATGCGGAAGCCATATCCACTGCTGTGATTTCCGCCAACATAGTTTATAGAAACATTTTCAAGAACTACGTCCTCGATAGTGCCGCTGGTCGCACCGAACAAGCCGCATACATCGCCACTGTATGGCGATGTTTCTGTTCCAATGGTAAGATTTTTGATAGTATAACCATTTCCGTCAAAGTTGCCAGAGAAAACAAAATATTCATGACCACCCATAATAAGGTCTGCCGCTGTGTAGCCTATCGGTGTCCACTCTTTTCCCCCAAGGTCGATATCCTCTGTAAGCTCAAAGTATGTATCCTGAAACTTTTCTCCATACGTTCCCGATTTCATACTTTCGCCAAGATACGCAAGCTGTGAGCCGGTAGCTATTTGATAAGGGTCATCTTTTGTGCCTTTTCCTCCAGCAAAAGACCCCGCTATAGAGCCGTCCCAGACCTCTGTACCGTCAGCAAAAACAGAAACAGGCACTAAGCTTGCCGCAAGACCCATCGTCACCAAAAGGCTTAAAATCTTCTTTTTCATTCTAATTCCTCCATTATATTTTTCGGGGTTGATATTTCTTTTTTTACTCAGAGCATAGATTTTTCACGATTATTTTAACACAACCCACACACTTGTCAACAAGTTTGACACAAGCCGTCAAAAATCTGCGCAAGCGGTATTCATTTAAACAAATAATGTATGAAAATCCCACTTAATTGCTTTATATATCTATTTAATGGATACATTACTTTTTCTTCTTAGCCATGAACACAGCCGCACCGCTCAGAAGTGCAAGGGCGAATGCTCCGCCTGCAACGCCGGTTGATGGGTTTGTGTTTGAAGCGTTTGAAGCTGCCTTTGAGCTGCTGTCTGACTTGCTGTCGGCAGATGAGCTGTTCTCGCTGTCAGGCTGTGAAGAAGCAGGAGCTTTCTTTACAAGGTTTGCCACAGCGTCATTTATAGCCTTTACCATAGCGTCCACG
>OGNP01001249.1_pt1 | contig 11994 bp, 6 predicted proteins | sample 1573531 | NCBI WGS metagenome assembly OGNP01 (sample SAMEA2581984, study PRJEB24529) | metagenome | biome: Human gut stool | place: China | collected 2011 | reverse complement strand
ACTGTTGACCGCAAAGTGCTTGGGGCAGGCAGAGATGCCGTTTTTCTGGATGCCGCGCACATAGGCGGCGGCCATCCTGCCCGCGAGGATGGGGTCTTCCGAGAAATACTCGAAGTCGCGGCCGCAGAGGGGGCTGCGCTGGATATTCAGGCCGGGACCGAGCAGGACAGCCACTTCCTGTGCAGCGGCTTCCTCGCCCAGTGCCTCGCCCACGGCTTCGCCCAGCTTCTCATCCCAGCTGCACGCAGTGGCGGAAGAGGTCGGAAAGCAGGTTGCCGGAACGCTGGGGTTGAGGCCCAGATGGTCGGCGGCGCCGGCCTGCTTGCGGACACCGTTGGGGCCGTCCGAAAGGGTGATGGCCGGGATGCCCTTGCCCGGCAGAGCACGGGTGGTAAAGACAGTCTCGCCCGAGAGCAGAGCGCATTTTTGCTCTAAGTTCAGTTTCTGGATGATGTCAGCGTGTTTCATGGATCGCTCCTGATAAAAAAGAAGAGGTGGCGGGCGCTCTGCCCGCCGCCCCTTTCGGTTTTGTGTTACTCAGACGGTTTTGATGTTGTCCTCTTTCTTTTTGCGGAAGCGGAAGATGGTCAGGATGACCAGGACCGCGATCAGACCGCCGCAGACGCCATCCACCGCGTAGATGACCTTCTGGTAAGGCTCGACCTTTGCCAGATAACGGCTGCCCGGCATACCGCCGTTCATTGCCTTGGAGTTTGCAATAGTATACAGGATGTTGTGGACTGCCTCACGGCCATAGTGATAATCCGAAACATCATTCTTGTTAAAGGTATAGCGTGCGCCGGTGGGCAGGTTGGTCAGCTTGCCATCAGCACCCGCCTGGATCATCTGGCCAGCATCCATAAAGACACCGGTGTTTGCATTATCGGTGATGATAAAGCCGTGGAAGCCCCACTCGTTGCGCAGCAGGCCGGTGATCATGTTGTAGTTGCCGCCGGCCCAGGTATAGCCAACGCGGTTGAAGGAGGTCATGATGCCGGTGACGGACGGGATCTCGGTGGTGGCATTGCTGTAAGTGCCGTCGCCGTTGTCCTTTGCATAGTTCATCTCGACCTTATCAGACTTGACGCACATCTCAAAGGGCTTGAGGTAGATCTCGCGGGCCGCCTGCTCGTTCAGGAAGGTCGCAATGCTGTACTGGCCTTCACGGTCGCCGCGGTGGTCCTCCTGATCGTTGATGGCGTAGTGCTTGACAAAGACATACATACCGCGGGAGGCGACACCCTCACACTCGAGGGAAGCAATGTGACCGCCGATGAACGGATCCTCGGAGTAATACTCGCTGTTGCGGCCGGAGAATGCAGTGCGGTGCATGTTGACTGCCGGTGCATACCAGCCATCGACATCCAGATAGTAGGACTCGTCGCCAATGTTCTCGCCGTAGTGAGTGGCCAGATCATCGTTGTAGGTCTGGGCCAGAACGATTACGCCGCAGTGGGTGATGTTGCCCTTGAAGTAGAAGTTGCCGCTTGCATCAACGCCATAGTTGACCAGGCCGGTGGCAGCGTCGCGATCGGTCGTGGAGAGCTTATCCACCGACTTGATGGCAGCCGTGCCATAGCCGGACTGGGTGATCAGGGTCTGATAATCGCTGGGGATCAGCTGGTCGAGCAGGTCGTTCCACTTGGGGTCGTTGTAATCCAGACCACGCATATCGATCAGGCCGAGGCCGTTGTCCTTGCCGTAGACAAGCTCATCGGTCAGGGTAGAAGGATCGGTGGTGTTCAGGGAATCGAAGGAATCCAGCTTTGCCAGATCCTCGCTGCTGATGGTCTTATAGTAAGTATAGGAAGCGGGGTTGCCGTTTGCATCGGTGCCGTTGATGGGGTTGCCCCAAGTGCTGATCTGGTCGCTGACCTCGCCATCGGTGGTCGGCCAGGTGCCGGTCCAGTCGTTGCGGGACAGATACTGGAAGCCGCCGTTTGCCTGATCCAGCTGGTTGGTGACCTCCACGCCGGTGGTGGTGTCGTTCTTATAGGTCGTGGTATCCACGGTGCCGTTGGCCGGGGTATGGGTCGCCACAAACTCGGTGTTGCCATCGGCGGTCATGCCGTCTTCCACGGTCTTGCCCTTGACAGCAAGGATGTTGTTGACGGCATCGTGTGCGTTCTTGGCGGCGGTGATGTAGTAGTCACCGGCATCCAGAATGTAGGTCTTGGCATTGACGTAGTCGTAAGACTTCAGCTGCTCCTGATCAAAGGTGATCTTCACCGTCTCGCTTGCGCCGGGAGCCAGCTCCGAGGTCTTGGCGTAACCGACCAGTTCAACCGCAGCCTTTTCCACCTTGTTGGTCTTGTCATAATCGGTGTAGGGGCTCTGTGCATACACTTCCACAACGTCCTTGCCGGCAACAGAACCGGTGTTGGTCACCTTGACCGTGACGGTGCAGGTGTCGCCATCCCAGCTGGTGTTGTAGTCGGACCAATCAAAGGTGGTGTAGGACAGGCCGTAGCCGAAGGGATACATCACAGCGTCATCGTAGTTGTAATCGCCTGCGTTGCCCTGACCGAGGACCTTGTCCTCGTAACGGGTCTCGTAATAGCGGTAGCCAACATAGATGCCCTCTTTGTAGCTGACGTAGTTGTACTTGGTCAGGTTACCATTCTCGTCATAGTAGGCAAAGTCGCCAAAGTTCTGAGCAGCAGGGCTGTTCATGGCATCCACCTCGTAGGTGTCCACGGTGCGGCCGGAGGGATTCACCTTGCCGGAGAAGATCTCTGCCAGAGAGCACAGACCGTAATCACCCATAGCGGGAGCCGAGATGACCGTGTGGATGCTGGGATAATCCTCCACCCAGCTCAGATCGACCGCTGCGCTGGAGTTGAGCAGCAGCACCACATCGTCAAAGCTGTCGTTCAGGTACTGGAGGATCTCCAGTTCCACAGAATCCGGCTCGAGGTAAGTCTTGGTCTTGTCCTCTTCCACATCGGTGTGGTTGTACATGGAGCGGGGCATATCACGGCCTTCGCCCGCCACACGGCTGAACACAAAGACCGGCACCGTGCCCTGCATGGAATCGGTCAGGCCCGGCTCCGCCTGCATGACGGACAGCGGGCACTCGTTGATGGAGAAGTCCTCGTCATCACCGTAAGAGACCGAGCCGACACCCAGACCGTAATCCTTGCCGTTGCCTTCGGAATAGAATTTCCAGAGGTCCTCGTTGACACCGAACCCGGCATCTTCAAAGGCCGTTTTCATATCGACTTTGTTGCCGCCGATGTAACTGACAGCAGAATGGCTGACAAAGCTAAAGGTCGTATCCGTGCTGTACGGCATCTTTCCTGCATCGTTTTTCAGCAAAACAATGCCTTCAGCGGCGATCTTCTTATTCAGAGCGATCTCATCCTCAACCAGCGCCTCCTCTGTGTCAAAGCCGGGCTTGCTGTATTCCATATTGATGCCTTCGGTCTTTGCCTTGCTGTTATCGATGCCTCCACTCTTCAGGCCCAAAATGCTCTGCACGCTGCTGGCATTGGGCGGGATCAGCACATTGGCCGCAACCATACCGCCCGCCAATGCGACACACAACACACCCGAAACGGCAGTTTTGATGATCTTGACCATCATCTTACTGTCCTTCTTTTTCTGTGCCATAACTGTTAGCTCCTTCTCTTTTGGGTACACGACCCGGTTCATAGCTGTTCTCCGGAGTGCGTCCACTCCTTTGCTTGATGTCATTTTATCATATAAACTGCAAAACGAACCGTTCTCCGCGCAATCTGTCATTTTGGAGGCATATTTTGCAGAAGTTTCAATTTGATTTCAAATTTTATTGTGCTGATCCACAATTCCGAGGGCGGTTTTATTGTGCATCATGCCAAAAGCAAAAACTCCCCCAGCCGCTGACGCGGCAGCCCCCTCAAAGAGGTGGCCCTTGGCAAAGAGGACAATGTTTCGCTCTCTACCAAAGGCTCCCTCCCTGAGGGAGCTGTCACCGCAGGTGACTGAAGGAGTCCCTTTACTTTTCCGGGACCGGCAGCAAGATCCGCAGGGTGAACCAGCCGTCGGCCCAATGAAGGGTCATGGTGCCGTCGTGGCGCTGGGCGGCCGCCTGCACGCCCTGCAGGTCATAGCCGCCGTGGGCGTTGTGGACAGGCAGGCCGTCCGCGCCCAGCTCCACGGGCTGGGCGCAGTAGTTCTCGAAGCGGAGCATCACGCAGCCGCTCTGGTTATAGATGGCCACCCGCAGCAGACGCTTTTCGGGGTCGGGCTCAGCCAGCACGCTCTCGATGGCGTTGTCCAGCGGCGCACCCACAAGGGAAAAAAGCTCCCGCGTGCTCAGAAAGCCCAGCTGGCTGCCGTCGGCCATGCTGGTCATGTTGATGCCGCGCTGCTGGCAGTCCATGCTTTTGGCGGTCAATAGGGTATCCAATACCGGGTTGCCGGTCTTGTTCTCGGCCTCATACTGCCGGATTCCGCTCTCCATCCGGGCCAGAGCCGCGTCCTGCTTGGCCCGGTCGCGCTCGGCGCGGATGTCCGCGATTTGAATTTTCAGCGCATGATAGCGGTTGTTGATGAGCCGGATGCCCTCTTTGCTCCGCTTGTACTGCTCGTACTGGCGGTGGAGCACCTCGTCCATGGCGGCAAGCTCACTGTGGAGCGCCGCCTCCCGCAGCTGCTCGTGCTGGACCGTCAGGATGAGCACGCCGCAGAAATCCACCAGCGTGCGGATGTAGTAGACGCTCATGTCCACCTCGCGGTCGCCCAAGAACAGCAGATTGCTCACCGCGAAGACCATCGCCGCCATGACGACGGCCACGAGGGCCGCTTTTCCGCTGATGACGATATGGCCCTTGGGACTTTTGTGCTTATGCTCCAGCACCCAGATGCAGCCGAAAACGCCGCCATAGACCACCACCAGAAGCAGCAGTGACAGGCCGTCGGCCCCGCTGCGCTGAGGCCAGAGGAAGCAGTGCAGCTGCCACTCGGCGCTGGCCGCCAGCTCTGCCAGAACGAAGGCCCGGGCGCAGACATAGCCCGCTTCCAGCAGGGAGATGGTGCGGGTGACCCAGAGGTATAAATACTGTATCCCCACAGCTGCCGCCATGCAGGGGATCCACCACGCCAGCGGAACGCTGCCCGTGGCCTGCAAAAAAGCACTCAGGGCCAGCGCCCATGCCGCACTGGCAGCGATGGTGGCCGTTTTGCCGAAGCGGAGGCCCAGCGGCAGGGCGTAGATGCCCACAGCCAGACACTCGGCCAGCGCCGTATACAGGCGCGGGATGCTGGGCAGTGCCGTCATGCGCCCTCACCCCCGATGTGGTCGGCCAGCGCCGCGAGGAAGGCTTTCCGCCGGGGGCGGCTGACCTGCAATTCGTAGGGTCCCACCTGCACCATCCCCTGCTGCACGCTCTTCACCTGTGCCAGATTGACAAGGTAGCCGCTGTTGCAGCGGGCAAAGGGCCGCTCGGCCAGCTTTTCCTCAAAGGCTTTCAGGGTGCCTGCCGCCACGAAATCGCCCTCTTCGGTATAAAAATGGACGCGGTGTCCCTCGCTTTCCAGATAATAGATGAGGGACGAATCCAGCCGCCGCATCCCGCCCTCCACCGGCAGGGCCAGATAATGCCGTGCGCGGCGGCGCAGCTGTTCTTCGGCCTTGCGCAGCTGCTGCGAAAACGCAAAATAAGGCACCGGCTTGAGCACGTAGTCCAGCGCGCCCACGGCGTACCCGCCGATGGCGTACTGCGCCATATTCGTGATAAAAACGATGATGACGTCCTTGTCCAGCTCCCGCACCCGCCGGGCCGTCTCCATGCCGTCCAGATGCTTCATCTCCACGTCCAGAAACAGGATGTCGTACACCGGGCGGTAATCATCCAGCAGCTCCATGCCGTCGGCGAACTCCGTCACCGCGAACTCGGTGCCGTACTGCCGGGTGTGCCGCTGCACATAGCCCTGAAGCTGCACCCGCACCTCTGCCTCGTCCTCGACCAGAGCAATGCGTATCATTGCCGCACCTCCTTTTTCCGCAATTTCTCTGGTTTTTATTGTAACACGAAATAGGGCGTGTGGCAAATAGGAGAATAAAACAGCAGCCCCGCTTCATCTGCCGCGAGGCTGCTGTTCTGTGATTGGAAAATTTCAGGCTCAGTTCGTCTTGACGGCCACAAGGATACGGATCTCCCTCCCGCCGGAGCAGCCGAAGTTGTCGTACCAGCCGATGAGCTTATAATCCTCGGTGTTGATCTTGGGCAGCGAGGTGGCGAAATACTGGCCGTTCGACCACAGATACACCTGCATATCGTCGGCGGTCTCATAGCGCTTGTCGCCGCTCATGACCGAAGCTGCGCCCAGCTTATCGATGACTACCGGCGAGAGCTGGAGCATCCGGTTGATGGCCTTGCCGTCGGCAGAACGGCCGATGGCGATGCCGCCTGCGATAACGGGGTACTTGGTGGCGGTGCTGTAGGCCACCTGCTTGCCGCCGGAGTAGCAGACATAGGTCGCGCCCTCGCCCAGATAGTTGAGGAAGTCGCCCAGCGTACCGCCCACGCTGTCGCCGGTGCGGCGGAGCACATAGCTGAACAGCTGGTCCGTCTTGCCGGTAAGGGTGTTCCAGGTAGAGCTGACGACACTGCCGTCGATGAGGCCGTAGAGCACATCGCTGGTGCTGGGAACAAGGATGTTCTTCACATCCTGGAAGGTCTCCTCATCGGTCTTGTCTGCCTTGGTGGTGGTCGTGGTGGTCCCAGCGGGGAGGCCTGCGGCCTCTCTTGCGGCGTCCTGTGCCTTGTCGCTGATCTTTTTGTCGATCTTTTTGGCGGCTTCGTCCGTCAGGCGGCGGACAGAATCCAGCGCAGCATACTCCCACAGGTCACCGGTCACATCGTCGAGGATGACCCGGTCGATCTGGCCTGTGGAATTGGTGGTGTAGTAGCGGACGTCGCTTTCACTCAGAGTTACCCCCGATAGGCGGCTGGGGCGAACTGCCCCAGCCACACCCTCCGACGTCGTATCAATGATCTGCACGTTGTCTGCAAACGGGGTGTCGCCCAGCGCGGTGCCGTCGGCGCTGACGGTGCCGCTGGTCGAGCGGGGCGAGATGGACTGGACACTTTCGCCGTCACCGTCCACGCTGATCTCCACCAGCTTGCCTGCCGGGAAATTGAGCTTATTGTCCACATTGACGGTGCGGGCGGTGCCGTCGGTACACATGACCGAGACAGCCTGCTGCACCTCAGCGCTGTTGGTCTCCACAAGGGTGCGGGATGAGGACTGGACCACGCCGTAGAACACAGCGTCTGCCGCGTCGCCGGTGAGGACGGAGACAGCTGCATCGTTCATGCCCAGCAGCAGAGTGACCACCTGGCCCACGCCGCCGCCGGACAGAGAAGACAGCTGGTAGGCCACAGAGGGCGAAGCGATGGTGTAGGTGACGCCGGCCACGGTCACAGAGGTCGGAGCGCTGGCCGAGGGCGAGACAGCCGTCACGCGGCCTGCGGCGCGCTTGTTGTAGATCCAGACGGTACGGGCGCTCTCGTTATAATAGTAGACATCATAGGGAGAGAGGGCCGCAGAGGTGGTGACTTCGTCGTTGCGGTAGATGGCCGCCGGGGCGAAGGGCAGGACGGTGGAAGCATCTGCCACGAAGGGACCCTTGACGTTGTCCAGCAGGATGGAGGAGATGTCCACCTGGCCGTTGCTCACGGCAAAGCCCAGGGTGGAGGCGTAGACCTGACCGCTGCCGTTCATGGCGGTGAGGGCGTTGTAGAAGAGCATGGTACCCTGCTCGAGGGTCAGAGTCTCGCCCTGACGGGCATTGATCTCATTGCGCAGGCCCAGTGCGCTGGCCTTGCTGAGCTGAGCTGTGGGGAAAGCACCACCCAGCTTTGCCACATCATAGCCCAGCAGGCGCAGCGCCATGGTGCAGGCTTCTTCCAGCGTGACGGTATTGTCCGGGCGGAAGCTGCCGTCGGAGTAGCCGGTCATCCAGCCGTTCTGGACGGCGGTGCGGATGTAGACCGCATAGGGAGAGTCGCTGTCCACGTCGCTGTAGAGGCGGCCGGTGCGGCCTTGTGCCGTGGTGGTATCGCGGTAAGCAGAGAATGCGGTGAGGAGGCGGGCCGCCTGCCCACGAGTGAGGGGCGCACCCAGAGAACCGGCCTGCTCGGCGGTCAGACCGCCCAGTGCCGTCGCCGTCTGGACTGCCGCGTTGGAGCCGACCGCAGAGGCGGGCAGCACCAGCATGGAAACAGCCACGCAGACAGCCAGCAGGAATGCGAGGAATCGTTTTTTCATGGTAAACTCCTTAATCATATCTGAGCGCTTCGATGGGGTTCAGGCTGGCGGCACGGCGGGCCGGCAGGAAGCCGAACAGGACACCGATGCCGCAGGAGATGCCCACGGCGATGGCTGCTGCGTCCGCCGAGGGGGTGACGTTCAGGGTAATATCCGTCAGGATATACGGAAGGATCTGGTTGATAATGGCCGACACGACGTAGCCCAGCACGATGCCGAGGCAGCCGCCCAGTGCCGATGTGACGCCGGCCTCCACGACGAACTGGGTCAGGATGGTGCTCTCCTGTGCGCCCAGTGCCTTGCGGATACCAATCTCACGGGTGCGTTCGGTGACGGACACCAGCATGATGTTCATGATGCCGATGCCGCCGACCAGCAGCGAGATGCCTGCAATGGCCGTCAGGACGCCCACCATGACGTTGATCATGGAGGACATCTGCTTCATGGCTGCGCTCAGGCTCATGACGTAGACATAGTCGTCCTTGCTGACCAGCTTCTTGAGCCGCGACTGCAAAAACTCCTGTGCCTCATCCGAGTGGTCCGCGTCCTGCAGGACCACATAATACTCGCTGACACTGCTGGTGTTGTTGACGCTCATCAGGGTGGTATAGGGAACGAGAACAATGTCGTCGTTGCCGCCCTCGTACTGAGAGGCGGGTTTGGAGCGGCCTTCCAGCACGCCCACGATGCGGTACTCGCTGGCGCCCACCTTGAGGGTGCTGCCGAGACCGTTGCCGCCGAAGATCTTGCGGTCCACATAGTCGCCGATGACACAGATATTCTTGTTGTCTATCAAATCGGTGTACTGGATGCCGCGGCCCTTGGCCACCTTGTAGTTGTTGATGGTCATGTAATCTTCGTTGACGCCGCTGATGCCGGTGCGGCGGTACTTCTCGCCCGCCACCCGCAGCGTGTCGCCGCCGGCGCTGGCAATCGGCGAAAGACCCTTATAATACTCGGGCTTCTGGTTGATGATGTTATACACATCGCTGACCTCCACCGTGCGGGTGCTGGCGGTCATGACGTTGACGGCCAAAATATCGCTGCCCATGTCGGAGTAGAAGTCCTGCATCATGTTGGTCATGCCGTTGCCGAGACCGACGATGACGATGACGGCCATGACGCCGATGATGATGCCCAGCATGGTGAGGAAGGTGCGGACTTTGTTGCTCAAGACGTTCTGGACGGCCTGTTTGAAGGTCTCCTTTATCATGCCTGCGTCCCCTCCTCTCCGGCTTTCGGCTCTGCCATCATGAAGTTCGGCTGAACGACTGCCTCGGGTGCGTGGGCATCGCCATCGTAGACGACGCGGCCATCTTCGAGACGGATGATGCGCTCGGCCTGCACAGCAATGGAGTTGTCGTGGGTGATGAGGACGACCGTATTGCCCTGTTTGTGCAGGTCTTGAAGCATTCCCAGAACTTCGCGGCTGGTGTGGGAGTCCAATGCACCGGTCGGCTCGTCGGCCAGGATGACCGCCGGGCCGCGGGCCAGCGCACGGGCAATGGACACACGCTGCTGCTGACCGCCGGAAAGCTGGTTAGGCAGGTTTTTGAGCTTATTGCCCAGACCCACCCGCTCAAGGGCAGCCTTTGCCGTCGCGTGGCGCTGTGCGGCGGGGATGCCCGCATACACAAGAGGAACTTCCACGTTCTCCAAAAGTGTCAGCTTCGGCAGCAGGTTGTACTGCTGGAAGATGAAGCCCAGCTTCTCGTTCCGGATGTGTGCCAGCTCACGGCGGCTCATCTTGCCGACATCCTTGCCGTCCAGCAGATAAGTGCCTTCGGTAGGCACGTCCAGACAGCCGATGATGTTCATGCAGGTGGATTTACCAGAACCGGACTGGCCGACGATGGCCACGAACTCGCCTTTGTTGATTTTGAAAGAGACGTGGTCGGCGGCCTTTACGAGGGTATCACCCATCTGGTAATACTTGCAGACCCCATCAAATTCTATCAGCGTGCTCATTCGTCATCTCCTTCGGCGGAGGCCATCATGTTGCTGTAGAAGTCGGTCGCACTGACGCTGGAGTTGTCGTAAGCGATGGTATCGCCCTCCTGCAGGCCGCTCTTCACTTCGATGTAATCGTCATCGCTGATGCCGGTGGTCACCTTGACGTAGACGTAGCCGTCGGGAGCGGTCATGGAAGTCTCAGCATTGGCAGCGCTGGGCGAATCCTTGGTCACCAGCACATAGCTGCCGCGCACCACGGCTGCGTTGGGCACCGCCAGTGCGTTCTTGGCCTGGGCCACCACGATCTCCGCGTTGGCGTTCATGCCGGGCAGCAGCTCGCCCATGTCGTCGATGCGGACGGTGACGGGGTAGCTGGTGGAGCCGTTGGCGGTAGTGCCTGCCACGAGGATGCTGCTGATGACGCCCTTGTAAGTCTCACCCGGGACGGCGTCGGCGGTGATGTCCACCTCCTGGCCGACCTCGAGGGAGCGGATCTTCAGCTCGTCCACGTTGAGCTTCATTTCCAGATAGCTCATATCGTAGATGGTGCAGAGGTTCTGCATGGCGGTGTCGTTGGCGCTGAGCTTGTCGCCGGCCTTGACTTTCTTATCCACGATGGTGCCGCTGATCGGGGCGTCGATGGTATAGTGGCTGATGGTCTTCTCGGCAGAAGACATCTGCAGCTCGGCAGCGCGCAGGCTGTCAGCGGCGTTTTTGGTCTGCTTGTCCAGATCCTTGCCGGTAATGCGGAGGATGACGTCATCCTGACGGACGGTGCTGCCCTCCTTGACGCAGAGTTCGGACACGGTACCGGAGGCAGCTGCCACGACAGTCTCCTCGCGCTGGTAAGTAAAGTGTGCAGAGTTGAGGGAGCTGACGCCGTTCACCTGTGCCACAGCGGCCTGTGCGGTGGTCAGGCTGCCCGCGTTGGGAACAGCGATGGTGACGGTGCAGGTCATCAGGCTGGCGTCGCCGGCAGGGTCTGCACCGGAAACGGAGCGGATGGTGCCGTTCAGCACCTCAAAGGTGGTGTCCGGCATGACCTGCGCGGCCTGACCGGCGACAAAGCTCTGGGCCTCTGCGGCAGGGAAATCCACGGCCAGCAGCATCACGGAGGTGTCGCGGATGGTGGCCACAGTCTGACCAGCCTGCACGGCGTCGCCTGCGGCGACTGCAAAGGAGCTGACCTCGCCGCTGATCCTGGTGCGGACGTTCTGCATATCCGCAATGTCATCGTAATTGCGCTGTGCCTGCTCCACCGAGAGCTGTGCGCTCGCGAGGTTGTTTTCCACATCCGAAATGTCGATGGTGTAAAGAATATCGCCCTTCTCGATGCTGTCGCCCAGCTCAAAGTCGGCGGTGAGCACCGTGCCGGTGACGAGGGACTTGACGGTGTAGGAATCGGCGGCGTTGATGGTGCCGCTGCCGTCGTAGACGTTCACGATATCGCGGCGTCCCAGCTTCTCCTGCGTGTAGGCAAGGTCTGCCGACGCACTGCGGCTCCTGCGCGGCACGATGACCGCCACCAGCACCGCTGCGGCTGCGACCACCGCGATGCAGCGCTTTTTGTGGGTCTTGATAAAGTGGAACACCTTATTTTCTCCGCCGGTATTCTCCTGCGGAGAAGTGTCCTGTGTCTTCTTGTTGAAACCTAGCATGAAAAGCCTGACCTCCTGTGTTTCATGAAAAAGAAAAGTTCTTTCTGCCTGTTTTCATTCGTTCTGCGCTTTCCCCCACAGCGTCCGCCAAAAACGTCCTGTCTGCGAGATACTGCCCCGGGTTAGC
>OGNP01001247.1_pt1 | contig 12028 bp, 7 predicted proteins | sample 1573531 | NCBI WGS metagenome assembly OGNP01 (sample SAMEA2581984, study PRJEB24529) | metagenome | biome: Human gut stool | place: China | collected 2011 | reverse complement strand
CAGCCGAAGGTGCCATCAAGATTGCCGAAATGGCCAACAAAGTTCGTAAGAACCCGTTGCGTTGTATCTTGAACGGCTTGGGCAAGGATGCCGCCATGATTATCTCACGTATCAACGGCTTTACCTACGTACAGACGAAGTTCGACTACTACACGGGCGAACTGAACGTAGTGAAGGAAACCGCATACTCAGACGGTCCTCGTGCAAAAGTAAAATGCTACGGTGCAGACGATGTGCGCGAAGGTGTGGCTATCTTGTGGAAGGAAAACGTAGACGTATCCATTACGGGTAACTCTACCAACCCGACCCGCTTCCAACACCCCGTAGCCGGTACGTACAAGAAAGAACGCGTATTGGCAGGCAAGCCCTACTTCTCAGTAGCTTCAGGTGGCGGTACAGGCCGTACCTTGCATCCGGACAACATGGCTGCCGGACCGGCTTCTTACGGTATGACGGATACGCTCGGCCGTATGCACTCAGACGCTCAGTTTGCAGGCTCTTCATCCGTTCCCGCCCACGTGGAAATGATGGGCTTCCTGGGTATCGGAAACAACCCGATGGTAGGTTGTACGGTAGCTTGTGCCGTAAATGTGGCTTTGGCTCTGAACAAGTAATCAGAACTGTCCATATAGAAAGAATAAAGGGGATGCTTTAACATCCCCTTTATTCTTTACCTATTAGGTCAAGCTTACTCAATAAGCCAACATGTAATACACATTATCTCCTTCGCGCTCTTGCCTAATCTTATGCTCCTGCATCAGACGGGCAATGCTCAGACATAATTCCGTAGTTCCTAACTTACATTGGTTTTGTAACTCGTCGAACGTGCAGCGCAATGCATTCGACAATGCCTTGTAAACGCCCATACTGCGTGATTTGATGGTTTTCTCGTCTGGTATCATAATGTTTCCTTGTTGTTGATTGCAAAGAAACGAATTAAAATCGTGTCCTCAACAAACCTCTTTATAATAGATGTTCCTTTTACCCATTTTTCAGAAGAACAAAAACCGCTTTGCATTATAAGAGCAATAACACCCTTTTAAAAACTTAAAAATAACCCCAAATAGGTATGTTTTCACGTATGGAAAACGGAAATAATTCAATCTAATTGATTTGGGTGTGTATCAGCATTTTATGTCGTTGTAAATTTCGTTCTATCTTCTTTGATTTCTATCTGTTTTCGCAAAAAGTACACTTTTAGTACACCTTTATGCCCTCTCGTTTGTTAATAGATGTAGGGCAATTTTCGTGTTTCACAACACAGCGTTATCTTTGCTCCACAACCACAAAATTAACTGATTATGGGTAGACAACCAAATAAACTGAAACAAAATCCGAAGTTGGTGCAGAATGCCATGTCGGATGGCCGGGCGAGCCTTGTCCTCGAATATTATCTCGGCAGAACCGAGACCCCGGTATATGATGATGACGGCAATCCCGTCCTCTATACCACCGGGGCAATGAAAGGGAAGCCGAAATACACTGTGAAGCACAACCGCAAGAAAGAGGCTCTGAATCTCTATATATGGTTGGCTCCGCGCACGGCGCAGGAGCGACAGCAGAACAAGAACACGCTCCAACTCGCCGAGAAGATACGCTTTGAGAAAGAGCAGGAGATGCTTGAAGACCGCAAGGGATACAGACTCAAGAGAGAAAAAGAGTGTAATTTCCTGCGCTACTTCCAAAGCCATACAGAGAATGAGGCTTTTACAAAGCCTGTACGGAAATCGTATTACTATTCATACGTCCGCTTTACTGAATATCTTGGACTGACACCTCGTTTCTCCAAATATACCAAGATACTGCCAATGGATGCCGTAACGCCCGATATGGTGACAGGATTCATCAACTACCTCCGAAAGAAAGGCTCTGGCGAGGGGCCTCGTAAAAACTACCATTGGTTCAAGAAAGTTTGTGCCAATCTCCTAATCGACAAGAATGAAATCTACAAGAATGCTAACGACAGACTCTGCAAAGAGAATGAAACGCTTGTAGAAGAAAACAACATGCTTGTCTCCGCCAACAATTCCCTTGTTCCAAAAGTGGCTGAACTTGTTGAGCATCATGATGAGTTAGAGCAGGCCAACGCCAAACTCACTGATGACATTGCACGTTTGGAAATGCAGAAAATGCGGAAAATGCAGGATGCAGACTTGGCAAAGTACAAGGCCGACATTGAGCGATATTTCCCCGATGTCTCAGACCTTTTGTTTTGGGGCAGATATTGCACCTCCATCGGCTTCCCTGACAGTTACGTTCACAGAATCCTCAACTTTGAGAAAATAGGCTTCAAGGGTCAACTATACTCCCACGAACATCAGCAGAGTTTCCGCACAGAAGGCTCTTGGGCAAAACTTGAGAGGAGTGCCGATAACAAGCACACATTTGAACTCAAGATTGACGGAGTAAGTGTTTTTCAGCGGTTCAAAGATATGGCTCGGAAACTCCTTGAAAAGATGGGCTTTCGTCAACCACAACCCAAGCAAGGCAAGGCTTACACTATTAGTCTTACCTACTGAATGAGAATCAGCCTAGCGAAAGACCTCTTTCTCTCGTCGGACTGATTTACATTTGTATCCACTTTTTTCTATAGTCCATGCCAGTACATTGTTCCTCTGAATATAGCCCAGAATCAATCAATTTTGACAATGCCTCAGAGAGATTATCTGAAATTCCAAGTATCTTTGCAATTTCATCAGCCTTTATTTCAATCAATAAAGAACTAGCCCCTTTTAGGCTTTCATTGAAATAATGAATGATATGCCCAATTTCATGTGCAATACAAGCATGTATTTCGTCAGAAGAAAGTTGCAATTTTTGGCATATCTCTGGGAAATAAATTATATATGCTGATGTTGAAGAGTACTTACCACCTTTTTTATCAATCGCAAATCCAAAGGAATCGTTTTCAAATCCACTCAACGGAATTGCATCATCTAAATTTTGATAATCACTTATCGAGTAACAATGTATTTTAAACTGATTCAAATGTTTATATCTTTGGCACAACTCTACTGAATAAAGATTATCAAAGTCATTGAATTCTTTTAGTATTGAATGATTAACCAACATCGTGTTTACACTATTTGGAGCAATTTATGAAAAAGACAAAACTCTTTTCTTTTTTCACTTTTCCTGTTAAGGCTAATGTGGAGATAGTATTATTCGTTGGTATTATGGACGCATTAGCACAGCTTTCCACAAGATTTCTAAGATACATTGTCTTTATAGCATAACCCACATTTTCAGCACCAGAATGTTTGGCACTTACAATTCCTATGACATTACCCTTTTTATCAAATAATGGGCCTCCACTATTGCCGGGTTGAATAGGTGCTGAAATTTGATATAATGCCACATCTCCTTGAAATCCTGTCCTAGAACTTATAATTCCTGTTGTCAGTTTAATTTCGTCTCCCATAGTCGATGTAAGAGGATACCCCAATACAAACACATCCTCTCCGACCTCCGATGTTGTGTTCGAAATAGCATATGGTATTGGACCAAAACCCGTGAAATTTGAATCTGAAATTTTCAAAAGGGCTAAATCATTATTTTTATCACATCCTACAATTGTCACAGCATAATGTGTGTCGAAATTACCTTTTACGCCTTGGATAGAAATAGATTTTGCACCATCAATAACATGATAATTGGTTACTATATATCCATCATTCAGAGCAAAACCTGTACCACTCCATTGTTTTGGCGTATTGTTTTCTATTGCAACTCGATGCTCTTCTTCCTTTGCTCTATAATACATTTCTTCCGACGGATATGTTTTTGAAAAAGTATAGTCAAAATGAACTTGAAATCCAGCCTGATAGTTTCGTCCCATATCATATCTCAACTGTCGGTCTGGAATAGATGTAGGGGCTTCAAAGAATCTACCTTCTTTTAGAATAAATCGAGTTGTTCCGGTTACATTACTTCCTGAATAAAATACGTTAAAGTTATACACATTGGAAGAAACTTTCTTAATTGTTACTTGATCATTTCCATACCATTTGAAACTTCCATTTTTGTCCTTATATATCATGACCGGGTCTAATTCGGTCGATTCTCCAGGGAAACGAGTAAATGCGTTTTCTCCCCATTGGTTCACAGCCACATCGTAGATTCCTTCAATAGGATCTAACTTAAGGATATTATCTTTATAATATATTTGTAATTCCACCTTACTCGTAGGCATTATTTGAGCATTCGAAATCACTGCAATGAGTACCGTGAAAGTGAGAAAAATAATCTTCTTCATTTTGTCAAAAATATATATTAAAAGTGCGGCACTGCAATCCACGTCTCAATATGCAGGCCCTGAGAAAACCTTTAGAAAAAGATGTGGGAATAACAGCCCCACGCTATATGCATGGAGACTATTACGCCTAATCTTGTTTCTGTTAATGAAGTTTCTCAGGCTTCGCATATTCAAGAATAAGACATAATGCCTCTTGTTTTCAATATGTCGTGGATAGTCTGTGCCTATCCAACTGCAAAGTTACTAAAAATCTTTGAATCAGAGGGTAGGACAACCGAAGAAATCCAAGAATTTCATCGAAAATAAACCCAAATAAAAATAGCTAACATTTCTTACCCCCCCCAAAAAAACTAAGCCTTGTCTTTCGATTTATCCAACTAATTAGTACACCAACAGTACACTACAAAATTTATAACATGATGATATATAGATATATGCAAAGCACAACAGAAGGTATGTTAAAATCCCCTTTCATAAAAAATCCGGTTCTTCCCTGAACCCATTTATCAGGAAAGAACCGGAAAGCCGCCTTCGTCCACCGTAAAAATATGGCAAACGATCAATAGTTCTCCTTCTTCACTTCGAAGTAAGCCTGCGGATGCAAGCAAGCCGGACAGGTCTGCGGTGCTTCTTTACCCACATGGATATAACCGCAGTTGCGGCACTGCCATACCGTCTCTCCGTCCTTCACGAACACCTTGAATTCCTCCAGGTTCTTCAACAATGCCAAGTAACGCTCTTCGTGGCCTTTTTCCGCCACAGAAATCATACGGTACATCGCAGCAATGGCAGGAAAACCTTCTTCGTCTGCAATGTCCGCAAACTTAGGATAATCCAATGACCACTCTTCGTGTTCTCCGGCAGCCGCAGCCTTCAGGTTCTCCATGGTGGTTCCGATGACACCGGCCGGATAACTGGCCGTAATCTCTACCATGCCGCCTTCCAACCACTTGAACATACGTTTTGCATGCTCTTTTTCCTGATCGGCCGTTTCCGTAAATATAGCTGCAATCTGTTCATAACCCTCTTTCTTTGCCGCACTGGCAAAGTAAGTGTATCTCATTCTGGCCTGAGACTCTCCGGCAAAAGAAACCATCAGGTTCTTTTCCGTACGTGTACCCTTAATACTCTTTCCCATAACTTTTTTAAATTTTGAATTTAAACCTATAATGTTTCTAACGATTCAAAGATACGGATAAAAACGTTCATATTTGTAATCATTACAGCATATTTCCCTTAATTCTATGTTAAAGAATGCTATGCCGCACAGCTGAAAGCCGTGCGGCATGGCCTGTCAGTCGACAGTCACCTTACGGCTCTCCGTCCGCTGACCTTGGGTCATCTTAACCATGTACATACCAGACCTGAATCCATTCCTTTCCATATACTCCCCGACCTCCGACGGCATGCAGGTAAAACTCCCCGCACGTGCTCCATCCAACGTATAAACCACGCAATCTACCGGTTCACCAGAAACCACCCCCGTAATACCCGTCGCAGTTTTCACCTTCAAGATTCCGTTCTCCAATGCAGAAGTGTCCCATTCCAAACCCTCTCCGGGGCTATCCAAATCCAACGTGCAGGCAGATGAAAGTGCCGTCCGGTTTGCGACCCACAGTTGGAACTCATCACCGGCTTCCAGTTCGAGCCCTTCACGTACCGACACTTTCAGCGTACCACGCAGGGAGAACGAGCTTATTCCTTCCAAGGTCGTACAGCGTACCTTGGAAGCCACATTGAACAGCACCTCCCCACCGGTACTTACCGTGAGCCTCTTGCCTGAGAAATCCAACGTCCCTGAGGAAGCCCCCTCACGCGTTCCGGAATACAAGCGTCCGCCACGTTCCACCGTGACCGAAGCATTGCCCAATTTACCCATGCCACACAAAACCGCACCGTCCTCAACCGAGAGTTCTCCGCTTCCCAACATGGCATTTTCTGCCGAACGGTCATTCAGGCAAAGTGTGCCTTCCTTCACGGCCACTTCGCCCGTATTGTCCCATACTCCGCTGACCGTCATCTTGCCGCTGCCCACTTTCTCGAACTTAGAATTGGCTGTCACGGTTCCGGCCCAAGCGAAATCATCGTCACATCCCACCTGCCACGTGTTGACACCCGTAGCCCCGTCATTGGCAAAAGAGGCATAACCGCCCAACGTGCCCTTTCCGGCCAATTTCCCAATACGGAAAGTCCGCCCCGTGTTTTGCACCGTCACGCCTGCAGTTATGTTAAGCGTACCGTCCGGCATACCCGAAGACGTATTGAGCGTAAAACGCGGATAGCTGTCGGCCATGTCGGCCGTGGCATTGATTGTCCCTGTAAACAGGCTCAAATTGACGGCCACCGGCGTACGTGTGGCAAACCAACCGTTACCATGTTCCACTGCACAATATATCGTAAGCGTACCTTCGCCCGTAATCTTATTATTATAGGTAGAACGGTTGGCCAACGACCACGTTCCGCTACCGCCCTCCGGCACATGGATGGCATAACTTGAACCTGTATTTTCATACAACGTACCGGATATGAATTCTACCGTCTGTGCAGGCCTGTCGCAAGCCACGCACTGTACGGTTCCACCGTTGATGGCAAGACGTTCCAACGAAGGACAGACCGTGTTCAGTTTCATCCATCCGTCTCCTTTTTTGGTGAGTAACGTACCCTCCACCGGGGTTTCGACGATGAAATCCTTGAGGTTTTCGACGCATCCCCCGTCTTTGCCTTCCATCTTCATGGGAGAGCCTTGGGTAACGGTCTCTGTCGTCTGCAACGTGGCACCGTTCTCCATGACAAAAAGATCGGCCGACTCCACCACACCGCCCAGACCTCCGTAAGCCCGTGTGGAGTTGCTCAACATATTCACCGACACCGTACCGCCGCTGATGCGCGTACCGCCCGTATACGTATTGTCATTGCTGATGGCCAGCACGCCACTGCCACGTTTCACCAATGCCGTATGCCCTGCCAGAAAACCGTTCCCGTTGAAAACATAGCTCTTACTATTGTCCACAGTGACGCTTTCGGCTTCGATACTGCCGGAAAGGCTCACATTCTTGCGTTCAGCCGTATCGTCGAACAGAACCCTGTCACCCGTCACAAAAAATACGGGATCGGATTCCTCTGCCAAGGTGAAATTCTCGCTTTGGCCAAAGTCCCAAATATTGCTGTTCAAACCGTTCCAAACCACATCGGATGCAGCACGCACATCGCTTAGGGAAAGGTAAAGCATCCCATCCTCCAACACCAACCTGGCACTCATTTGCGAACTGATACCCTCGATGAGGATACTGGAAAAATCCCCCTTGACCGTAGCTGCCGTACCTATCGGATACCGTCCGGGCTGCACTTCTTCGCCCCGGAACTCAAACACCGGCGCCAAATACTTCGGCCCGTATTTCCACGACTTCGTCTCGACGGTAAGCACCTTGGTATCGAGACGGTCGGAAGTAAAGTCATTCTTCAAATCAAAGACCACGCGCGAACCGAAACCCAACGTCACGGAGTCTGTCGTAAGGGTTCCGACCTGTCCGTCACCACCCGGATAGACCGTGGCACCATAGTCCGCCTTGATGCTACGGAAAGTACCGGAGGAACGGAGCGACGTATGGCGGTTAAGCCAAAGGGAAGACTTCTTCATCGTCCCGTTGAAAACGAGTGTCCCGTTCCATACATCCGTGTTGCCGCTATGGGTCATCTCCACGTCCGGCAGCACCAACGTGCCTTCCCCCTGCTTGACCACGCGTGTGGCTCCACTGAACCCGCTACCCGTCACCGTACAAGTATAATAGTCATAATCGATAGGCACGTCTTTCGTGGCACAATCGCTCGGTGCCGTGCCCTGCACCCACGAAGGCACGTTGAATATGGCTGTCCACGGTTCGGCACCCGGCTCCACGGATACCGACATGTCCGCATTGTCGAACACAAGCACCTGGCTACCATTGTGCGCCGTAGTAATATTGCCCCCGTTCGCAATCTGCGTACGCCCTTCCGTGGTGAGCGGCGGCGGAGCCACGGTGATGCCCTCCAGTTCGCCCAAGAAATAACTCAAGTGGGGAGGTTGGTTGTAACCGATGGTTTCCCACACCATGCCCTGCCGGTATTGATGGTCGTGCCAAAGGGTAGGGATACGGAATTCCGTCGGGTAGTTGGTCGTATAAACCAACAAGTCTTTCCCGTCGCGTACGAGCAGTTCCTCTCGCCAGTCACCGAAGAGGTCACCCGTGGCGCATGCGTTGTTTTTGCTCCAGTTATTCATCGCACCATTCCCCAAGAAGATGCGCCCCACACCAGGCTTGTCAATCTTGGGTTGGCGTTCCGTTCCCGGGCTGTTGAGCACCTCGCTGCACAGGTCACCATCCCAATAGATACGGAAATTCAAGTCCCACCCCGCCACGTCGGGCAACGGCTTGTCTGCCGTGAGGCTGATGACACCCGACTGGCTGCTTGCCCCTTGGCAACCCGGATAATCCTTATAGAACTTGCCGGCCAACGCACGCCCGTCGTCACTGGTACTTTGCAAACGGTAATACAGTTCCGACGTGGTGGCATTCCGGTAGTTCATGGCCGGGGAACTTTCGTTGCAGGCAAACATCTCCTGTCCGAAGCGGTAAGGATCCAAATCGGTACAATGTTGGGCGTCGCCATGCCCGAGGCCGGTAGTACTCAATCCCTTTCCATTATCATCGATTATCATTGAACCGAACGCGATTTCATCCCGTCCGTCCATGTCCACATCGGCCACGCCGAAGTTGTGGTAACCTTGTCCGAACCACGGACCTCCCACACTACATACCCAATTCCAACGTTCCGTCAGCTTATGCGTAGCAGGGTCTACGTCGAAAGTATAAAACTTGTGACGCGTGTAGCAACCGCGTCCGACGAAAATGGAAGGATGCCGGCCGTCCAGATAAGGCGCACCGAAATAGTGCTTGGTGGCACGATGCCCCGTGCCGTCGCCCCAGGCTGCCGTCCAGTCCGTCTCGCCCGGTTCCAGCCGTTTGCAAGGGTAAGGCATCCATTTCTCGCCGTTTTCACCGATTTCGTACAACTTGCCCGTGGCTCCCTCCATGTAGAGCAAATATTCATTGTCGGGCATGGAATATTGGGTATTGTTAATCCTACGGATATCATGGGACATATTGCCCACCTCCGTGACCGTACCGTCCGGATGATGGACAATCATGTTGTCAGCCCCACGCATCAACACCTCTGCCTTGCCGTCACCATCCCAGTCGAAAGCTACGGCATCGAACTGTTCATCGGGTCCCGACTGCATGTTCGGGCCGATGTCGATGTACCACAGCCGTTCTCCCTTGATGTTGTACACCTCGATGCGGTTGTAAGCCGAAGTGTTGGCCACGTCCGCCACTCCGGGCGTACCCGTATAAAGACGCTTGGCGATAATCTCCGGCATCCCGTCGCCATCGACATCGGCCAACACGGCATCGTTGAACATATAGTTTTCCGTCAGGTCCTCGCCGTTACGTCCTTTCATTTCCGCGCCCGGCACTCTAAGGAAGCCTGTATTCTGTCCTGTAAGGGAATAGAAACTGAATTCCTTGAAACGTTTGACGGGGTCACACTGTTCCCCCTCCTTGCCTTTCACCACGGGAGCCACCGTATATCGGGTTTCGGCCGTTCCTCCCGTATGGACATAGTTACTCGCAGACAGCCCTTTGGCCACCAACTCACCGTTGGCATAAAGGTTGTAAGCCACATCGTAGTACTCCTCGCCCAACACACGCCAACTCACGAAGTTTCCACTTCCGCTTTGGGTGACAGTGGCCACAAGGCCGCGTCCCAGTTTGTCCATCGTCCGTTGGGCACACAAATCCATTGTGCTGCTTCCTAAAGCCAAGCAGCAAGCAAAAAACAAAATCTGTTTCTTTTTCATGGGGTTTATTTTATTAGATTAATTCACAAGATGATACAAAAATACATAAATAACTCAACAAACCACTACGTTTGGGGACTTTTTATCTGAACTTTTTGATTTTGTCAACAAAAACCAATAGCACCTGCTTCCTCTCCAAGAAAAAACCATAAACCAATAACACATTCATAACCAACACTATACAAACTCACAAAAACAACCGCAGAACGGAAAATCAATCTCAGCCGATTGATTTTCCGTTCTGCGCCAAATGATTTTCCGTTCTCAGCAGGACAGCGTCACACCTTCCGCAACCCCGTCCTTTCTGTAAAGGATACTAACTTCACGTCAAAGGACTCCCTTGCTCGAAGGCAGCTCGTAATGATAGATGTCGCGCCGTACCGCCATCTTGAGGCTCCGGGCCAGAGCCTTGAAAATTCCCTCTATCTTATGGTGCTCGTTCACGCCTTCGGCCTTGATGTTCAAGTTCATCCGCGCCGCGTCGCTCAGGCTCTTGAAAAAATGGAGGAACATCTCGGTGGGCATCTCGCCCACTTTCTCGCGACGGAATTCGGCATCCCACACCAACCAAGGCCGTCCGCCGAAATCGAGGGCCACGCTGCACAGGCAGTCGTCCATGGGCAGACAATAACCGTAACGCTCGATGCCGCGCTTGTCGCCCAAAGCACGCAACAGGCACTCACCCAAAGCCAGGGCCGTATCCTCTATCGTGTGGTGTTCGTCCACCTGCAAGTCCCCTTCCGTGCGGATATACAGATCCATTCCGCCATGCTTGCCGATTTGCTCCAGCATGTGGTCGAAGAATCCCAATCCCGTACGGATATCACACCGGCCGCTGCCGTCCAAATCCAAGCGTACCTCGATGTCGGTCTCCTTGGTCGTGCGGCGCACACGGGCTTTACGTTCTCCGGCAAAAAGGATTTCGGCAATGCGGTCCCAACTGTCCACGTAGCGGATGCGCTCGTCCGAAAAAGAATCCTCGTCCTTCTCCTTCAGGATCAAGGCGCGGCAACCGAGGTTCAGGGCCAACTGCGCGTCCGTCTCGCGGTCGCCGATGACCCAACAGGCCTCCATGTCGTAACCGCCCGAAGTGTAACGTCCTAACATGGCCGTACCCGGCTTGCGCGTGGGCAAATTTTCTTCTGGGAAACTGCGGTCTATCAACACGTCATCGAACGTCACGCCCTCTCCCTCCAAGGTACGCATCATCAGATTGTGCACCGGCCAAAAGGTATCTTCGAGGAAGGCATCCGTGCCCAACCCGTCTTGGTTGGACACCATGACAAACTCGTAATCCAGTTTCTGGCGGATAAATGCCAGATTGCGCATCACACCCGGCACGAACTCCAATTTCTCAAACGCGTCTATCTGCTCGTCCGCCGGCTCTTTTATCAAAGTGCCATCGCGGTCTATAAACAAGGCTTTTTTCATGATGTTCATTTTATCGTCTCCGGTTTGTAAGAACGCAACGCGCCCAACAGACTGTTGTCCTCCTGCGGCGTACCGATGGTCACGCGCAGGCAGTCGCCGCAAAGTTCCACCCTCGAACGGTTGCGCACGATAATGCCGTTCTTCACCAAATAGGCCCGTCGCGGGTCAGTAGCCAGTCCGTTTTGGCAAAGCAGTCCGGTTCGTCCCGCCCGGTCATCTCAAACTCGAACCAGATGCCGGCCTTCATCCCGGCGTTGTGAATCGCGTCCACGACATATTTCAGACCGTGCGGGAACGCCCTGCGGCTCAGCTCCCACCTGCCCAATTTGGCTGCCGCCTCAAAGGCGTCATCATCGTACCAGCCCGCGTCAATGACGTAGAAGCCCAAATTTTTGCCTTTCAGCGCACGGATATGGCGCAGGATAGTTTCCTCGGTGGGCTTGCCC
>OGNP01001223.1_pt1 | contig 12228 bp, 9 predicted proteins | sample 1573531 | NCBI WGS metagenome assembly OGNP01 (sample SAMEA2581984, study PRJEB24529) | metagenome | biome: Human gut stool | place: China | collected 2011 | reverse complement strand
TACTGATTGACTATCTCCGATTTACCTCAAAAATACATAATTGGGTTGATTTGGCATAAAACAGGCCGCAAAAAAGCGCACCCTGCAAGCAGCAGAGTGCGCTTTCGTGACGGATGAAAAAGCCTTAGTCCTCGTCTTCCTCTTCCGCGTCCTCTTCGTCAGCGCTCTCAGAGCGGGGCTTGTAGAAGATGCCGCTCAGGAAGATGCTGACAAAGTAGAGCAGCACCATGGGGATAGCCACCATGCACTGGGATACGATGTCCGGCGGGGTGACGACAGCTGCGATGAAGAAGATGAGCACGATGGCAACGCCCCGGCCCTTTTTCAGAATCTGGGGGTTGGCGATGCCCATCTTGGAGAGGATGATGGTGACCAGAGGCATCTCAAACACACAGCCAAAGATGATGAACATGGTCAGGCAGAGGCTGACATAGCTCTCGATACTGGTAGTGGTCTGGATGTAGTCGGCACCCTCGATGCCGGTGCTGAGGAACCGGAGCATGAAGGGCATCATGAGCTTGTAGGCGAACATCACGCCCACCACAAAGAGGGCCAGACCCAGCAGGATGACCAGCTTGAGGAAGAATGTCTCGCTCTTTTTCAGGCCGGGCTTTGCAAAGGCATACACCTGATACAGCGCCACAGGCACTGTGACCACCACAGCCGCCAGCAGGGAGACGCGGAAATACTGCATCAGCTTTTCCTGCGGGGCGATGGACACGAAGGTGTAGAAACCCTGGCCCATGGCGGTCAGCAGGTCGATGAGGCGGTCGGCGTAAGCCAGCGTGACCACGACCGCCGCCACGAACACCACGGCGCAGACGATCAGCCGGTTGCGCAGCTCTTTCAGGTGGCCCGTCAGCGTCATGTTGCCGTCGTCAGACATGACTTCGGCTTTCTTTTTGCGCTTTACGTTCGTAGCCACAGATTACTCCTCGTCGTCCTTCTTCTCAGTCTTGGTCTCGGCCTTGGCAGTGGTCGCGTCCTCCTCTTCGGACTCCTCCATGCCCTTCTTGAAGTTGTTCATGGTCTTGCCGAACATCTTGCCCAGCTTCGGCAGATTCTTGGGTCCAAAGATGAGCAGGACGACGACCAGGATGATAAGCAGCTCGTTAGTACCAATACGCATAATAATGATCTCCTTTTTACTTTGCCGCGCCGCGAGGCGGGCTGATTACAATGTATAAGGCAACCGCGGGCGCGGGTGCATCGGTGGGGGATTAATTTGCCTCTTCGGCAGGTGCGGCTTCGGCAGCGGGTGCGGCTTCTTCGGCCACGGGTGCTGCCTCTGCGGGGACGTCGGTCTTTTCCTCGGCCTTCACAGGCTCAGCAGCAGGGGTCTGCTCTGCCTTGGGAGCTTCGGCAGGGGTCTCCTCGGGCAGCTCCTCGACTTCTTCCAGCTCGGTGACTTCCTCAGCCTGCTCGGCCTTGGCGGCCTCTTCCTTGCTGGTCTTGCCGATGCCGGTAAAGCCCTTGGTCACGTCCTTCACGCTGTTGTCGATGTCCTTCTTGATGTCGGTCAGGGGGGCAACGGCTTCCTTGAGGGGGGCCTGGATCTCGTTCAGGGGCTCTACCACGTTCTTCTGGATCTCTTCGGATGCAGCGCCGGTGTACTTCTTCAGCTCGCGCAGCATCTTGCCCAGCTTCTTTGCGTAGACGGGCAGCTGATCCGGGCCGATGAACACGAACGCCACGATGACGATCACGACAAGTTCCCAAAAACCAATTTTCATAAGTAACGTTTCCTTTCCTGTACCAAGGGCATTTCCAAGGCCGCCGCACACCACAGCGGTTTGTGCCTTTTTGCCCTTTTTGGCGGGGATTCGGCGCACTGCGCGCCTTTGTTGCCCTATGTATACCGAAAAGTGGTGTACTGGATGTTAATATATTATTAATATTTTATGAACGAGTGCACGAATGGCCTGTTTTAATCAACAAAACATATTTTGACGTCAAGTTATTACGCTCTGGATAGGATACAACAGAGGAATACCTGCAGCCTGTGCCGGAAAAGGCAAAAGCCCCGCAGGGCACTGTGCACTGCGGGGCTTTTGCGCATAGGGAAGGAGGTGTAATAAAGAAAGGATAGATCAGAAATCCACCTCAGTATCATAGTAGCAGCATTTCAGCAGCTTCTCCATCTCTTCCTGGCTCGGCTGTCTAGGATTGGAACCGGTACATGCATCTAAAATCGCATTGGCAGCGATCTCCGGCAGTCTCTCTAAGAACACCTCTTCCGGAACGAAGCCCTGCTCTGTCGGGTAGCTGTCTGCGCCATAATTTTTGATGCAGTGTGGAATCTTAAGGTCATCATTCATCCTGCGCAAGTATGCAATGAGCAATGCAACTTTCTCATCTAAGCTGTCTCCGCCAAGTCCCATGAAATCTGCGATATCGCCGTAACGTTTCTTCGCTGTCTCATCTTTTGCATTGAATGCGATAACTTTTGGCAGATACATGGCGTTTGCAGCTCCGTGGATAATATGAGCACCATAATCTGCAAATGCAGCTCCTGTCTTATGTGCCATGGAATGAACGATACCAAGCAGAGCGTTGGAGAATGCCATTCCGGCAAGACACTGCGCATTGTGCATGGAATCTCTCTTAGCCATATCTCCGTTGTAGGAATCAACCAGATCATTCTGGATCATTTTGATTGCATGTAACGCCAGTGGATCAGTAAAGTCACAGTTAGCGGTAGAAACATATGCCTCGATTGCATGTGTCATAGCATCCATTCCAGTATGTGCAACTAATTTCTGTGGCATTGTCTCTGCAAGATCCGGATCAACGATTGCCACATCCGGTGTGATCTCAAAATCTGCGATCGGATATTTGATACCTTTTTCATAATCGGTAATAATTGAAAATGCTGTCACCTCTGTCGCTGTTCCTGATGTGGAAGAGATTGCACAGAAATGAGCTTTATTTCTAAGCGCCGGGATGCCAAATACTTTACACATGTCCTCGAACGTGATATCCGGGTACTCGTATTTGATCCACATCGCTTTTGCTGCATCGATCGGGGATCCGCCGCCCATCGCAATGATCCAGTCCGGTTCAAATTCCATCATTGCTTTTGCACCTTTCATCACGGTTTCCACAGAAGGATCCGGTTCGATGCCTTCAAACAACTGAACTTCCATTCCGGCTTCTTTCAGGTACTGTTCTGCCCTGTCGAGAAATCCGAACCGCTTCATAGAGCCACCGCCAACACAGATCATTGCCTTTTTTCCCTTGAATGTCTTTAATGCCTCCAGAGCACCTTTTCCATGGTATAAATCTCTTGGTAACGTAAATCTTGCCATTGTAAAAACCCTCCTATAAAATATGTATGTGCCTGTTTTGATTGTTATATTCTTAACAATCAGACCGCCTATATTACCTCGTGATCACATCACTTGTGCTTATTATACCATACACCTTATTTTATAAAAGGGTTTTTATACATTATTCACAAATTATTTCATGTATTTTTTGATAAACAAATTTCTAATACAATTTTAATCCACTGCGCACCGGTTCACTTGTCAGATCCACACCCAGCTTCTTAAAAATTTTAATATCCACTTCAGAGAGCATTACGGAAGTGTGCACCTGGCATCCCCGAAGTGCCGGAAGCTGCTCTAATGCTTTCTTTGCATTTTCATTGGTCACCGCAGCGAGCGAAAGGGCGATCAATACCTCATCGGTATGAAGTCTTGGATTCTTTCCACCGAGGAAACGGACTTTCAGATCCTGGATCGGTTCGATCGCTTCCGGGCGGATGAGTTTCTCATCATGCTCAATGCCAGCCAGATATTTTAACGCATTCAGGAGCAATGCTGCAGACGCACCGAGAAAATCTGATGTCTTGGACGTAATGATACAGCCATCGGAAAGTTCGATTGCTGCAGTTGGAACGCCAAGTTCCTCTGCACGTTTTTTTGCAGCGACTGTGACATGTCTGTCGTCCGTTGTGATCTTGGCCTGTTTCATCAGAAGTTCAATCTTGTAAACTTCATTTTCCGTCGCTTCCTCTTTAACCAGTTTGTTTACCGCCGTGTAATAACGTCTTATGATCTCCATTTTGGAGGCTTCACAGCACGCCTCGTCATCGATGATACAGTTTCCGGCCATGTTGACACCCATATCAGTCGGTGATTTATAATAAGTATTTTCTCCATAAATCCCTTCAAAAATAGCGTTCAAAACCGGGAAGATCTCAATGTCACGGTTGTAGTTGACCGTCGTTTTTCCATAAGCTTCCAGATGGAACGGGTCGATCATGTTCACGTCATTCAAGTCTGCGGTAGCCGCCTCATAAGCTAAGTTTACCGGATGTTTTAATGGAAGATTCCAGATTGGGAATGTCTCAAATTTTGCATATCCGGCTTTTGTTCCACGGATATTCTCATGATAAAGCTGGGAGAGGCAGGTTGCCATTTTTCCACTTCCAGGTCCCGGCGCAGTGATGACAACCAATGGTCTGGTCGTCTCGATATAGTCATTCTTGCCGAATCCGTTCTCACTGACGATCAGCGGAATGTTTGCCGGATAGCCCTCGATCTTATAATGCTGATATACTTTAATGCCTCTTTTTTCCAGTTTTTCACGGAACTGTACGGCACCGCTCTGTCCTGCAAACTGCGTGATGACAACGCTTCCCACATACAGACCCTTTTTCTCAAACTCTCCGATCAGCCGGACAACATCCACATCATAAGTAATTCCAAGATCCCCGCGGACTTTGTTCTTCTCAATATCTGCCGCACTGATCACGATCACGATCTCTGCCACATCCGCAAGCTGCATAAGCATCTGGAGTTTACTGTCCGGTGCAAATCCCGGCAATACTCTGGATGCGTGATAATCGTCAAATAATTTTCCGCCAAATTCCAGATAAAGCTTGTCCCCAAATTGGTTGATCCGCTCTTTGATGTGCTCCGACTGAATTTTTAAGTACCTGTCATTGTCAAATCCTATTCTCATCCCTGATATCCCCTTATTTTTCATTCACTTTTTTATTTACAAACATAAAGAATATTATACAATAAAACCGGCACAAAATATACTCGAAATTTTCAATTTCCATCACAAATTTTAACGTACCATTTGAAAATTATTTTTGCAGATTTCATAAATAAGGCTGACCCTTTCCGGATCAGCCTTATCATTAAATTCCCAATAACTGCTTTTTCTTCGCTGCAAATTCTTCTTCTGTGATGACTCCTGCATCCAAAAGACCTTTGTACTTCTGCAGCTGTTCGATCGTATCGCTCTCAGAAGACTGCTTCTGCTCTTCCAAAGATCCGGTCTCCTGCTTTACAGCCTGTTTTTTTTCTCCCGCTGTCATCTCTTTGACATTCGGATTCATCAGGTGTGCCAGATTGAGCGCCAGCGTGTGCAGACTCTCTGTTTTATCCTCATAGCAGCTTAAAAACGCCTCGACACTTGGACTGTCACTGTCAAAGGAAACTCCGGTCCAATCCCACTTGATATTATCCCAGTAAGGATGGTCAAACGTCAGCTCCACATGGAAGGTATCTGCCGGAGAAGCCACGTCAAAAGATGGTCTTGGATGATACTCATGATAATGGTTATCATCTTTGTCATTTTCCTCATGCATCCGCTCCAGCCGCTCAAACATTTCATATTCCCTCATCTGCATCTGAAACTGTGCGATCTGCGGCTCCAGCTGCTTTACTTTTTCCGGAACTTTACTGTCGTAATGCTTTAATTCCTGATGATTTCCCTCAAATAAAACCCGGCTGTCCTCTAAAATACGGAAAGACTTTAAATTGTCCGCCTGAAATGCGAGCGAATCTTTGTCACAGTTCACACGGAAAAGTCCATGGAAAATATCTAATACCAGATCTCCACCAAACAGTCCAAAATTAAACGAATAGTTTTCCTCGAACTGATCTCTCAATGCCTGGTTATCCTCGTAAAACTGGATGTACTGCTTAAAATCATCGATGGTCATCCGATCTGTCCTGCCTTTTGGCAGATAGATTTTTTTATCGCATTCCTTACAGATCGGTGTGTCCTGTATTTTTGTTGCAAGCAGCCGCGGTGTCGGATTCCCGCAGACCGGACATAATTTTTTATTATTACTGAATAATCCCATATTAATCCCCTTTCTGTGACAGATATTCTCTTTTATGAAAGCCAAGAATACCTGCAATTACATTTGTAGGAAATATACCAAGCGCACTGTTTAACTTTGTCACTGAATCGTTGTAGATCAAACGGCTGGTATACACCATGCGCCCATAACATTCCACCGCATCCATACATTTGGTATAGTTTTTATCTGCGCAGAGCAGTGGATTGCGTTCTGCTGCCAGACGGATGCTTTTTACGGTTTCCTCTATCACCTGCTCCTGCTCTGATACCTCCTCAGGTGCGGAGCGAGCAGTGATCACACTTCGTCTGGCTGCTGCACGCTCCATCAGCGGCTGTATGTCATCTGCTGCATATCCTTTCATAAGATCAAGCACTGCAAATAGTGCATCAAAACGTGAGGAAATCTGCACTCCGATCTGATTCATGGCATTTTGGATATTTCCGTCCATCACCGCAAACTTCCGCTGCACGGAGATGATCCAGAGAACAAGTAAAAGCAGGATCAAACCAATAATGACCAAGATTTCCATACCTAACATTTTTTCTTCTTAATCCTCCCTTCTTTTGTGTGCTTATTTTGGCTTTCTCCTTTGTCTGAATCTACAATACACGATTTTCCCAAAAAAATGGACGCACTGTCATGAATCGACCGTAAAATGTATTGAATCGACCATGTCTTTTCTTACTATTCATGTAGTTTATTCTATCAAAGAAAAAACAGACTGTCATAAGACAGCCTGCTCTCCATTAAACGCATATTCCATATATGTATTTTTGATTTCCGAACATTTTCCATGCGGAATTGGGATTTCCGCATCATTTACCATTTTGATGGAACGGCTGGAAATATTCTGGATATACTCCATATTCACAAGGAAGGATCGGTGGGGACGGAAAAAATTGCTGTACTGCATCAGCTGTCCTGCCAGATCATCCAGACTCCCTGCGCTTTCCAGAACTGCTCCGTTTTCCAGATGAAATAAAAGTTTTCGTCCCAGCACCGCATCCATCAGCCGGAAAAAGCTTTCCTCCCAGATCGGTTTCAACTGGTAAAAATAAGCTCCAACCGAATAAGATTCCACCGCAAACTCCGGGGATGAGGTCAGAAAAATAATTTTCATATTCGTGTCATACTGCCGGATCTCTTTTGCCACATCCATGCCATTCTGCCCCGGCATCACGACATCGAGAAATAATATATCCGGTCTTATGCCCTTCTCAATCTCCGTCAGCAGTTCAAACGGACTCTGGAATGCTGCATAGGTAATATCCTCATTCCGTTCTACCCGGTAGCGGTCTAATAATTCGTTCATCTGATGAAGCACTTCCATATCATCATCACAAAACGCGATCTTTATCATAAAATTTTCTTTTCTCCTGCGTAATTATAATATTTCCATACCTCTTGTGATCCATTTTACTGTCACAGGAAGCCTGCAAAATGTTTTTTCCACATATTATTATACTTCACAGAAGGGAAAATGAAAAGCCAATGTCCGCTACCTCCGCAGATCCTCAAATGCTCCATACACATCCAGCGTTCCATACCCCCACGACGGATTCGGATAACTCCTGTCATCCGCCCGGTCTGCGCCGCGGATCAGCATATTTTTGATATCCGCAGAGGACATGAAAATCTGATTTCTTTTTACCAGTCCCCATTCCATGATCTGCGCACATGCCCCGGCTGTGATCGCTGCCGCCGCACTCGTCCCGGTCATGGTCACAAAGCGGTTCCGCAGTCCCGGTCCATACACATTCACCGCCGGGGCACAGAAATCCGGCTTTACCTCACCGGAAAGTGTAAATCCCCTGCCCGAGTCCAGATACAGACCGCCATTTGCCACATTGTAGCCGCCCGTGCTTATAACCTGCCCTGCGTTACCCGGCACGGTGATCGTATGATTCGGATTTGACCGCAGGAAAAAAACATTTCCACTCGTAAAATTCCGCATGGGAAGCCACATATTGTAATCCCCTGTCACAATGCTCTGCGGATACACGTTGATCGTCCAGATCCCCTGCGCTGCGTTTGAAAAACGTAAATAAATAAGCTGGTTTCCCTGCCGCCTGCCCGTCAGCCGGTAGTCGATGCTGACTCTTGTCTGCTCGAAAATAAAGACAAACTCCTGTCTTCCACCGCTCCGATAAGGCACTTTTGGCAGCACTTCCCCGGTGGGCGAGCTGACCGATACCGCATAAAGCTCCGGCGCATTTGCCCACATCTCAATGAAAAAGCCCGGCATATTTTCCTCCACCGAGACTTCCACCGATTCGTACTCCATGTCCGGCTGTATTTTTCCAAGAAAATGATGTCTTGCATTCGCCTCGTTTCCTACTGCTGCCACACTGCATCTTTTCCGCCTTCTGGATACAATATCCAGATAAGTTGCCAGTTGTCCGTCCTTGCCACGGTTTCCCATGTTGCTTCCCAGTGCAATGCAGATCACAAGCGGCATATCCCGCTCCTTTGCCAGCCGGTCCAGATAGCTGACTGCCATCATGATATCATTCTCCTGATACGCCGGAACAGAATCCGGTATAAAATAAAATTCCCGCAGATAAGTTTTTGCCTCTTTCAGTTTTACGACTGCGATCTCGGAAAACGGCGCCGCCCCGATAAAATTATCTTCCACATCCTCGCTTCCACATGCCACCCCGGCCACAAAGGTTCCATGTCCATTGGTATCCATGGACGGAACGGTTTCCAGCGGATTTTCTGCCCGGAGTGCGGCATTGATCTGCTCTGTCTTATACTCGGAACCATATGCGATCCCCTCCGGCTTTGTTCCATCCCGGATCGTCTGATCCCAGATGCGGTAAATCCTTGTTGTCCCATCAGAATACTGAAATACCGGATTTCGGTAATCAATCCCGGTATCGATAAATCCGATCATCACGCCCTGCCCTTTCAGTGCGAGTGCCGGCTGCTGCTGTAATTTTAATATCCCCGAAACCTCAAGCGCCGTCTCATCCAGAAGTCCATAGCACTTTGGAACAGAAGCATAGGAATCTGCCGGAAAATCAAATATCCGGAAAAAACTCCTCGGATAAAAATAAGTATCTTTTTCCTCATCGATCCGCTGGATACAATCACTTGAAAGGTCAATCACATCCAAAACATCTTTCGATATGATAAAATCCACATAATCATTGGAATAAATCTTTTCTTCACAGTCAGACATAAAAAACTCCGCACACCTATCTTTACAATAAATGCCGGAGTTTTGTCTTTTATTCCTTTAAATTGCAGGCTTTTCTTCGATCGCTGCGCAGCCGCGCATCGTGATGAGCGGACCGCCCTTTTTCTCTACATAATCTTTTGTGATCGTTACCATGCCGATATTGTCATCCTTCGGGATCTCATACATGATATCTAACATAAAATCTTCGATAATAGAGCGGAGAGCACGCGCTCCTACCTTTTTCTCTTTTGCTTCCTTTGCGATAGAATGAAGCGCATCCTCGTCAAATACAAGCTTTACCTCATCCATGGCAAGCAGCTTCTCATACTGCCTGATGATTGCATTCTTCGGCTCTTTTAAAATACGCACGAGCATATCTTCCGTCAGCGCCTCCAATGTGAACATGACCGGCAGACGTCCTAAAAATTCCGGGATCATACCAAATTTGCGCACATCTTCTGTCGTCACTTTGGAGAGCAGATTCTCGTCATTGTCATACTTATCTTTCAGATCTGCCTTAAATCCAATAGAAGCTTCCTTGTTCAGCCGCTCCTTGATGATATCCTCTAATTCCGGGAATGCACCGCCGCAGATGAAAAGAATGTTCTTCGTGTTCACCATTGTCATCGGAACCATGGCGTTTTTGCTGCTTGCTCCTACCGGCACTTCCACTTCTGCACCTTCTAACAGCTTTAACATTCCCTGCTGAACTGATTCTCCGCTGACATCACGCTGGTTAGTGTTGCGCTTCTTTGCAATCTTGTCAATCTCATCAATAAAAATAATACCGTGCTCTGCACGCTCCACATCATTGTCAGCAGCCGCTAACAGTTTGCTGACTACACTCTCGATATCGTCACCGATATAACCGGCTTCTGTCAGGGAAGTTGCGTCCGTGATGGCAAGCGGCACATCTAATAATCTTGCCAGTGTCTTGACCAGATAAGTCTTACCACTTCCAGTCGGTCCGATCATGAGCATGTTGGATTTTTCGATTTCCACACCGTCCTGCACATCAGAAGCAATTCTCTTGTAATGATTGTAAACTGCTACGGACATGACTTTTTTGGCATGTTCCTGTCCGACCACATACTCATCCAGTGACGCTTTGATCTTATGTGGTGCCGGGATCGCATGAATATCAATCTCCGGCTTTCTCTCCTCTTTTGGTTTCTTTTTCTTGATCTTCTGGCTGTTTGGCATACCGCCCATCATATTTTGCAGATCAGAGAGATTGATCATGCTGATATTAGGCATCTTATCCAGATTCATATTATTAAAACTTCCCATGTTCATCATATCACCCATTGGGAATCCGGTGCCATTCATGCTGTCGAACGTTCTCTGCATACAGTCATGACAGATGGAAATGCTGTTTGGGATCCTGATCATTTTTCCGGCTATATGCTCCGGCCTGTGACAGATGTAGCAGATCTCCTCGTACTCATCATCCTTCTTCTCATCACTCTCCTGTGCATCTGCCGTGGTGTTCACCACTTCCGCACTCTCTGCTTCCGTTGTATGTAAATTATTGTCAGAGGCTGCCGGCTCTTTGTTCTCTTCTCCGTCGATCACCTCTCTGAAATCATTATCTGACATTGAACTCTCCTTAATATCCCTGAAATTGCTTTCTGTTTTCGTCGCCCTCAAAAAATGCGATGGGTTTATTATAATTCAAATAAAAATGAATCACAACTAATTTGGCAAGATTTCATTTTTATTTAAGATATTTTCTTTGAAAAACATACTAATATTTGACCTTCCTAATTTTATGGGTTAGAATACAGCTATACACAAAAAAACCTTCGGAAAGGTGACTCATGTATACAAAAGAAACCTCTTTTAGCAGACGAATGAAACAGGCAGAACAGCATGCTGCCTCACTGCTGCAGCAAATTCTGATCTTCGTTTTGATTTTCCTTGTCATTTTTATGATGGTGCAGATCCAGAATCTACATGGAACTGCCCACGTGGTAAACTATGCCGGTCTTGTGCGCGGAGCCACGCAGCGTGAAGTCAAGCTTGAGATTACCGGAACTGCAGATGACATGCAGATCGAGTATCTGGATAAAATTTTGTCCGGTTTAAAATATGAAGATGGAAATTATAATCTGGTAAGCCTGAAAGATCCTGCTTACCAGCAGTGTCTGGACAATCAGATTGAATATTGAGAACTACTGAAAGAAGAGATTTATACTGTTCGTGAAAAGGGCTATGAAAACACCAATGTTGTCTCAATGAGTGAAACTTATTTTGAATATGCCGACGAGACGGTGACTGCTGCCGAACAGTACTCGGAAAAGATTGCCGCACGTATACGGCTGACCGAGATTATTTCTGCGCTTGATATACTATTGTTAATCTTTTTGATCGTCCAGCAGCAGATCCAGCACATTAAGGCCGTCAGGGAAAATCATATTTTATCCAAGAAAGCCTACCTGGATGTGCACACCGGACTTCCAAACAAAAGCCGCTGTGAAGACCTTTTGAACTCTTCCGGTTTTATCACTGAGCCGCTGTGTTTTGTTATGTTCGACTTAAATAATTTAAAAGAAGTGAACGATACCATTGGACACGCTGCCGGGGATTCGATGATCGCCAATTTTGCCCACATTTTAAGAAAGGTAGTTCCTGAAAAAGATTTTGTCGGCAGATTCGGCGGTGACGAATTTATCGCTATTTTGTATGACACCACCTCCGGGCAGGCAGACGAACTATTGGAAAAACTACATGCTACGATCAAACAGTATCATTCCAGCAATATGCCGGATGCGATCAGTTACGCCTATGGTTACAGCTACTCCATGAATTACAAAGATTGTACGCTCCGCAATCTGCTTGACAAAGCAGACCATGAAATGTATCTGAATAAACAGGCACAAAGGGGCTGTGAAAAAAGAATAGTCCCGAAAAAAAAGAAAGACCAAGAGTTTAT
>OGNP01001189.1_pt1 | contig 12703 bp, 6 predicted proteins | sample 1573531 | NCBI WGS metagenome assembly OGNP01 (sample SAMEA2581984, study PRJEB24529) | metagenome | biome: Human gut stool | place: China | collected 2011 | reverse complement strand
GCGTAATCCGTGCCTAAAAAACATCAATCACTTCCCAACACCCCTCTCCTATAGATTAGGATTCGCATTCGTCTCCTTTTCCGGAATGGCATACAGATAATACACACTGTTCGGCACAAACTTCGTTCCGTCGGGAAAGGAAGTAAACCAATGACCTTCGGGGTTATATTCCCTATAAGTATCTCCCTGCTGCCAGCAATCGTACGTTTTCTCCGCTTCCTCTTTCGTCAACGGCATGCGTTCTACCGAACGTTGCGTACGGAGAATATCGGTAATGCCGAATCCCTCACCCCACAATTCGCGGCGACGTTCCAGCAGAATATCATCGACAAGCCGTTCCTGCGTCTTGCCTGCCAGGTCATAATCGGCAAGTCCGCGGGCATTACGCAATGTGTTCAACGGCTTCACGGCTTCCTCCAACCGTCCTTCACGAGCCAGTGCTTCCGCAGCTATCAGATACATCTCGGCGGAACGCATCACGACGATATCACCGGTCTGGTCGGCACGGATGCGGAACTTGCGATAACCCAAATAGCCTTCACGCATCCATTGGAACAGCTCCAGACGGATATCCCCCGTTTCGAAAATGTCCTTAAAATGCGGGTCGGCCATAAAACTGTTATACGCATCGGGAGTCACCACATCAATATAATAGAAATTATAACTGGCGTCGGACTGACTCACAGATTGGGGATGCCCCCACATCCATTCGGCATTGGATATGTCGTTAAAGCCCATATACGTTTTGGCATCCGTCATCAAAGTATATCCTTCAGCCGCCTCAAGTGCAGCCCCGGCGGCTTCATTCCATTGTCCGGTAAGCAAATAGGCACGTGCCAGCAATCCGTTGACAACGCTTACATCCGGCTTGAACTTGGATTTGTCGTCCGGACGGACATACCCTTCAAGAAGCTCCTTAGCCTTATTCAGGTCTTTGAATATCTGCGTATATATCTCTTCCAGGGTAGCCTTCCCTTTGGGCTCTGTCGTAGAGGCGGTAGGTTCCGTATAAAGAGGAACAGCCGGTGCGGAAGGGTCTTTCAGGTAAGTAAACTGGTAGTGCTGAGCCAGATGCAGATAACAGAAAGCCCGCAAAGCGTAGGCTTGCCCCTGGGAATGGCGGAAATCGGCCGTATTATCATCACCGGTCGCGGTAATGGAAATGGCGGTATTGCAATTGTCGATAGTCTTGTACATCAGATACCAGGCAAATGCGGTACGGTTGTTGGCCGGCATCCCCACATCGTTAAACTGGTAGGATGAATTGAAACCATACATCGGACGCGACACCACATCGTCCGCCATCATGTCGTCCTGCAACATCAGGGCACGATAGCCGATATTGGCATACGTACTGCTGTACTCAAACAAGTTATACCATGCACCGTTGAAGATACGTCCGGCATTGGAAGGTACGGGGACGATACCCGAATCTACGGCGTCCGTAGGTTTGTTGTCGAGAAAGTCTCCGCTGCACGAGGACAAGACGGATAATAATCCCACTGCGAGGATTGCTGTATTTTTAAGGAAAGTATTCATTGTTAACAGTGATTTAGAATGAAACATTAAGCCCGCCCGAAATGGAACGCATGGCAGGATAACGGTAATAGGTCAGTCCTGTGATGCCCTGCTCCGGGTCCAGTCCCTGATTCTTGGAGAAAGTCAGCAGGTTGTCCGCCTGTACAAAAAGTTGCAGGCTGTTCAGGCTGATTTTCTTTATCAACGGCTGCGGGAAGTTGTAGGACAACGTGATGTTCTTCATCCGCAGATACGAATTGTTGAACAGATTGCGGGTGGAGTTGGAGTTCCAGTTATTGGACACTGTTTTCAGGGCCGGCACGTCCGTGTAGCGGTTTTCCGGCGTCCAGCGTTTCAGTATCTCGGTAGACCAGGCACGTCCCGGATTGCTTCCGTTGCTCCACAGCATCGTAACGTCACGGTCTACGATATAACCGCCTATGCTGTAGGCAAAGATGGCGGATAACTCAAAACCCTTGTATGAGAAAGCGGTGTTGAACCCGCCATACACCTTAGGGAGCGAGGATTTGTCCACATAGTAATAATCAGCCTGAGCATAGTCATTGGTGGTGGTGCGTCCGGTGATATTGCCCTGCTCATCCTTCACGTTCTTATACCACAGCGGGTCGCCGTTGTCCGGGTCTACCCCTGCCCATTCGCGCAGATAGAAGTCATAGACCGAACGCCCTTCCTTCAGGCGGGTAACTCCGGTAACGGGCATGTCTTTCAGCGGAAGGTCGGTCACCACGTTCTTGTAGTGCGTAAGGTTGACACCCATACGCCACATAAAGTCACGGGTGTGTATAAGCGTTCCCTTGAGGTCTATTTCAAAGCCCGTATTCTTTAAAGCACCTATATTCTCGTCCATAGAAGTATAACCCAGGGAAGTTGCCAACGGACGGGAATACAGCAGGTCTTTGGAACGGCGCTGGAAGAAATCGAACGAACCGGAGAAACGGTTATCGAACAATGAAAAGTCGATACCTACATTGAGGTTGAGGTTAGTCTCCCATTTCAAATCGGGCGTTGCAAGACGGTCGGACACCAAAGCATTCTCACCTGCCTGTGAAACAATGGAATACAGTCCGCTGCTGGCATAATACGTACCTAAGTTGTCATTGCCCTGCGCGCCATAACTGGCCTTTAAGGTCAGGGCGGAAAGCCAGTCGGCGGTATTCTGCATGAACGCTTCGCGGTCTATGCGCCACGAAGCTCCCAACGACCAGAAATTGCCCCAGCGTGTACCCGGTGCGAAACGCGAGGAACCGTCGCGGCGGTAGGAAGCGGAGAAGAAATACTTGCTCCGGTAGTCATATTGGGCATTGATAAGATAGCCTAACAGTGAATAATCGATGCGATAGCCCGTGCCTGCGGTTACAAGCGAACCGACAGCCAGTTCCGGCATATCGGGCACAGCCATGTTGCTTCGTGCCGCCTGCAACACATCGTAACGGTAAGAGTAAGCCTCTTGTCCGGCAAGGATATTGAAGTGATGCTCGCCGAAAGTCTTATCGTAGGTCACGATGTTATTCCATGTCCAGGAGAAGGTACGGGTATATTCGCGGCTTGCTCCACCGCCCGTATTGACGGCAGGGCCAATTTTGGGATTGGTATAATCCAGCGTATTGTAGTCTATCAGGTCGAAGTTGAAGCTGGTCTTGAATTTCAACCCTTCAAGGAAAGTGACCTCAAGGAAAGTACGTCCGGAGAACTCGTCCCGCATACGCTCGGATTTATCATTGGGTAAGGTTGCAGGCAGGTTCCAGTTGGCTGTAGCGCCCGACGGCCGGTAGGAACCGAAGTCGTAAATCCGCTTTCCTTCCGAGTCGAGTTTGTATGTACCGTCGGCATTCATCTCATACACAGGATAAAAATCGGGCATTAAACGTCCGGCGTTAATGACATTGCTCGTCTTGGCATCGGACGAAACCGGATAGTTCTGTATGGAGTGGGCATAGCTCATATTCACACCGCCGCGCAACCAACGGGTTATCTCGCTCGAAATGTTGGAACGCAAGTTGAAGCGTTGGTAGCCGGACTCAAGGGCAATACCCTTGTCGTTCAGATAGCCGGCCGAGAAATAGTACTGGTTGGTCTTTCCGCCACCGGAAACATTCAATCCGACTTCCGTACGCAATGCCTGTTGTTCCATTTCCTTCTGCCAGTCCACATTCCAAAGCGGAGTAGCGCCGGCAAGCAGTTTGCCGTCCGTACCTACAGGTTGCGGATAGTTGGGTCCGTAGGGATTAGGACCGCCGCCCATCAGCTTGCCTACCAGGTCTTTCGAGGCTTGGGCAGCTGCGGTCTGCGGAGTATATTTATCCGAATTCAGAGCATATTGGTTGCGCAAAGCTTCCCAATAGAGTTCGAAGTACTGATTGGTTCCAACACGGTCGTAATCGCGGATAGCCCGGTTGGAACCACCGAAGCTGGCATTGATGCTGACCGTGGTTTTCGAGTCGGTATGTCCCTGCTTGGTAGTTATGATAATGACACCGTTGGCTCCCCGCGAACCGTAGAGAGCAGCCGAAGCGGCATCTTTCAGTACCGTCAGCGAAGCTATATCTTCCGGATTAATGGAGTTGATACTACCGTCGAAAGGGACGCCGTCCACCACATAAAGCGGGGCGCTCGACGCATTGATAGAGCCGATACCGCGAATACGTATTTCAGCATCCGTACCCGGCTGGCCGCTGGGCGCACTTGCCTGAAGTCCGGAAACCGTACCTTCGAGCGCACGCGACACATTGGACACCTGCATCTTGGCAATCTCGCTCCCCTTTACCGTGGAAGCCGCTCCCGTAAAGCTATACTTCTTGGCAGTGGCATAAGCCACCACCATTACCTCATCCAGTTGTTCGCTGTCCGGAAGCAATTCCGCATTGACAACTGTGCGTCCATTGACTTTCTGTTCTGTAGTTTTCAGTCCGATAAAGCTAAAGACCAGCGTACCGTCCGCCGGTACGGTAAGGGTATATTTCCCGTCAACGTCAGTTACCGTTCCGTTGTGAGTACCTTTCACCAATACCGATGCTCCCGGCAAAGGTTCTCCTTCCGACATCACAACGCCCGATACACGGATATCACCGTCTGCTGAAGCCTGTAATGCTGCCACGAAGAATATAAACAGTGATATTAACAAAAAGCGCAGTTTACTATTCATTCCGTTAAATTTTGGTTAGACTTCATTAACAAAAGAATAGAAATTTTGTTCAGAACCTGCTTAATTTTTGTTCAGCATTCTTTTGAGAATTCTTTGTGAGGATGTTTTCTGTCTTTATGAGGAGTATAGCAAGCTATATAATTCTTTAATCAAAATATAAACAAGCCCTAAGATACAGTTATCTTTTCATTGCGGAAAGCCTACCATTCCAGTCGGGGAAGGTAACTGCTCAAGCAGTTGCGCAAGGTGCTCAATGTAATGGGCTTTACCAATACTTCCGAAGCACCGCTCTTTATGGCATTTTCACGGTCGGTAGAGAAAGCATAGGCCGTTTGCATGATAACAGGCAATGTTCCGCCTTCCCGGCGTATAATTTGTGTAGCTTCCAAACCATTCATTACAGGCATCTTAATATCCATCAGTATTGCATCCGCCCTGTCACGGTATTCACGAAACAAAGAGACAATCTCCTCACCGTTCTTCGCCCACATTATCTCACACTTTCTCCCTATAATAGCCTTTATCAACTTAAAGTTACTATCATCGTCTTCCGCAACAAGGATGAGCGGACGGTAATCTACCGATTGATTATCGATTTCCATAACCTGTATTATTGTTTGTCCGAGACAAAGGTATAAAAAATAATATATTTGCATTATCTTTGCACCTTATTTTTAAAAACGACATAATGATTTCTATTGACGGACTCGCCGTAGAATTCGGCGGCACAACCTTATTCAGTGACATATCCTTCGTAATCAACGAAAAAGACCGTATCGCCCTCATGGGAAAGAACGGAGCCGGAAAAAGTACATTACTTAAAATACTCGCCGGAGTGCGGCAGCCCACCCGCGGCAAAATCTCCGCACCGAAAGATTGTGTCATCGCCTATCTGCCCCAGCATCTGATGACGGAAGACGGACGTACCGTCTTTCAGGAAACGGCACAGGCCTTTGCCCACCTGCACGAGATGGAAGCAGAGATAGACCGCATGAACAAGGAACTGGAGACCCGTACCGACTACGAAAGCGACAGTTATATGGAGCTTATCGAACAGGTGTCTGCCCTAAGCGAGAAGTTTTATGCCATCGACGCCACCAATTACGAAGAGGACGTTGAAAAGGCATTGCTCGGCCTCGGATTCACCAGAGAGGACTTCAACCGCCAGACAAGCGATTTCAGCGGTGGCTGGCGCATGCGCATCGAGCTTGCCAAACTGTTGCTACAAAAACCTGACGTACTGCTGCTGGACGAGCCTACCAACCACCTCGACATCGAGTCCATCCAATGGCTGGAAGAGTTTCTTATCAACAATGGGAAAGCCGTCATCGTCATCAGCCACGACCGCAAATTTGTGGATAACATCACGACCCGTACCATTGAAGTGACCATGGGACGAATCTACGACTATAAAGTAAACTACTCCAAATACCTGGAGCTCCGCAAAGAGCGGCGCGAACAGCAACAAAAGGCATACGACGACCAACAGAAGTTCATCGCCGAAACCAAAGAATTCATCGAGCGCTTCAAGGGAACCTATTCCAAAACCCTGCAAGTGCAGAGCCGCGTCAAGATGCTGGAAAAGCTGGTGCTTCTGGAAGTGGACGAAGAAGATACTTCGGCATTGCGGCTGAAATTCCCTCCCTCGCCGCGCTCCGGCAATTATCCGGTGATTATGGAGAACGTAGGAAAGACATACGGCGACCATGTCGTGTTCAAGAATGCCAACCTCACTATAGAGAGAGGCGACAAAGTGGCTTTCGTAGGCAAGAACGGCGAAGGTAAGTCCACATTGGTAAAATGTATTATGGGAGAAATAGAACACGAAGGAACGCTTACCATCGGACACAATGTACAAATAGGCTATTTCGCCCAAAACCAGGCATCCTTGCTGGATGAGAACCTGACCGTATTCCAAACCATCGACGACGTAGCCAAAGGAGAAATCCGCAACAAGATTCGCGACCTGCTGGGAGCTTTCATGTTCGGCGGACCGGAAGAGTCCATGAAGAAAGTGAAAGTGCTGTCCGGTGGCGAGCGCACACGCCTTGCCATGATTAAGCTGCTGCTGGAACCCGTAAACCTGCTAATTCTGGACGAGCCTACCAACCACCTGGATATGAAGACCAAAGATATTCTGAAACAGGCACTCATGGACTTTGACGGTACACTGATACTTGTGAGCCACGACCGTGACTTCCTGGACGGACTGGTGAGCAAAGTGTACGAGTTCGGCAACAAGCGGGTGACTGAGCACCTGAGCGGCATCTATGAATTCCTCGAAAAGAAGAAAATGGATTCGCTTCGCGAACTGGAACGGTAAACTTTCATTAACTTACTTCCCGCAACAAACAAACAGTTCCTATTGTTTCATTGCCACAAATTCCTAATTACGAATGAAATGAAACAATATGACGCTATCATCATAGGGTTCGGCAAAGGCGGAAAACTGCTGGCTGCCGAACTCGCCAACCGCAACTGGAAAGTGGCAATCATCGAACGTTCTCCGCAGATGTACGGGGGAACATGTGTGAATGTAGGGTGTATACCCACCAAAGCGCTGATTTACGAATCGGAACAGGCCGAACGGCTCTACCGGGACGACTACGGCAATCAGGCCAAATATTATGCACTCGCCATAAGGCGGAAAAACAAGCTCGTATCATTCTTGCGGGACAAGAATCACGAGCGTATCAAGGAGCACCCCAATATTACGTTGTATGACGGTACGGCATCTTTTGTATCTGACGATACGGTAAAGGTCGTCTCGCACAATAAAAAGGAAATTCTCCTTAAAGGAAAGGAAGTTTTTATCAATACGGGAGCTACCCCTATCCTGCCCGCCGTGAAAGGAATCGACGCAAGCAAGCATGTATTCACCAGCGAAACGCTACTCCAACAGAGCAAACTTCCCGGGCGCCTGCTCATTCTCGGCGCCGGCGCTATCGGAATGGAGTTTGCCACCATGTATGCGGGGTTTGGAAGCAAAGTCACGTTATTGGAAACGGGCAGCCGCTTTATGCCCAAAGCCGACCGGGACATTGCGGAATCCATGCTGGAATCTCTGAAAAGGAAAGGCATCGAGATACGTTTGAACGCCTATGCCCTGTCCGTATACGACACTGCCGATGGCATAACATTGACCTATACGGACAATTCCGACAATACCCCCTATTTTTGGGAAGGAGACGCATTGCTGCTTGCCACCGGACGCAGACCGATGACCGACGGCCTCAACCTGCACGCAGCCGGCATACGGACCGACACCCGGGGAGCTGTCATCGTCAATGAACATCTTCAGACCACCGCCCCGCATATATGGGCTATGGGAGACGTAAGAGGCGGAGCCTTGTATGACTATTTATCCCTGGATGATTTCCGCATTATCACCAACCGGTTGTTCGGCAATAAAAAGCGAAAAACCGATGACAGGATTCCGGTTCCATATGTCATTTTTACAGATCCGCCGTTGGCGCATATCGGCATGACCGAAGAGGAAGCCGTAAAACGCGGTTATTCGCTTCAAGTGTCCCGGTTGCCGGCTGCCGCCATACCGCGTGCCCGTACCTTGCAGCAGATAGACGGTATGATGAAAGCCATTGTCAACGCACATACGGGACGCATAATAGGCTGCACCCTGTTTTGTATCGATGCGCCCGAAGTCATTAATTTAGTATCGCTTGCCATGAAGAATGATTTGCATTACAGCATTCTGCGGGATTTCATCTTTACGCATCCCAGTATGAGCGAAGGATTAAATGATTTATTCAAGGCTTTTTAGCATCTTGGGTTTGGCAGTTAAGTGATTAACTTCTATCTTTGCGACCAATCAAAAAGAGAGGGATGAAAACGAAAAGGTACATTGCATACTTTCTGTTCTTCATCAGCATGATTATGCTGATAGTACCTGTCATTCCTCATCATCACCACGAAGACGGCATAATCTGCATGAAAAACGACCTGCCGTCCGACGGGTGCTGCCAGCATCAGGGCCCTTGCAGCGAACATTGCTGCTGCGACACCGGATGCATGACCACCCATTTCTTCCAACAGACACCCAACTCGGACAACAGTAACCTACATCCGTGTTTCGTGTGGGTGAACACATTATTTACCGAACCGCTTCTCAAACTCCTGGCTCTGCCCGAGGAAACGGGTATCAGGCAAGAGTTTGTCTACCTGGAATCTCTTCACGGCACATTCATCACATGTGCCACAGGGCTTCGTGCGCCCCCTTCCGTCCTTGCTTGACCGATAGTTGCCGGAAACGGTTATCCTGCCGGCATAGGAATGTATGCAACCCGGTTGCACCGACCATTCCCTAATTTTGCATTTCCAAACAAGTAAGGACAAAAACAATTATCATGAAGAAAATTCTATTCATGGGAGTCATAGGATTATTCCTGTTAGGCTCCTGCAACAGCAAGTCCGGTGAAGGACACAATCACGAAACGGAAGAACACGCCCATGCGGGACATGACCACGAAGGGCACGACCATGAAAACGAAGGTCCCGGACACCACCATGACGACGGACACCACCACGGTGAGGAAACCGTTGCCGCACATAGCGACGAAATCATATTGCCCCCGGCCAAAGCGCAGGCTGCCGGAGTAGCCGTAAGCACCATCGAACCGGGCGTTTTCAATCAGGTGATTAAAACCAGCGGGCAGGTTATGGCCGCACAAGGCGACGAAAGCGTTGCCGTAGCTACCGTGGCAGGTGTCGTTTCTTTTCACGGAAAAGTCATAGAGGGCATGAGTGTCGGCAAAGGTACTCCCCTCGTGGTGCTTTCGTCCAAGAATATGGCGGACGGCGACCCCGTACAAAGAGCGCGCATCGCTTACGAAACAGCCCGAAAAGAGTATGAACGGATGAAAGAACTTCTCCCCAATAAAATCGTTTCGGAGAAAGACTTTGCTCAAGCCCGACAGACGTATGAGAATGCCCGTATCAGCTATGAAGCCGTTGCCAAGAACCATTCGGCCCAAGGACAGGCGGTAACCTCTCCCATCAGCGGATACGTGAAAAACCTGTTGGTAAAGGAAGGCGATTATGTAACCGTGGGACAGCCGCTCGTAAGCATCACTCAAAACCGCAGACTGTTCCTGCGCGCCGATGTTTCGGAAAAATACTATCCGTATCTCCGCACCATCGGTTCCGCCAACTTCTGCACTCCCTACAACAATAAGGTATATACACTGAAAGGCCTGAACGGCCGCCTGCTCTCTTACGGAAAGGCATCGGGCGACAACGGTTATTATGTGCCCGTCACTTTTGAATTCGACAACAAAGGGGATATCATTCCCGGCTCATTTGTCGAGATATTCCTGCTCTCCTCGCCTATGGAGAACGTTATTTCACTCCCCCATACGGCTCTGACCGAGGAACAAGGCAGCTTCTTCGTATACCTGCAAGTGGATGAGGAAGGATACAAGAAACAACCGGTCACTCTTGGAGCCGATAACGGCGAACGGGTACAAATCCTTTCCGGAATCAAGGCAGGCGACAAAGTGGTGACTCAAGGCGCTTATCAGGTGAAACTTGCAGGCGCTACCAATGCAATTCCGGCACATAGCCACGAACACTAAACAGTACAGTCATGTTAAACAAGATAATACATTTCTCTCTTCAGAACCGCATACTGGTGCTGGTGGCATCGGTACTGCTGCTGATAGGCGGTACGTATACCGCAATGCACACGGAAGTGGATGTGTTTCCCGACCTGAATGCGCCAACCGTGGTTATCATGACCGAAGCCAACGGTATGGCAGCCGAGGAAGTGGAACAGTTGGTTACTTTTCCTGTTGAAACGGCTGTAAACGGTGCTACGGGAGTACGCCGGGTACGTTCTTCTTCCACCAACGGGTTTTCCGTTGTATGGGTTGAGTTCGACTGGGAAACGGATGTCTACCTGGCACGCCAGATTGTAAGCGAGAAACTGGCGGTTGTCAGCGAATCCCTTCCCTCCAATGTAGGCAAGCCTACGCTTGGCCCGCAATCGTCTATCTTAGGCGAGATGCTGATTGTAGGACTTACCGCCGACTCGACTTCCATGCTCGACCTGCGCACCATAGCCGACTGGACTATCCGTCCGCGCCTTCTTTCTACCGGCGGCGTGGCGCAAGTTGCCGTACTTGGCGGCGACATCAAAGAGTATCAGATTCAACTCGACCCGGAACGGATGCGGCATTATGGCGTAACCCTTACCGAAGTGATGAACGTTACGCGTGAAATGAATCTGAACGCCAACGGCGGAGTGCTTTATGAATACGGAAACGAATACATCGTGCGCGGTGTCATCTCCACCGACCGGGTGGAGCAACTGGCAAAGGCTGTTGTCAAATTGCAGGACGGCAGTGTCCAGCCAGCAACTTCCAATGCTCCGTATTCCGCTTCCCCCATTTTGCTGGAAGACATTGCCGATGTACGTATCGGAGCCAAACTGCCGAAGCTGGGTACGGCTTCCGAACGCGGCAAGCCCGCCGTACTGCTGACTGTGACCAAGCAACCCGCCACAAGCACGCTTGAACTGACCGACAAACTGGAAACATCTCTCAAGGACTTACAGAAGAACCTGCCGCCCGATGTAAAAGTCAGCACCGATATTTTCAGGCAAAGCCGCTTTATAGAAAGTTCCATCGGCAACGTACAGAAATCACTGTTTGAAGGCGGTATATTCGTTGTTATCGTACTGTTTCTGTTCCTTGCCAACGTACGGACTACCGTAATCTCGCTGGTGACGCTCCCCTTATCGCTGATAGCTTCGCTGCTGGCGTTGCACTATATGGGATTCACCATCAACACAATGAGCCTCGGCGGTATGGCTATCGCCATCGGTTCGCTGGTGGACGATGCCATTGTCGATGTGGAGAACGTGTACAAACGCTTGCGGGAAAACCGGATGAAACCGGAAGCGGAACGCCTGCCGATACTGGAAGTCGTATTCAACGCTTCCAAAGAAGTGCGTATGCCTATCCTGAACTCCACGCTCATCATCGTGGTAAGCTTCGTTCCTCTGTTTTTCCTGAGCGGCATGGAAGGCCGTATGCTTGTACCTTTGGGCATTGCCTTCATCGTGGCATTGGCAGCTTCTACGGTTGTGGCACTGACGGTGACACCTGTATTGTGCTCCTACCTGCTGGGCAAAGAAAAGATAAAAGACGAAAAGCGTTCCACCGGCGATTCGCCCGTAGCACGCAAGATGAAAGAGTGGTACGGTGCAGCGCTTGCTTTTGTGCTGGGTCATAAGAAGAGCGTATTGGGCGGAACCATCGGTCTGTTTGCAGTGGCGCTTGCCTGCTTCTTCACATTGGGACGCTCGTTCCTGCCGCCGTTCAACGAAGGTTCGTTCACAATCAACATATCATCCCTGCCGGGCATTTCACTGGAAGAGAGCGACAAGATGGGACATCGTGCCGAAGAACTACTGCTTTCCATCCCCGAAATACAAACCGTAGCCCGCAAGACGGGACGTGCCGAACTGGATGAACATGCCTTAGGCGTGAACGTATCGGAAATCGAAGCTCCGTTCGAGCTGAAAGACCGTTCGCGCAGCGAGCTGGTGGCCGATGTACGTGAAAAGCTGGGTACAATTGTAGGCGCCAATGTGGAAATCGGCCAGCCTATCAGCCACCGTATCGATGCCATGCTGTCGGGTACGAAAGCCAATATAGCCATTAAGCTGTTCGGCGACGATTTGAACCGCATGTTCGCTTTGGGCAATGAGATAAAGAATACCATTCAGGACATTCCCGGCATTGCCGACCTGAACGTGGAGCAACAGATTGAACGTCCGCAGCTTATCATCGCTCCCAAACGGGAAGTGCTTGCCAAATACGGCATCTCCTTACCGGAGTTTTCGGAGTTTGTCAACGTATGCCTTGCCGGCGAAACCGTATCCCAGGTATATGAAAAAGGAAAAAGTTTCGACCTCACCGTACGCGTAAAGGATGATTTGCGGGATGAGATGGAAAAGATACGTAACCTGATGCTCGATACCGGCAACGGACAAAAGATACC
>OGNP01001187.1_pt1 | contig 12708 bp, 10 predicted proteins | sample 1573531 | NCBI WGS metagenome assembly OGNP01 (sample SAMEA2581984, study PRJEB24529) | metagenome | biome: Human gut stool | place: China | collected 2011 | reverse complement strand
CCCTGCCGGCGGCGGAGTTCGGCAACTCCGACCTGCTGACGGTGGGCGACCCGGTGTACGCCATCGGCAACCCTCTGGGTCTGGGGCTGGCCATCAGCTCCGGCATCATCGGCTCCACCGCTCATGAGCTGGACCGTTATGCCCTGCCCTGCATTGTCAACTCCGCCGACATTTCCCGGGGCAGCAGCGGCGGCGCGCTGATGAACGCCCACGGTCAGGTCATCGGCGTCACCTCCGGCGCTTATACCTATGGCAACAATATGTATCTGGCTGTCCCTGTGGACCCGGTGATGGCCGCCGACCTGACGGTTTCCGGCTGGACCTTGAAGGAGGTCAAGGCCATCGAAGCCGCCAAGGACAAGGACTGAGCTTTCCCGCTTGTAAAGGAGTGATCCCATGAAACGCATCCTGGCCCTGTTGACGGCCGTTTTCCTGCTGCTGTGTCTGGCAGCCTGCGGCCAACCAGCAGATCACGCCCCGGAGCAGCCGCCCCAGCAGGCAGAGCCATCCGAGCCTCCCGCCCAGACCGAACCCCCCGCCTTAGAAGGCGAGGCCCTCTCCGTCCTTCCCGCAGAGGATGCCGGTCTGACGGAGGGCGGCTATGACGCTTACCGGGAGACGGACCCCATGACCGAGATCGTTCTCCTGCCCACCCGTTCCGTCACGGACTTCCACTATTTCATCGTAGGTTTCCGGGAGGGCGGCGACCAGCTCACGCTCACCCGCGATGATGACCTCTACACGGCGGATGCCCTTTCCCCGGACCGTCCCCTCCTGCTGGCCATTCCCTTTGTGGAAACGCTCCCTAACCGGGGCGTCTCCTATGTGGACGCGGACGGTGCCCTCCGCCAGTACGCCATTGTGGAAAGCGGAAAGGACGGCACCATCTTCCTGATGGAAGAAGTCTTTGACTCCGCAGCCTAAACAGACAAGAACCGTATAAAAGGTCCCCGGAGCGCTGCTCCGGGGACCTTTTTATAGATGATCTTTTCGTTCCTTTTTCGGCTCCGGGCAGAGGAAATACCGGGTCATAATGATACCCAAAATGACAAGGATCACCTGGAAAACATCCACAGGCCAAATAGCTCCGTTGCCGCCTCCCCCGCCGCCGGAGCCGCCCTCCTCGGGCTTGTCGAGCACAAAGCCCACATTCGCCGGGCTGCGGGTCACGGCGGTACTGCCGTTCACCAGCTTCAGCTCCTTGTCGGGGATAAAGCGGATATTCACCTTCGAGATATTGCGCACCGTACATTTGTCCGAGGCCTCCATGCCGGGACAGCGGAACGTCATGTGGAAAGTGCCCAGCTGGTTCAGCTTCACCTTGTCGCCGTTGGCAAGGTTGCCTTGAATCTCCTCCACCAGGGCTTCGATGACGTGCTTCACGTCGCCCTTCGTCATAGCACAGTTTTTCTGAATGGAGGCGGCAAGGACATCGATGTCCACGGTGCCGCAGGTCTTGGGTTTCTGACGGAGATAGTACAACATGGGCGAAGCCGGGTTGCTCACGATTTTACGGCGCTGAAAGCGCTCTACAATTACATCCATAAATTTAAAAAGTTAAGGTTTAAGTTAAGAAAAATGAGTTATAAGAGAGAAGTGGGTAAGGGAAGGGATAGGGCGCCCGAATCAATGATTATTCCTTTTCTTAAGCACATTACAAAGATACAACATTAAGAAGCGGAAGTCAAGTGTTTTGCCATTTTTTTTACTACAAAAAACACGGAGACACAGAGTTTTTCAAGCAATAAGAAAAATCTCCGTGTCTTTGTGTCTCTGTATTCTATAAATTTCCATCCATCACTTTGCATTCCTCGTCAGCCACTCCAATGGTGGTATGTAGTCCACCAGTTTTGTCATGCTTTGGTTATGATGGAAATAGACTTCACCGGTTTTGCCATTACGGTGCTTGGCTATGATGACGATACCCAGGCCATCGGTGGGATAAGTACTCTTCTTATCGACGGTCTTGCCGTAGAGGGCAGGGCGGCAAAGCAGCATTACCATATCCGCATCCTGCTCTATGGCGCCGCTCTCGCGCAGGTTGCTCAGGGTGGGGCGATGGTCTATGCTACCGTCGCTCGCCCGGTTCAGCTGGCTCAGCAGCAGTACGGGGATATCCAGCTCCTTGGCCAGCAGCTTTGCCTTGCGGCTTGCCTGCGCCACTTCCTGCTCGCGGTTACGGTTTTTCTGGTCACTCCTCATGTCACATAGTTGCAGATAGTCCACAATCACCATGTCACAGCGATTCTTGCTCTTCAGCAGGCGGGCGGAAGAACGCACGCGGTCCATGCTCGTCATCGGATGGTCGTCTATCAGTATGGGCAACCGCGACAACTCAGCAGACGCCTCATGCACCTGCCTCACCTCGCCGGGTGTGAGCTGGCCGCTGCGCAGGTGTTGCGGGTCTACCCCCTCCGTAGCTGCAAGCAGCCAGCGGTCGCCCAGGCGCTCGCCTTGCATTTCGAGGCTGAAGACCACCACATGACGCCCCGCCATGGCAGCGGCACGGGCCAGGTGGAGGGCAAAGGCCGTCTTCCCCACCGACGGACGGGCAGCAAGGATGTTCAAGTCGCCGCGCTGCCAGCCCGCCGTAACGTGGTCCAGAGCGTCAAAACCCGTAGGGATACCCGTAATGCCGTTGCATCCGTGCTCCATACGCTGCTCCACCTCGGCCAGCGTGTCGTCCATCAGCCGGTCTATGGAGCGAAGGTGGTCGGCTACGCCGCTCTCGTCCTCCAGCCCCTCCAGCAGTCGATGGGCTTCCACCAGGATGTCGTCAATATCCATCGACTCGTCGGCACTGAACGCCAGCAGTTGCTGGAATCCCGTACGCATGATACGCCGCGTGTGCAATTGCCTAAGGATGAGCGCATGATACTCCAGATGAGCACTGGAGCTGACCTTCGAGCTGATGCGTAACAGTTCGTAAGGCCCGCCCACGGCATCGAGTTTGCCACGGGCTGCCAGTTCGTTCTTCAGCGTGATGGTATCTATGGACTTCGCGCTGCGATACATCGATTGCAGGGCGGCAAAAATTTCCAGATTCTTCTCCTCGTAGAACATCTCGGGACGAAGTTTGTCCACCACCAGAGGCATGGCAGCGCGCTCTATCATGCAGGCACCGATGACAGCTTCTTCGAGGTCACTGTCGTGGGAAAAAGTAGTTTCAGTCATCATATTCATTTTCAAAAGATTTGTCCGCCAGATAGGTGGCGGCTTGTTTACAATATTTTTGGTTGTTCAGATGGTCGTAATATTCGTCGATGTTGTCCAGTGCCCGCTGTTTCTCGCCTGCCGTCAATTTTTTCCATTCGCGACGGGCCCGGCCGATGTTTACCTTGGGATGCTCGGTGATGTCATGAAACTTTTCCCAGAAGATGCAGAAGTCCTCTCCCACCCCAGCCACCGGCGCTGCCTTCTTCTTCCGCGGGGCTGCTTTAGGACGGGCATTGCCAGTAAGGAAATCATAATCGGGGATACGGATGTGCATCACGTAGGGGTTGGCCACCCGCTCCACGATGCCGGCGTCGAACATCTTGTTGAAGAAGTAGCGCGTACGGTTGCGGGGCCACCCCAATATCTCCATCCAGCGGGCCAGGGAAAGTACGGACTCGCCACGTACACAGTCGAAAAGGTGTCCCCTGACGTTGCAGGTCACCGTGCTGTAGTTGACGTGTGTCAGCACAAAGACAAAGGCTTCGAAGGCATCGGCGGCTTTCTCTCCGGTTTTCATATTCATTTGTTCCTCAAACAAGGCTTTGGGGAAGAGGAGATAGCCTTTCTTCAGCATCTCCGTTGTCATGGGGCTCATTTCTTTTTCCATTTTTGTCTATTCTTAATTCGATAATGCGACAAAGGTAAGGGACCAGCCAGGGGGATACAAATAAGCAGTTAGAATCGGCTAAAAATTAATGAAATACATAAGGTGGCGAGAGAGGGGTTCACCTCATCCTCCACCACCCTATATAATAATATACTAAAATAATCAGAATGTATTAGAAATACATTCTCTATTTCGCATATTTTTTAGAGACCAGAAGATACGGATTTTTCACGGTCATATCCTTCACGTGGTCGGGCATCCCCCAGTAGCTCAGGAGGATGCCTATCTGTACGGGGGTGAGGTGGGCAGTCCTGGCGGTATAGCCCTGGTCCGTCAGATCCTTCAGCAGGCAAGCGTGTTCCGCAATGGAACGGCGCAGGGCCTTTACGGCCGAGCAGGCATACGCGTAGTTTGGGTAATAGGCCACTGCCACATCTGCAATGCGATGGCATCCCTCGAGCAGCCATTCAAAACTTTGTTCTTTTATCATTTTGCATATATTTATTAATAAAACATGTTGCAAAGTTAGAATGGGAGGGAAAACTGGGAAAGTTCGAGTGGCAATAAGAAAACTTGCTCAAGAAAAATGAATGTGTCAAAACGGTTGATAACACACCCTCACTGTCTTATTGATAAAAGCAACACTTTCATACTATAATAGGGAAGCACACATTTTGCGTATTTCATGCAACTTATCGGTCAGCGATTTTTCTTTAAGAGAGACAGCCATATTATATCTCGCCTGCCTATTAACGAGAAGTTCCGCACTAATCCCTAAGGCTGCTTCTACCATAAGAGCGAAGTCACTGGTTACATCTCCCTCTCCCTCTTGAAGTACCCCAGCACCGTGGCCGGTGTAAGACAGCAGCGTTCCACGCTTTTCAGGCGGCTCTGAAAAGTATATCGGGAGCATAGCACAAGGCAGAACCAAGTATAGTTCAAGCTACGGTGCAAGCGGTGCTGAAGGTGGTCGAAAAAACGGGAAACACGGGCAAAGAAGCTAGCGATACGCTCGCGGGGGACAAAACGGGAAGGCTGTACGGCAGCATTGCGGGAGCGCTTGGCGGTACGTTCCATCTGTGCAAGGGTATACTCCAGTTGCTCGATGTCATTGCGGGTGTTCTCCATGGTTTGTTCCAATTTCTCGCGTCGTGCCTGCTGCTTGGTATATCGTTCTTTTCTGTCAGCGATTCGATTTTTGAGGTCTTCTGCGGTGAGGTTTATTCCTTTGTTCTGGATTGATTTCATTATAAACGTCTGTTTTATAGTTGTTTGTCTGTATATAAGTTCACGAAAACACATCATCCGTCTGCACCGAATGCATAATGCATAAAGGGCAAACGGATGATATATCAGGAGCAAATGTACGATGAATATTGCAGATAAAGTTCTTAATGACCATTAAGTCTTGTTATAAAACATGATATTATCTACTGCAAATTTGGAGATTATCAGAAAACACGTACCTTTGCAATGTGTTTTTCATAGTATTAGATTTAAGGTTAACAAAAGATTGGCTGTCTGGGATAGATAGCCTTTTTTTATGCCCGCACCATTCGATTCATCCAATTAGTATCAATTCACTTTATACAACTTTTTAACCCACCAAAAGTGTTTTTAAACCCCAAAAGTTGTAGATTATAAATACTATGTTTATATTTGCAACATGAAAAAAGCGCTCGAGAAAATGTAGTATCTACAACTCGTCTGTGAAGTGGGTGGCGGTTGTGATATAGACAGCGTTCATAAGACAAACAAGCAAGCAATCTACAACAATAAAAATATGAAAGTTAGACTTATGACGAAAGTTAGTGCTGCAACCCTCATTTCAGCAATTGCCTGCAGCATATTCACGGGATGTACCGAAAAAGACCTATACAATCCCGAACGTGGAAAAACAGAACTAAAGCCGGAGAGCGAATACTTTGACTTTGCAACAACAGCCCAGGTAGCTTTTGACGTGAATTATGGAAAAATCGCAGGAGGCGCATTAATAGAGGTGTTTACAGAAGACCCCATCACCTATCAGACAAACAACCTCTACTCCATCAACGGCGAAGCGGTTTTTAAAATCTTTGCAGATGCAGACGGACGCTTCACCGGCAACGTAGAACTGCCCAAAGCGACAGAAAAGGTATATATCATCTCACAAAGTTGGGGAGCCCCCATGTATGTGGAAGCAGATGTGGAAAATGGCAAAGTGGTGGTAGATATGACCGAAAATAATGCCAACACCCGCTCAACTGCCATGACACGTGCAAAATCCAACCTGACTATCGACCTAAAGGATAGGAAGGAACGGGTATACTCCATCGTTGGATGGGGACAATCTCACGGTGAGATTATTGATAATAATGACATTGTAACTACGGGAAATTTCAATGACGGAACTTTAAAGCAGTTGCAACGCACGCTGTGGAAAGGCCATGACAGCAAACCCAACAATCTGGACAACAGAGATTTGGTGAGAGACACAAAGCACGTGAACACCACCATTGCCCAAGCATATATCAACAACCAGGGACAACACGTAACGATTACCGATGCAGAACTGTATCTGACCTTCCTGACCGAACGTGCCGGTTACCTGACTTCCATCGGCTATTATTACTACAAGACCAATGAAGTTCCCAACAGCCCTGACAAGGTAGACAAATTCATTATCATTCCCAATGCATCCATTGCAGGGGACGACCCATATACCAAACGGTTTGGAGGTGGTAACAAATATTCCCTATATGACGCTCCCATAGAAAAGAATACAAAAATACAACTTCTGTATCGAGACGAAAACGGTAACGTCTCCACCAAATTCCCGGCAGGATATACCATAGGATATTTCATCATCCCCGATGGATATACCCCCTATGAAGGTATCGACTACTCTATAAATTATATATATTCCAATAAAGAATGGAACAAGATATATGCAGACCAACAAGCCCGCTTTATCTCCCTCTCCGCCAGCAACGGCACGGTAGTCTATGGAGTAGAAGATGGCAATGATACCAGCTACGAAGACATACTGTTCTGTATCGATGCTAACCCCAATGAAGCCATTCAAGACCCGGACCGCCCGGTCATAGACCCGGAAGAGCCTACGGTGACGAGCTCTGAAACAACCTACCGCACGTATGCCTACGAAGACATCTGGCCCAATGGCGGTGACTATGACTTGAACGACGTGATTATCGAACACAAACGGGCCATTTCATTCAACAGCAACAATTATGTGCTGAAGGTGGAAGACACCTTTGTACCCGTACAGAAAAGTGGTGCCGCCACATACTCCAACGCATTTGCCGTGCAATATGTGGCCAGCCAGCGAGGCAGCATAGAACTGCCTGCCGGAGCAGTCGATGAAACAGAGACCTCTTCTGTCATCCTATTCCCCGATGCAAAGTCTGTGCAGGGCAACGAATTTACCGTAACCCGTACATTTGCAGACAACACATTGCCTAAGAAGAATCTGGAAACCGACTTGAATCCGTTCATCATTGCCCAGTATACAGCCGGAGCCGACAACCGGACAGAAGTGCATCTGCCCAAGAAGAAAGCGACCGGCAGAGCCAACGCAGAGCAAATCGGAGCCAAAGACGATGCCTACTACATCAACAAGGACGGCAAATATCCATTCGCCATCATGCTGCCAGCCACAACCGGCACGGAAGGCCCCATCCGGTTCACTCCGGCAAAGGAAACCGTACGCATCGACCTGGAGTATCCCGATTTCGCCAAATGGGTAGAGTCCAATGGTGCCACCAATAATGACTGGTATCTCTACTACCAGTCGTCCAAAGAGTGAAATCCTACGACATTGCTTAAAGAAGAGCCGCGCAAATGCAACTATTGCGCGGCTTTTTCATGCATGACCATTACCGTTATGAAATTATTTTTTCTACATTTGCATCCGCTAAAAGGAAACAAAACCGCATCAGGCTGAAAAAAAACATGAGGAATACATCACCCGCCGCACCTACCATCCGCTTCCGCCGCTGGAGCAGAAAAGCCTACGCTGCATTTGCCAGCATAGGACGGTGTGTCACTATCGGTTGCCTGCGCAAAAGCGTGGCAGACAGCTCTCTGTCCAAACAGAAGGCTGCGGGAACCGCCGGACATGCCGGATGCGGGGAAGAGAGTACCTGGAAAGGAGAAACGGAAGGAAGAGAAACCGACACCGGCATTCCGCTGGGTAGCAGCAGCGCCCTGACAAGTATCCTCACGGAGCTGGGAACGAACCGGCACATTCTTTTTGAAACACAATTCATCCGCCCCTGCGGGAATACGGGCGGACAAGACACATATAGCCTGAAACAAAAGAGAACAAGAGGTACGGATTACCGGAAGCCATGCAGCAGAATGACGAGCTGCACCGCCCCGGCAATCCGTACCTCTGTCTTTATCCACGAACTTAACCCAAGAAAGATATGACCCTACAGAAGTTGAAGGAACAAGTGCTGCGCGGCAGCCACATCAGTAAGGAAGAAGCCGAATGGCTGGCTGTGCAACCCGACAAGGAAGCGCTATACGAAGCTGCCCACGAGATAACCCGGGGCCTGGCCTCGGAGGAGTTTGACATGTGCTCCATCATTAATGCCAAGTCCGGACGATGCCCGGAAAACTGCAAGTGGTGTGCACAGTCGTCGCACTACAAAACCCAGGCAGACGTGTACGACCTGGTGGACAAAGAAGAATGCCTGCGGCATGCCCGGCATAATGAAGCCCAGGGCGTGGCACGTTTCTCGCTGGTGACCAGTGGACGGAAGCCCTCCTCCAGAAACATGGAGAAACTGTGCGAAGCCGCCCGGCACATGCGCCGGCACTCGTCCATCCAGTTGTGCGCATCACTGGGACTGCTCAACGAAGACGAAATGCGGGCACTGCACGACGCAGGCATCACCCGCTATCACTGCAACCTGGAGACAGCCCCCTCCTACTTTCCCCAACTGTGCAGCACGCACACGCAGGAAGAGAAGCTGCGCACCCTGCAAGCCGCCCGCAATGTAGGCATGGACATCTGCAGCGGCGGCATCATCGGCATGGGCGAGAGCATGGAGCAACGCATCGAATTCGCCTTCACACTGCGCGAGCTGGAAGTACAGTCCATCCCCATCAACCTCCTGAGCCCCATCCCCGGCACACCGCTGGAACGGCAGGCACCACTCAGCGAGGAGGAAATACTGACCACCATCGCCCTCTTCCGCTTCATCAACCCGACAGCTTTCCTCCGCTTTGCCGGAGGACGCTCGCAACTGAGCAAGGAGGCCGTAAAGCAAGCGCTACACATCGGCATCAACTCCGCCATCGTGGGCGACCTGCTGACAACGCTCGGCTCGAAAGTGTCGGAAGACAAGGTACTGATAGAAGATGCCGGATACCGGTTCTGCGGCTCGCAGTTCGACAGAGAGCACCTATGGCACCCCTATACCTCCACCACCAACCCGCTACCGGTGTATAAGGTGAAGCATGCCGAAGGCGCCACCATCACCCTGGAAAGCGGAGAAACACTCGTAGAGGGAATGTCGTCGTGGTGGTGCGCCGTCCACGGGTACAACCACCCTACACTGAACCGGGCGGCAGAGGAACAGCTGGGCAAGATGTCGCATGTGATGTTCGGAGGGCTGACACACGACCCTGCCATTGAACTGGGCCAGTTGCTGCTACCGCTCGTCCCGCCGTCCATGCAGAAGATATTCTATGCCGACTCGGGCTCGGTGGCAGTAGAGGTAGCCTTGAAAATGGCCGTGCAGTACTGGTATGGCAAGGGAAAGGCGAAGAAGAACAATTTTGTGACTATCCGTTCGGGCTATCACGGGGATACATGGAATGCCATGTCTGTCTGCGACCCGGTGACGGGCATGCATTCGCTGTTCGGGGCATCATTGCCGGTGCGCTATTTCGTGCCGCAGCCGCGCTCGCGCTTCCACGGAGAATGGGATGAACGGGATACGGTGGAACTGCGGAAACTGGTAGAGGAGCATCACGAGGAACTGGCAGCGCTTATCCTCGAACCTGTGGTGCAGGGCGCTGGCGGCATGTGGTTCTACCACCCCCAGTACCTGCGCGAAGCGGCACAGATATGCAAGGAACATGGCCTGCTGCTGATATTCGATGAGATAGCCACGGGCTTCGGACGGACGGGAAAACTCTTTGCCTGGGAGCACGCGGGTGTAGAACCGGACATCATGTGCATAGGAAAGGCCATAACGGGCGGATACATGACGCTGTCTGCCGTACTGACGACGAATGAAGTGGCGGATACCATCTCCAACCATACACCGGAGGTGTTTATGCACGGACCCACCTTTATGGGGAATCCACTGGCATGCGCCGTAGCGTGCGCTTCGGTGAAGCTGCTGACCTCGCCCGAATACGACTGGCAAGGCAAGGTGACTCGCATCAGCCGGCAACTGCAAGAAGAGCTTGAACCGGCACGCCGATTACCGCAAGTGACGGATGTACGTGTGCTGGGAGCCATCGGGGTGATTGAGACAAAAAAGCCCGTAGACATGGCGTGGATGCAAAAACGCTTCGTTGAGGAGGGAATCTGGGTACGCCCGTTCGGAAGATTGGTATACCTGATGCCTCCGTTCATTATAGAGCCGGAACAGTTGAGGAAGCTGACGGGAGGGTTGATGAAAATTATACAGGAAATGAATTGAGAGGATAAAGGGAAAATTATTATATCAAGAATTTATGAACGTAACTAACTATATGCAGCAAGAGCTGCAAACATTGAAAGAACACAGCAACCTGCGCCGCCTGCCGCAACTGACACACGAGGGACGCACGGTTGTAGCCGATGGCCGGCATATGCTGAACCTTTCGTCCAACGACTATCTGGGTCTGGCTGCCGACCGCCAGCTGAAGGAAGAATTCCTGCAGACACTGACACCGGACACCTTCCTGCCGACTTCCTCCTCCTCCCGCCTGCTGACGGGGAACTTCGGGATTTACGAAGAGCTGGAGACGGAACTCGCTACACTTTTCGGCACAGAGACAGCACTGGTGCTCAATAGCGGCTATCATGCCAATATGGGGATTCTACCCGCCGTGAGCGATGCACAAACCCTGATACTGGCAGACAAGCTGGTGCATGCCAGCATCATCGACGGCATCCGCCTATCCACCGCACGCTGCATCCGCTTCCGCCACAACGACCTGGTACAACTGGAACGCCTGCTGGAACAACACCATGCAACATTCCGGCAACTTATTATCGTCACAGAAAGCATCTTCAGCATGGACGGTGACCAAGCCGACCTCACGGCATTGGTGCGTTTGAAAAAAAGATACTCCAACGTACTGCTCTATGTGGACGAAGCCCATGCATTCGGCGTAAGGGGACCGCGCGGTCTGGGCTGCGCCGAAGAAACCGGATGCATCCGGGATATAGATTTCCTCGTGGGCACCTTCGGCAAGGCAGCGGCGTCTGCCGGCGCATACATCGCCTGCTGCCGGACGATACGCGAGTATCTCGTCAACCGGATGCGAACCCTCATCTTCACCACGGCATTGCCTCCGACAAGTATTGCCTGGACACTGTTTATCGTACGGAAACTTGCCAGGATGCAGGACCACCGCGAGCATCTGGCAAGAATCAGCCGGACACTGCGCGAAGCATTACAAGCCAAGGGGTACGGATGCCCCAGCGCAAGCCATATCGTCCCACTGATTATCGGCCCCAGTGCCGACACTGTGCTGTGCGCAGAGCTGCTGCAGAGGCATGGGTTCTATGCACTGCCGGTGCGCCCGCCCACGGTGCCCGAAGGGACATCACGTATCCGCTTCTCGCTGACAGCGGACATTACAGAACAAGAGATAGAAGAAATAATTAAATATATATAGTATAAGAAAATTCATCACATATATTATTATGAAACAAGTTTACATCATCAAAAAAAATAATCCCAAGCTGCTACTGTTCTTCGCAGGATGGGCAGCCGACGAAACACCCTTTAAACAATATTGCCCCCAAGGCATGGACTACATGATTTGCTATGACTACCGCACGCTCGATTTCGATACCTCCATCCTGGAGCAATACCGGCAAGTGAACGTAGTGGCATGGTCCATGGGCGTATGGGCAGCTCCCATCGCACTGGCTTCCGTGCCCAAGGAGAAACTGCTGCTTATAGCTTTCAATGGTACCATTACCCCTATCGGTGACACAGATGGAATTCCCGAAAAGACCTTCCGAGACACCTTGAGCGGACTGACTCCCGCCTCGCTCCAGAAGTTCATGCGCCGCATGTGCAAAGACAGCAATGCCTACAAAGCCTTCCTTGCCATCACTCCCCGCCGGGACTTCAACGAAATTAAGGAAGAGCTGGAACTCATTGAGAAAAAATACACCCAAATGAGAGGGATAACCATCGATGAAAACGGCAATTATATCTACTCCAATGATGACGAGATGGATGCCTATGTAAACGATAAATACCAATACATCGATTATGACTACGCTTTCATAGGCGTCAACGACCGCATCTTCCCTTTAGAAAATATGAAACTAAATTTCGATTACATGTTCGATGACGACAAACTGATTGTTGCAGACTGCGCCCACTATGACGAACCAATGTTCCGCTTCTTGCTGCAAGACATGTGGTCGATGCCCATTGACGATTTTCTAAACCATCTGAGAGAACTGGATACATAACAAAAGGATTGAAAAAAATGACAGATACCCCTACACACCCCATAGACAAAGAACTTGTAGCAAAACGCTTCTCCTACTCGCGAAGCACCTACGACCGCGAAGCCAGCGTGCAACGGCAAGTAGCCGAAAAAATGATGCGCCTACTGACCGATGCCCTGCTTTCCGCAGGCATACCCTTGACAACTTCCGCCGATAATTCTATAATAAAAGCAGTAACTTCCAT
>OGNP01001167.1_pt1 | contig 12855 bp, 10 predicted proteins | sample 1573531 | NCBI WGS metagenome assembly OGNP01 (sample SAMEA2581984, study PRJEB24529) | metagenome | biome: Human gut stool | place: China | collected 2011 | reverse complement strand
AGTTTGTCAATGACGGACAACTTGCTATTTTTTGATTTTATTTCGAACTCACGTTTATTACAGGGATAATCTGGAGGTGATCCTGCGCATAATTCCCGGATATGACAAGAATACACTGATAGAGGCCATACGGATATGTCTGGACAAAGGCATCTATAACGGGGACTCGGTTAAAAGCCTGTGTGAATATGTGTGCAGGGGAAAGGAAAATGGAACAGAAATATACGGACTGGAGGATCACCTGCCCCGACAAGGCGGATTGATACAGTCTTATAACGAAATACTCAGGGATTATGACAAGACATAAGAAGGAACTCATGGAATGTGCACGTATGCTCAAGCTGGGCAATCTGACCGAACATCTGGAGGAACTGCTGCATCAGGCCCAGGAAAAGCAGCTGACCTATCCGGAGTTTCTACTCGCCTGCCTCAGGGAGGAGGTCCGGACCAGGGAGAACCGGAAATATTTGTGTCGTTTGAAAGCGGCCGGGCTTCCTGCAAGGCATGATCTGGACCGTTACGACTTTACCCGGACGGAAGGAATCGACTCCAGAAAGCTGCGCGAACTGCGCGAGCTGGTATGGGTGGGACAGGCATACAACCTGCTTCTGGCAGGCGGTTCCGGAACAGGAAAGACCTATATTGCCGCCGGACTTGTCCATGAGGCGGTGAAAGCCGGATACAGGGCATATATGGTTACGCTGGAGGACCTTCTGACCTGTCTGAAGACAAGGGATGTTTCCAGGCATGCGATGAAAACCTACAAACGGATCATGAAGGCACAGCTGCTGGCCATTGACAATGCCACACTCTTTCCCTTGAAAAGAGAAGATATCATGTTGCTGTTCAAACTGGTGAATGAGTTTCAGGAAAAGACATCGCTTATCGTTACAGCCAACTACTCCCTTACAGAGTGGCTGGCAATACCGGGAGAGGAAGCTGTCGCAGCGGCATTGCTTGACAGACTGCTCTACTGTTGTGAGATTATACAACTGTCAAGAAACAGCTATCGGATGGAAAACAGGAAAACAATTTTTAGCAATCGGAGTGAAGATACAGACACTTTAAAAGAGTTAACAACTGTAAAGTAATATCCTGCTAAAAGTGGGATATATTAAATTACATAAAAATGAGGTGTGTAAATTTGCAAGGTACATGTGTGCCCCACTGGTATGATCCCTGTCTTTTATAATTTAAAGTCAAGCAAGAGAGGAAAGTAAATAGGGTTTAGTTTATGCATAGTAAATGTAAGATTTACTTGCAACAGGTAAAAAGATTTTTAAGGTTAACAATGTATGCGGCATGCTAAAAAGTGATTATTATGTTGGAAGTTGTTCTATATAAGTATTTACTTTTTGTCGTTCAAAAGATATGACTTCAATATAGTAAACATACACTTTTTAGTTTGCCCTTATTTTTCGAATAAGATGAGTGAGTCATAAACATCAGTTACATATTATGAATACTTTCGGCTCTATCACGTATGAATTTTTTAACAATAAAAAGAACTATCATTTTGATTTAACAGGAGCTTTTAGTAACATTATTGAAGAAAGTGAAGCAATAGAATATGATGATGACGACGATGAGGATGAATTCGATGATGATGACGATGACTAACATCTCATTAATCCATAGCTTTTAAGTTTATTAAAGAAACAGGTCAGGACGCTATATCCTGACCTGTTTTTGATGTTAGTTAAGTCCTAATAGTTAGTTTGCTTTATTTGCTCTCAGCATTAGCTATTGATGCACGTACTCTGCTTAATGTTTCCAATGTCATCTGAAGATATGAAGCAATCATTGTCAAAGGTGCTCTTCTAGTTATTTCAGGAAAATGTTGCTGTAATCTAGCGTATCTGTCATTTGCTGATTCGAAACGTAAAATGTCAGCCTTTAATTGTGATAACATTAAGGAATTTTCAAAAAAACTCCGATATAGATAAGCTATATCACCATTAGCATCAGAAAGTTCTTCCATTATATCACGCGGAATTTCCCATAAAACACTGTTTTCTACAGCATCCATCATAAGATGTGTTGGCTCTCGGTTAAAATAGCTGTCAATACACCAGACAACATCTTTTTCACATGCTAAATGTTCTATCACATCCTTATCATGCTTTAGGTAGTGCTGTCTAATAAATCCCTTTTCTATATAAAATAGGCAATTACAGATATCACCTTCATTTAGAATTATATCACCTTTTTGATATTTCTTAGGCTGAATAATATCTGCAAAAAGGCGAATATTCTCCAACTTAAGTTTGCGATTAGGGCATGTTTCAGCTATAATCTGTTTTGCAATGTCAAATTGAATACTCATAGGCTAAAGTTATTTATATCCAACATTTTGTTTCAATTTTGGGTTCAAGTCTATACTTTTTTGTGGAATAGGAAAAACTGTGGTATACCCATTTTTCTCATCAGCCAGTTGGACTCGCTGATCGTATGATTTGTGATAAACTCCAAAACGCACCATATCTTGTCGTCGCCAGCCTTCCCATACTAACTCCAACAAACGCTCTTTCAATATGTTCTCAAGCGTAGCTTCTCGATATGGCATACCAACACGACCTCGGACTTCGTTCAACTCCAACGAGCCATCCTCACCATTACGTACCTTTGCCTCGGACTTCATCAGGAGAGCATCGGCATAGCGGAATAGCACGATGTCGTTATCCGGTTGTCTACCGTCGGAATGTGAGGTCCTATCAACCTCATATTTTGCCATACGAGCACCAGCTGTCTTGACATAGGAGCTTCCCGTAAGATTCAACTTTAGCTCCAATGGGAAATACTCCAACTGCTGTCCATTGTCCATCATTACAGGCTTTCCATCAACCTCTACGATGCCGGCATAGAAGTTCTTTTCAAAGCGAGCATCTACATCATCTGTGCCGTATCCGTTGGCTAAGACTGTTGAGATATTGGCACTGGTACCATTTTCCGATGAGCCACCCAACGCACCGCCATGGTTGTAGTGTCGTGATCGGAAGAGATACCAGAACTGCGCAGCATAGAGGTTCTTATCCAACGGAATGGTGAATATGTTTTCGTTGGAGTTCTCGTTATGCACAGAGAAATTATAGCTATAATCGTCCTCCAACCGATAACCTACCTCGGCAAGTTTATTGCAATATTTGATACAGGTCTGCCAAGCGTTGAGTTTCTCACCATCGACGGTGAAAAATATCTCTTTACCGTTCCGTGGAACGCCATCAGTCCAATTATCATCACAATATATCTCGGCATTAAGAGCCAACTTAGCCAAAAGGAAATTAGCTACAGGTGTTGTTATACGACCATAGTAGTTACCCATCTTATTACTACGCTCATTTGGCAACAACTCGGCAACCTCCTGCAACTCATTCACGATAAAACGGAAAACCTCGCTACGCTCGCTCTGCACAACTTCATCCTGCGGTTGTTCATAGGATGTTACGATGGGCACTCTGCCATACATATCCATAATGTAGTAGTAGAAAAGTGCTCTCAGAGCTCGCACCTCAGCTTCGTAGGCCACTCTCTGCTCCTCAGATAGGTTATGGCTATACTTATCGATGATATGCAGAGATTTGTTCGATAACACAACAACCTTGTAGAGGTATTTCCAAGTATTGTAGAGTGGTAAATCATTAGGACTCCACTTATGCTGATACATATTCGTCCACAAACCTCCATCGTACCAGTCGCCACCACGAATAGGTATCATGGCTTCGTCTGTAGTAAGTGTGTTATAGTCATAAATCCCACGACAGGTCCCCTGTAAACCCTCACTGTCTGCACTGCCACCAATGTAATTGTAGAGCACAGCCACTGCATTAATATATATGTTGTTGGCATTGTTGTAAATGTCTTCTTCATAAAGTTGATCTCTAGGGTCTTCAGTAAGACAAGAGGTCATCATCGTTGCCAAAGCAACCATCAATATGTTTATATATCTTTTCATAACTGTAAGCGGTTAGAATTGAATACTAAGACCTAACGAATAGGTACGATATAAAGGATAGGTGCGTTTGTCGTCAATGCCCAAAGTGTTGCTTACTACATAACTGTTTATCATTGGAGTAAGACCGCTATAGCCTGTGATTGTTGCAAGGTTGCTAATGCCTGCCGAAAGACGCAATGACTTCACAGCCTTGGATTTCATTGGAATATTGTAGCCTATGGTAATATGTTCAATATTTACATAGTCACCTTTTTCCAACCAATAGTCTGAAACATTCTGATCAATAATATTTTTTTCAGGAGCACCCTTCAATACATTGTAGTCAGGGAATATAGACATATTGGTATAAGCCAAGCCCGTGCCATTGAATATCTTATGACCGAAAGCACCATTTATCTGCATGGCAATATCAAAGGACTTGTAACGGAAACTGATGTTTGATCCAATAGTTACCTTGGGGGTTGCCTGACCTGCTATATACCTGTCTCCGCCATCGCTAAAATCAATCTCGCCATCATCATTCAAATCTTCAATATCGTAACTGTAGCCACCAAGTTCATTTTCTTTAAGCCCTTTGCAGTGAGGTAGATAGAATACCCCCAATGGCTGACCTACAATCTGATATACTACATTATTGTCTCCACCGTTCTGACCTGCACCATAAAGCGAGCCAATCGGAGTAATATCTGAAGCTGTCATATGCATACCATTATACTCTCCACTAAGCGAAAGTAACTTATTCTTCTGGTAGGACATATTGAAGTTGATATTCATCTCCATATCCTTTCGTTGAATGGGAACTACCGAGATTCCTAGTTCGACACCCTGGTTAGACATCGAGCCGATATTTGCCATCAGTTTATCGAACGCAAAGGTCGGAACGGGAACATCATACTCATAGAGCATATCCGTTGTCTTTGAGTAATATAATTCCGAGGTAAGCATCAACCGATTATCCCATATACCTAAGTCAAAACCGATATTAAATGTTGAACGAGTCTCCCACTTAAGGTCCGGATTCGTGTTGCGTATACTTCCCATTGTTACGGTAGGTGCACCGTTGATGGATACGATACCATTCTCCTTTACGGTATTAAGTGTTGTATAGGATGTTATACCTCCAAGATTTCCTGACCGACCATATCCGGTTCTTAGTTTCAACATTGTTATAAAGTCAGTATCAGAGAGGAAGCCTTCTTTTTTTACATCCCAACCCAGTGATACTGATGGGAAGAATCCGAAAGTATTGTTATCGCTTACCATTGAAGAGCCATCTCCACGGAGTGCTGCCGCAATAGAATATCTATCCTTGTAACTATATGTGACACTACCCATTATTGAAGCAAGTGACGGGTCTTCATAGCTACTGCTCGTACCACCGAAAGGACGCGATGATGTTGCTCCGATGTTATTATAGGAGAAATCATTTGTTGTTATTCCTTTTGCCTGCACCCATAAACCAGTCCTTACCTGTTTAAGATATTCTGCGCCAACAACAGCATCAAGGTGTGAGTCTCCCCAAGCATTGTTATATGAGAGGGACACATTTGTAAAGTAGTCTTCACCCTTGAACTCTCCACGATAAACATTGCCTTGCGCCCACACCCATGTAGGACAAAATTGAGCATTTCCCGTAGATGAATATGAATAAGAGCCGAAAGCCGACAATATCAAATTGTCAAGGATATTAAATTTCAGCCCCAAATGTGTATTGAAATTCCGTTCTTCGGAGTCATTTTTCTCATAGAGGAGTGCTCCGGGGTGGTTGATGTGTGATGCAGCCGAGTTCTTCACCCAGTTGCCATTAACATCAGTTCCTGCTGGATATGTAGGATTCTGTGCAGCTGCCGAGTAAAACAGCATTCGTGTATCGAAAATGTCGTGTATCTTTGACGAGTAGCCATATACACCAAAATCGCCAACTAAGCGACCATCGAAAGCCTTTTGTGTAGCATCAAGTTTTACCACTAAATTTCGGTAATCGTTAACTTTGACAATTGTATTATGATCCATAAAACCGAACGATGCTCGATAGTTTGAGTTTTCCGAACCACCGCTAAAAGCCAAGTGATGCTGATGTATCAAGCCCGTACGAGTAATTACATCGTGAAAATTGGTGTTGTAGCCACCATTATTGTAATCTAATCCAAGTGCCTCTGCTGTAGCTATATACTCCGGGCCGTTGAGCATTTGCAGATGTTTATACATTGACTCGAATCCGTAGTTGCCATCATATGATATTTCGAAACCTCGCCCCGTTCCTTTCTTGGTCTTAATCTCAATTACACCTGAAGCACCACGGGAACCGTACATTGCCGTTTCGGTAGCATTCTTCAAAATAGTGAAACTCTCGATGTCTGCGGGATATATGGTAGATAGCGTAGCGATGTCAGATGTCACTCCGTCAATAATTACTAACGGGTCATTGCCACCCATAATGGATGTGGTACCACGCACACGGATACTATTCAGCATAGCGAGCCTGTCAGTCCCATTAGTGGTGACGTTCACACCGGCAGACTGACCACTCAATACATCCAAAGCATTATTCAATGGTCCCTTCTTGATATTCTCGGGCCTGATATGCTCTAATGATTTAGTCGCCGAAATGGTATCTTGTTTCTCTCTGATATTCTGTACTTGTGCATCAATTTTTTGAGCACTACAGATGAAGAACATTATGACAAGACAAAGACTGACTCTTCCCATCTTGATTCGTTAAATCTCTGTAGATTCCCCAGACCAGACAGTTAATAAATCTTATACGCAATGTATTATAAAGAGGGGGATTGGGAATCTGTACTATTTCCCTGCCTGTCCGTCCGCTTAGCCATTGTATATTTTTTTCTGTTATTTCATATCAGTGATGCTGATAATCCAGGCAAGAACAGAGTAAACATCTACCTCTTTTATACATAAATCCTTTCCAAGGACTTTATAAGCGCAACCATTAACTATATTACATTACAAAGGTAACAATAATTTGTCATTTGAAGAAATTTAGAAAAAAGAAAAAGTCATTATGCGTGATATTTTTTATTTAATTACGACATTTATCAAATACAAAAAATCATAGAAGGACAAAAATCTTTAAATGATTTGATTATAAACAAACTTTAAATAGTTAAATTGCAATAATACTATACCATGGTTGTTCTTTACCTTAATGTAATACTACTGTTATATATCTGGTCATTTATCTCCTTTTGTCGGATGCAAAGGTTGCCAAACCTCTTTTAGAAAACGAAAAGTTCAAGCGGTAAACCATTTGGAGCAGTTTCGTCCTCCGTTGGAGAGTAAACAGCTCCAAAACCTTTTCTTATTCATCGGCTTGGCTGAAAACTGCATCCGGCAACGGAGATAAACGACTGACGAAATAATAGCATAAAACAGCATAGCCCCCCCCTTAATAAGGCAATTTTATCAATGCTGTTTTCATTCTTTTCAGAGGACTATTATTTTCGACAGAGAGAAATTTGGCAAGCGGCAGATTTCACTCCCTCAAAAATAATAGATTTGAATTGCTGTCCTCTTGCCTTTATTGGAAATTGTAGTACCTTTGTAGTGGCTTGTGCGAACGAGCCAAGCAATGTGGAAAGATGGGAACATCGAACCATCAATAAAGTACCGAAAAGAGGGAAAATACCCTCTACCACCGCTCTTTGAGTGTTAAGAAATAATAAAAAGGTTAAATCTTCACCTTTTAGAATGTACCCCTAAAGGTTATGCCCATATTTCTGACTTATAACTCACAAAATATTGAGTAATAACTGGTTGCAAATACTATAATCTTTAAATTGTTTCTGTTGCAAAGTTACCCTCCTGCGTATTCGCTTTGCTGTATCATAATCACGGATAGCATTACCATTTTCATCTGAATTACCGCAAAGCATACCAGAAGAATTCCGAAATTTTTTCGAACGGTATCTTATCCATCCGGTCATACAAGTCTACATGATTGGCTTCGGGAACGATATACAGTTCTTTCGGTTCGCTGGCTTCTTGATAGGCATCCTCACTGAAATAGCGCGAATGTGCATGCTCGCCTGCAATGAATAGCACGGGGCGTGGTGAAATCTCTTTAATCATGGCAAACGGATAGAAGTTCATCAATGCCGCCTGACTGGTAAAGCGTATACCTTGATAGCGCGGATGATAGCCACGCAAGGGGTTGCGATAGTAATCGAAAAACTCCTTCTGCACGGCATTGGCATTTCCCAGCAGTTTCTCCGGTGTGCCAAAGCGGATACGTGCTTCTCCCGTTTCTGCTTCCTTCCAACGTTGTTCGGCAACTTCATCCAACAGTTTGCGTCTTTGTTCATCCGTCATCGAATCCCCCAAACCGTTACGGGTGGCACGCCCCATATCATACATGCTCACGGTTGCCAATGCCTTGATGCGGGGGTCGAGAGAAGCCGCACAGACAGAGAACCCGCCGCTTCCGCAGATGCCAATCACACCGATACGGTTGCGGTCAATAAACGGTTGTAGTCCGAGCCAGTCTACAGAAGCACTGAAGTCTTCCACCAATGCGTCGGGCGATACCGTGTGACGCGGTTCTCCTCCACTTTCGCCTTGATAGGAAGCATCAAAAGCCAGAGTCACGTAGCCTCGCCGTGCCATTTCCTGTGCATAGAGTCCGCTACACTGTTCTTTCACAGCCCCGAACGGGTGTCCGATGATGAGGGCTGCATAGTGTTGCGCTTCATTGAAATCCTTCGGGAGGTACATTTCGGCGCAAAGCATGATATCATACCTGTTTTTATAAAAGACCTTACGGACAGTAATTGTCGGATCTGTTTGAAAAGTCTTTGCCGGTTCATCGGATTCAGAAAGCACCATTCCGTTCCGACAGCGTGCCGCCATGATAAGTACTTCGTCTATCTGAGCCTGTGTCACGCCGTTGTGCTTGGCATGGGCAATGTGAGTATTCAACTCATTCTTCACGCCGTCCAACACCGACAAGGCAGCCACAGTAGACAGTTCACGGGTACGCCAGTCGAGATTGTCACGGCTGAATATGTCACCGAACAGATGAGCTTTCAGAAATTGGTCCAATGCCGGAGCAAATGTCAGCACTTCTCCTAGTGCCGGACGACCGAACAGTTTCAGCTGGTTTTGTCCACCGACAACAAACATATCCGAACTCTTTACCGGAGAAGGCTCCCGTCCGGCTTCATCCTTTATGCCTTGTGCTGCACGCTCTTTGGTGAGATTCATCAGCGTAACCAATGCACCCATGCTGCGTGGAAAGCCGCAATAGGCATAGAGCTGGGTAAGTACTTCTTTTTCTTCGCTCACGGTCAGCCCACAGTCAAGTCCTCTGGCAAGGATCACTTTGAGGCTGTCCTGATTGCCACGTGCGGCATACATACTGATGGCGGCAATACTTTGTTCTTTCTTGCTTAACATATTGTTCTTGTTTTGTGCCTGCGTATAAACGATACAGCATATCAGGCAGGCGATGGTTGTAATTAACTTGTTCATATTGCTTTCTGTTTAGTGATGAATTTATAAGAACTTGACAAACGCCGGTCTTTCCAGTCGGATATTTTTTCCCGTATTCTTCAGTAACCAAATAGCAACCATCCGGAGAGATGGCAAAACTTCGCGGATAAAGACCTGTTGGCTGAAATCCTATTTGAACCAATGTTCCTTTTTGGGAATCAATGGAATAAACAATTATGCCATCTTCTTTCAAGTGCTTGGAAGCATAGAGGAATTTGCCATCGGATGAAACATGGATATCTGCATTTCCCTCTGCAACGAAAGGGTCGCAGACAATTGTTTGTAAACGTTCCAACTTGCCTTCATTATAGGAGAATACAGTTATTTTACCCGAGAGTTCACTGATGAGATAAGCAAATCTGCCATTCGGGTGAAAACATATATGTCGAGGTCCTGAGCCGGAATCCATCTGTATGCGGACTACTCTTGATTCATCCAACAGAGAATGAGCCTTACCTGCTTCCGGTCGTTTGCCTATCGGAAACAGATAGATACAATCTGTTCCCAAATCGGTAGCAAGAAGGAATTTGCCATCAGGTGTAAAGGTCACGCAATGCAGATGCGATTGTTCCTGCCTTTTTTTATTCGGCCCATTTCCAGCAAAACGAATTATTTTTGTATCACGTTGCAACTTTCCTTTCTTATCCTGTGAGAATACCGTGATGCTGCCACCCTTATAATTTGCTGTCAGAACAAAGTATTCCTTTGGACTGAGAGTAATATAAATAGGAAGTTCACCGTCTGTAGATTGCGAGTTAAGCAGAGACAGCAGACCACTTTCCTTATCAAAAAGCAAAGCATTGGCAGTCGAACTTTTCCCTTCATCATCGCCTATGGCATAAATTCGATTACCAGTGCTATCAGATGTAAGGAAAGCAGGATTTGAAATCCCTCTCAGCCCACACGGATAGTCGACATCGGCAGTTTGTCCGTCAAACCGGTACATTCTGACACCTTCTTCGTCTGACTTCATATAACATCCTACCAACAGAAATTTTGCATAAGTTCCCTTATCCGGGACATCTTCGGTTGACCGCGCTTGAATCGTAGTGAAGCTAAGCCATAAGATTAACATGACAAATAAAGCTTTTGGTTTCATCTTATTTACCTTTTTGGTTTCACTTGCAAAATTACAGCATTCACATACTGAAGATTAGACCTCAATCACTGATAAAATTACCACTTTCATCGGGCTTGGACCGGGTTAAATGTTATCTGTGAAAATGGTAAGACAGTCTGTGATTAGGGTTATATGTTCGTTGATTGAATGAACTAACTTTGTCGTCATGGAATAAAATAAATAAGGGATAGAAAAGAAACAGCTGTTCCTCAGACAGCAATGTCAATATAAATACTTATTTTTGTAAAAAACAAAAGGATGGTTATGGGAGATATAACAAGAATAGATACAGTTCAGCAGTACTGCGACCTTTTCGAAGTCGAAGCTCTGCACCCGTTGGTCAGCGTTGTGAATTGTTACGAGGTGCAGCCCATCAGACACTCAAAGAAACTGTACAACATTTATGCTGTGTTGCTGAAAGATACTGACTGCGGTACGATGAATTATGGACGGAGCCTCTATGACTATGAAAAAGGCTCCATGCTGTTTATCGCTCCGGGGCAGGTAATGGGTTCTGACGATGATGGCAGTCTGCACCAGCCGGCCGGATGGGCCCTGATGTTCCATCCCGAACTATTGCGCGGTACTTCCCTTGCACATATAATAAAAGAGTATTCTTATTTCTCATATAATGCCAACGAAGCACTGCACCTGTCAGAACAGGAGCGCAAAGTAGTCATTGAATGTATAAACAATGTAGCAGAAGAATTGAGGCATCCTATTGACAAGCACAGCCGTTCTTTGATTATTGATACCATGAAGCTTCTCCTTGACCGCTGCATCCGCTTTTATGACCGCCAGTTCATTACAAGGGAAAATGCCAACAACGATTTGTTGGCGCGTTTTGAATTGTTGCTCAATAATTACTATCATTCTGCCTTGCCAACGAGTAAAGGTATTCCGACGGTACAGTATTGCGCTGACCAACTGTGTCTTTCCACCAATTATTTCAGTGACCTGGTAAAAAAGGAAACCGGTATGTCAGCAATCAAGCATATCCAGCAAAAAATTATGGATATAGCCAAAGAGCGCATCATGAACACGCAAAAAAGTATCAGTCAAATCTCAGATGAAATGGGTTTCCAATACCCGCAACATTTCACACGTTGGTTCAAGAAGATGGAAGGTTGCACACCGAACGAATATCGCAATGAAATTATAAAACAAGCGATAAACTAACTGGTCTTATCATCATTTATTCGTAGAGTCTCTTACAAATAATACTCTGGATATAACCAACAAAGCAATTAATGAACAACTTTGAAATCTTGAACCGATAAACAAAAAAGTTTGATGATCTCCTGCATACACTTTTCCCATCGGATGAACAGCTGTTGTCCGGTCTTTTTCCTGCGGTAAGTCAGGATTCCGTTCGCAATGTCTCCCTTTTTCAGATAAGCCATGTCCACAAAGGACATCCCCCGTGTGTAAAAGCAGAACAGGAACATGTCACGTGCGAAATCAAGGTGGGGTTTCAGGGACAAGTCCAGTCTTTTGATACGCCTGATATCATTTAAATGAATGGCCCGTTTCAAGGTCTTTTCCACACCTGTATAAACAGACTTGAACAGGTTCCGCTGTCCGGTCAGTCCGTTCTCCACCGCACGGTTGTAGACCGCTTTCAGAATGCGCATGTAGAACGAGATTGTATTGGGTGAGTTCCCCCTGTTTTTCAGATAAGCCTCGTATTCCATGAGCAAGTCAGAGCTAAGTTCGCCAAACAGTATATCGCTACCTTTCATAAAACTGCTGAAACTTTTGAGCGCGGCTGTATAGGTTTCAGAGGTCCGTATCTTTCCCAAACGTTTCAGCCTTACTATCTGTTGCCGGATATAGTCGTTAAACGAAGGTTCTTGTCCGCTGTCATGGAAACGTATGACGATATCATCCGCTGTAAACGGACCGGATTGGCTTAATGTCCTGATAGCCTTTTCCAGTCGGATTTTGTCCCGTCTTATCCGTTCCCCTACCGATAGAAGATAATTGTCCCGTTCCATCCCTGCAGGATGTTGACAGGGAATGACCGCTTCGGAACGTTGGTCCCATTCCGAAGCGAAAAGTTTGTATCCGGTACTGATCTGCCTGACCACACGGTTATGAATCACCTGATAATACAGTGCGCCCTCCCTGCCTTCCGCGGACGAGGACCTGAATTTGGTTCTGATTGTTGCCATAGTGCAGTCATTTTGAATTGGGATTGTCCAGTTGCTTCCTGATTTCCTGTGCCTCCCTGAACAGCCGGTGCGCCAGACTGTCCTTGTAGGCCGCCATTTCA
>OGNP01001161.1_pt1 | contig 12913 bp, 16 predicted proteins | sample 1573531 | NCBI WGS metagenome assembly OGNP01 (sample SAMEA2581984, study PRJEB24529) | metagenome | biome: Human gut stool | place: China | collected 2011 | reverse complement strand
ACGCATTAGTGCTTTACTGTATTAACGTTGCGTTGCGTTGGTGCGGTGTGGTGCTGACGTGGTGCAGTGGTGTAGGTATTATATAATCGCTATAGTTCGATAATACAATATTGACATCTTATAATAGTTATGTTATTGTTATTACAAAAGTATAGAAAAGAGGTGTTACTATATGGGTTTTGTAGAATTAGTACAGAATGTTGGTTTTCCGGTTGCGTGTGTTGCTTGTTTGGCTGTCTATGTAAAAGACCTTACGAAAACACATAAAGAAGAAATTTCAAAATTAACGGAAAAATTAGGAAAACAAACGCTGACAATTCAAAAGTTAGTTGACAAAATTGATGAATTATTGAGAGGTGATAAGTAATGAAAATAAGTGAAAACGGTTTGAATCTTATTATTGCTTTTGAGGGATTTTGTCCTAAAGCTACTAAAGCGGTTAAAACAGAAAAATATTATACGATCGGTTATGGTCATTATGGAAAAGACGTTAATGAAACACAGACTATAACAAAAAAAGAAGCGTTATTACTTTTGGAAAAAGACTTGAAACGTTTTGAAAAAAAAGTTATGAAATATGACGATTGTTATAACTTTACACAAAATGAGTTTGACGCGTTAGTGTCTTTTGCTTACAATGTTGGAAACATTGATCAGTTGACAGCAAAAGGAACGCGAACCAAAAAAGAAATTGCTGACGCAATGTTACGATACATTAAGTCTGGTGGAACAGTCTTAAATGGGTTGAGAAAACGGAGAGTAAAAGAAAGAGAGCTGTTCTTGAACAACTCAATTCCAAAATGTTCGACATCGAACTTTTACCCAAAGTATACAGGCGCGTCTAAAGATTTGAATACAGTATTTTCAGCAATCGGAGTTCCTTCACATCTGAATGGCTCTTGGGAAAAAAGAAAAGCAATCGCCACAAAAAATGGTATTTATGATTATGTCGGAAGTCTTACTGATAATATTAGATTATTAGCTTTAGCAAAATCCGGAAAACTTAAAAAATAGGGGCATTAAGCCCCTATTTTAGTTTACGAAAAACCCACCACTTAAAAGTCTTACCAACTCTTCTTTTTCTGATTCCGTCGCACGTATTCCAGAAAGGTCTATATGTTCGTCACATATCGTATATCCTTTTAAGCTATTTATTGTTTTAGTAAGATAGCACTTTTTACCTCTAGTATGGTTGAATGATTTCAAGGTCTGATAGGTAGGACGGTCTATAATTACATAACACGTTCTGTTAGTGCTTGCAACGCACATAGGGTTCGGGGATGACGTACTAGCGTAGTGATATTGCGCTTCTGCGCTATTTATAAGAGAAGTCACAGCCCCAACTATGTTACCACTTGCGGCACTTGACGCGATTCCAATTCCACTAGAAATATATCCAGCTTCTACTTGTGCCCTGTTACTTGCAGTAATAGGAATATCAATCCCAAGGTTTCCGTTGAACTCATATAAACGCACTCCGTCTGATTGTATCTGACATAAACATCCACCAGTAATTACATCTACAGTATAAGAAATTGATAACGCTTTATTCATAACAAGATTTGTGTCTAACTCCTTAAAACCGACATAAGGCAAATAAATAATTACATTAGTATATGGGGCATAGTCCAAAAAGTTGTTATACTTTTCGTTGATTTTAATACTACCTATAGTTTGACTTGTAAAGTTATTAGCAACCTTATCTCCGTTTACACCCGTATCTACGTTTCCTAAAATAATTTTCTGAGTTGACCCGTCAAGCGATAACGGAATACTCTTACATGATATAATATTTTCAATAGGGTTATTGCATATCAATGAAAAATTATCGAAAATATTTGAACCCCATAAAAATCGCCCGAGTTGTTGCAACCTATCTTTTGACATTTTAAATGTTGTTGTCAGAACTCCAATTCCAGCAGATACATCACTTGTATCAATGTTATTTTCATCATCATCTTTATCGTTTGAATATCCATCATCATCATTGTCTGTAACAATTTTACTTCCTTCCTCACCATCTTTTACTGTAAATGTTGAACCGTCACCAGTTGCAACTTTACTATAAAGACCATTTTCATCTTTTTTCAAAAAACCAATATCCCCATACATATGACCATTTTTTTGATTTTTGAACAACTCACAGTACATAATTGATGAATAATCAGTAGGTAATACAGTAGGTGTGGAATAGTATTCTAGTTGAACGGCAATATATACAGTCGCTAACGTTGCTAGTGGTGATACTATTTCCGCTACTGCACCCCATACCGCGTTGTTTATTTGTGCATAGTTTGTATTAAAATGACTAGGGCTATAGTCTACTAATTGCCATTTATGAATAGATATTTTACCGCTTATATCATCAAAACCACCATAACCAATTCTTACCCTTGCAATATCATTTTCGGATAATGAAGGGCATTTCCATTTTAACTTATACAACGGACTTTTTGTACCATCAACCGCTAAAGTCCAATCAGTGCGCAATTTTGGCACGGTATCTTCTAAATCATTTTCCCATTTTATTTTTATCTGAGAAACTTGAGAACTCATATCTCCTGTAATATCTAAAACAGGAATACTACTAATCCATTGATTTATATTATCTTCATCCTGTAAGTATTTAGTTGCATATTCTGTATATGCACCACCATATTTTTTTGATACTTTTACAAAATTACTGCCCCAATAATTAACGTTATTAAAACGTGGAATATAAAATGCAGTATAAGGGATTGGCTCGAATGATGTTCCAACTTGACTAAAAAGGTAATATTTTTCATTGCCTACGTTTATGATATCGTTATAATTTATATCATTAGTTCTTGTTTTTGTATATGGTTCTCTGTCCGGCTCATTACTTGTATAAATACATGTGCTTTTTATAGTAATCTTAGGTGACGTTGATATAGCACCAATGAACATATCGGCAGTAACATTATCTCCCACTTTGATGTTGCTATTTCTTTGTGGTATTGCAACAAAACTTGAATTTCCAGTAGTGATTTCTGATAAAGTATTTGAGTATGACGTATACGTTTCTGTTCCACTCTTGTAAGTGTGAAACCCATTTGTTATCATACTATCAATAAAACCTTTAGCAACGTTGGTTGTATTTTGATTTATTTCGTTCCAATAGCTATCACTCATTTTTTATAACCCTCCGTTATTTACAGTCAAATAATAATTAGTAGCATTTTCTCCAACTGTTCCCACATTCTTCTTTTCCCTTATCCGTTTCACTCTTGTCATGGCTTCCTCATCTACAAAATAAGGGTTGTTTAAATTTTCTTGTCGAATAATCAAACAACTTAAACTCTTAATATCATTTGCGAAACTGCTCAAAACATCAACATGCAAAGACACACTTATAAGATCACCATTCATTTCTGTAATGTCATTCACAAAATAATAACGCTGATACTCATTTATAAAAGCGTAATTAAACTCTCTTATATGTGCGTCAGAAAGTTTTTTCATTATCAAAACAGGATTGACAATACTGCTTCCCGCTTTAAGTCTTACTTCCCTTGTTGTTATTTCATTACTTGTTTTAACAAGATAACGCTTATCAGTTCTAGTGGTTAAAACACTTAAATGTAAAACGTCACTCATATTATCACCATCCTTAATGTTCGACGTCGAACTTTAATATATACAAATTGCTATCAGTTTTATAATATCATGCGCGATAATACTAACAAAATTAAAAAGCGCGACTTCTCTCTCACTTTCAAGCATTTGTTGACTTGTAGTTACACCTATATTTCCGTGAGTACGGTTTTCATGTTTGTACGTTGTTTCTTCTTTTCCCGTTACTGTATCGGTGTGCGCTTGTTGTTGTTGCTGTGTTGTCGCTGTTTGCGTGTTTGTCTTTTCTCCGATATTTTCCACAACGGTTGTGGTTTTATTATCTGTTTTTGTAGGAACATTCACCGTACTATTTGTTTCATCTATCCTGTCTAACAATTCATTTGTATGAGAATAGTTATCGAAAGAATCGGTTGTTTTTTCTTGATTATAGTAAGTTTCTGAGTCATATGGTGCTACGTTACGTTCAGAAACTTTTTTCCCGCTGTCTGTGCTTCTTTCTTTACCGGACTTTGTTAATTTATCTTTTATAGTTGTTGTAGTTTCTCCATATTCTATTTTTTCTGTATTAGTGTTATCATTTTTTTGTGCACCATCTACACTATCAGACGTCATACTGGACGTTGTATTTTGCAATCCATAATCGGTACTTCCTATCGTATCTTTTACAGTGCTGTCTGTTATTGTTTCAAGTCTATCATAATTTTCTATCGGTTCATATTTAAGTAAAGTCGAATTATACAAACGCTCATAAGTATATTTCTTTACTTTGTATAAATTTACAACCATTTTTTGAATTGTAGTAACGTCTGTTTCCATTGCATTTTCTACAGTTGGACGCACTTGTAATTCTCCGTGGTTAAAATTTATCCAGTCGGTCAACATCCCTTGGAAATCTCCACTGCTTAAAGGTTCATATCCATTTTGTGCAAAATCAGAATTGGAAAAAGGAAGTACACTATTTTCCATAATATATTGATTAATTGTTAACATTATCATCTACCTCTTTTCTTTCTATTATTTTAAATTCTGGAGATAATTTTACAGTAATGTGTCTATTAAAAATACGGTTTATTTCTTCACAAGCTTTTTGTCGTTGTTTTAACATATCATTTATATTCAATAATAACATTTGTTCGTCATTTTCCACTTCTGATTCTATCATTCTCTCTTTTTTATCGCGGTTATAACGCACACCTATTTCGTTGTAAAACATCCTCAATAGTTCGTTACGTGCATCTATACAGTCCATTACACCTAAAGTTCCGCTAGACGTTAATGCTAAATTATCAATACCACCATTTCCTTTTTTTAACAATCCATCATCCAATATCGCATCCACATCACCGTTATAAAATTTATCAAACATTGATTTATAACTGTCTGCGGTGCTTTGTGAGTCTGTGGAAATTATGTTTTTGATTCTTAAATTTACAAGTGACATTTTCAATGATACATCGGTATGCGCAAGTAAATTTGCATAACGTTTTATCATCGGATATAAAGGATTCCTTAAAGCTGTATTGTTTATAATAACACAGTCTTCACCTATTGTTTTAGTGCCACCTTTTGCAGTTGCCGCAGCATATGTAAAATTTTTAAACTCATCCCAATACTGGGTAGGTGTGCTCATGCCGCCCCACGATACCATTTCACCAACATACGTGTCTTTTACATAACCACAATAACCATCCAATAATACACGCATTTCAATTTCTTTTTGTGGAAATGGTAAGTCACCACCCCATTCAAAAATTCTTACAGCCTTTTCAAATAACATATTTGTCCAATAAGAAATTGATAACGGAAGTTGCATTTCTTCTTTTTCTTCTTTTTTTATTTTTTTCAAATTGTCACAATAAGTAGATAAAAACATATAGACACCTCACTTTAAAAAATGTTCGACATCGAACTTTATAGCCCGATGTCGAATGAAATTATTTTAGGTTTCTGAAATATAGAACACAATACCATTTTCGGACATATCATTGAAATATCCGTATGTTGCTTTGTTGTAATAATTTGTATATTCATCATGATTATTACGCTCTGTAGTTCCATTCCTTTTTGTGATTGTAACTCCCATTGCGTCACGGTCATACATTACCGCAATAACTCCGGTTTGCTCGATTGTGGTCGTATCATCAAGTTTGATATGAATTTTTGATGTATCTTCAAAACCATAGCTCGTTCCTGTTCCTTGCCAGTATGGTAAAGTGCTATATGTATTAGCAATTTTTACCATTTCATTATGGTATGTATCAGATTCCAGATATGAAACCAATGCGCTGTCAAAATCCTGTAAAACGTTTACCACTAAATCTGCCGTAGGTGTATGTCTTTTGTAATTTTCGTCATTGAATAAAACGCTCATACGCTTCATTCTGGAAGCCCATAAATTGATTTGCTGACTTGCCCATTTTAAAAACCCAATATCTCTAAGACAACTAGCAACCGTCAATTTTGCATCTGTTAAAGTGTTGTATTCAGTTAATAAATTGTGTTTTCCACACGGCTTGGCTGTGTGTAATTTGTTTGCGATAAACGTTGCACGAGTAAGGTTTTTATTATTTTCTAACGCAATTTCCATATAACTATCCATTGTGGTAAAAATAGCATCAATTAAAGTTGCGACACCTTGAGCGGATGTAAATGCAGTTTTAAACATGAAGTCTGGAATTGTTACGTCAATTTCCCATGTAACCATTTTTTCAAATAACTTTTGTTTGATGGATGGTTTAATAATAGGGGCAAAAGATGGTGTATAAGAGTCCTCTCCAATTTCCCACGCTTTGTTTTCTTTTGCTTCTGGTAAATCAACATATATTTTCTGAACAATACAACCGTACTCAAAAGGTTCTTTTACAAGCCCATCGTCACCGCTTGCCGTATATCTACGGATAGAGAAAATTGTTCTTCCTATGCGGTCTACTAATGCCTTAGCAAATTTGTCTGTGTCAACGTCAGACGATAACACTTTATCACCCAACGCTACAAGTGTGGAAGTGTCTACAACTGTTACTGCACTTTCTCCGAATGTCTGTTTTGCCACCTCATTGATTAAGGTGTAAATCTGGTTTACTGTACTCATATAATTATTCCTCACTTTCCGGTTCATCAGAACCATTTTCCGGTTCGTCAGAACCATTTACATTTTTATTATCATCACCATTTAATGGTGTGGTAAACTGTTTATCAAAAGCCGTCTTGAACGTTTCCAGAGTTTTAGTTGTGTTCGATGTCGAACTTTCAACGACTTCTTTCATGGCGGTTGCCATTTCTTCTATGGCTTTAATAGTAGCGGTATTATCTTCTGATAATTTACCACTGTTATCGTTTTCAATAGGTGGAACTAATGTGTCGATACTTCTCATTTTAATACACTCCTTTTTCTTTTTTTATTTGTGTAAACTCTGTACCACATAAATTATCACTAAACGCTATTTTTTTGTTTTTCAACATATCCATTATTATATTATCATACTTTAATAAATCCGTCAAGTTGTAAGTCGCTAGTGGGTTTGATGTAAAATCATCTGTAACAATCCGTTTACATTTTTTGGGAATATTTTTAGTTGCGGGATAAACATACAATAAAGTTTCTTTTGTTTCTTTATGTCTTACAAGGTTTATCAAAAACTTAAAACTTGTATACTTGTAATAAATCTGATATAAAATATCATAGTGTTCTAGTTTTTCCGGTAAATGTGGAAAAGAATCAGTTTCCCAAACTCCTGTAGTTATCATTTCTGACTTTTTACCAAAAAACATTTTAGATTGATTTCCTGTATTTTCGCAATACTCTACTGCTATTGTAACTACTATGGGTTCACCTGTTTTCTCGTCATATTGATTTGTAAATTGCCGATACAATTCAATAGTACCTTGTTTTTGAGATTTAATGTGTGTGAGTTGCCACTCCTCAAAATACGGACATAATCGGGATATTGTATTTCCTATCAAAAATACTCTAACGTAGTCACGTCTTGCTATAGTAGATATAATATCCATAAGGCTTCTTACCTCATTAGCAATGTAACCGCTGTCCGTGATAAATTCTTCAAAAATGATATTACCGATTTTCGGAAATGCAAGTGATTTGTAATGTGTGGCAGAAGTCAACGAAAATGCTGAACCTATTTTTTTCCTATCCAATATTTTTTCTTCTTCTTCATGTATTAGGTATATATCGCCCCTATACACACGTACACTTTCAAACATACCATTTGTAATTTCCATAATAGGCATATCAGAAAAGTATAATTCTACATCCCTTGACTTTATTTCATCACGCCACCGCCTAAGATATGCAAGCTGACAACGTTCTTTAGGTTGTTTAGTTCGTATATCTTTTTCGTGGTACGATTCCCACAAAGCAACATACTTTGTAGCATAACTTTTACCGTTGGAACGCTCTCCCAAAAGCATATTATACATGGCTTTTTTCGATAACAAATTATCAATGTTATAGTATTTCTGTTTCGTTTTCAAAAATGGAAGTCACCTCTCTTTTATTCTGCACCATTGCTAAAATTGTTTCATAATCATCAGTCAGTCCTAAACTGTATGTTGTAGGCTGTGCGCATATGCCGTGCTTGTATTCACTGTAAAATTCATCTTCCTGTCCTTTGTTCCATACAATCGGGGGCATGTCGTCCACATAACTCATAATAAGTTTTTGAGCATGTTCGACGTCGAACACAGTACCATCCTTAAAATCCGATAATGAATGTAATTGTGATACTGCGCTTTTTCTGACACCAGACACAGTCATTTGTAACTGATCGTCATAATCTAAATAGCAATATTTCTTAGCGCCTAAAGTTTTAAACTTTTTATATTGACCATCATCATCGAATATCCCAAGACGGTGCTGTATACCCTTTTTATCTTTAGGACTGAATGTTTCATGTGGTATCCCTAACATATCGGCTCTCATATTTTCACGTTCTTCTATCTCTTTGTTATAACCGTCAAAGAAACTCGAATCACATTCCAAATGCTTTATACTGTCCGTGTCACAATATACAACGTTGTAGTCAAGCGCAAGAATACCTCTCCACAAGTTACGTCTTGCGTATGCTGTGACCCATACACCAAACTGAAAAGCACCGAACGTCTTTGATAACTTTTTCTTTTCGCTTGCAATCTTTGTATAGAAATTACTTTCATCAAGTAACTCTTTTCTCCACCTATCTTCCTCAAACTCAATTGTATCAGTGATATTTTTGGTAACCATCATGCCATACAGTGAGTTTATATACTGCTTAGATTTCATATATAACGGCTCTTTTTCTTTTATACCTTTTAATGTGGTTTTATTTCCGTATAATTCTAAGATATACTTTACAAAAGTAGGTGAAAGATAGTCGTTACTTGACACGCGAAAATCTATGATATTAGGTTCGCCGTCAAAGTCGTAACATTGCAGAAACATTTCATAATCAACGTTTGTAAGTGATAACTGAACGTAGTCAGCTTTTAACACTCTACCATTGTCCAGCGAATAACCTTTTATCTTTAAGCACTTGGAGAATGACAACCAGGTGTTCCAACGTTTTGAGCGTAAATGTTCGACGTCGAACGTTATTATATAACTGTAGTTATCATTGTAAAAATAATCGTCACATGGTATAGTTTCCTCAAAATACGTCATTGGATACTTTTCAAGGCACATTACCGTTGGATAACTAGATGCTATGTCTTTACTAGCCACGTTATCAAGTACCATGTTAGTGTGTACTGAATTACTATGTGTGTAGCCACCCATAAAGCAGTCACACAGTAAAGAATAATCTTCTATGGTATTTGGTATTAGTTTTATACAACGTTTCCTATATTTGTATTCACTGCTCACGTTCATACGCTCAATTACTTCTTTTCGTACCTCACCTGTTTGGGTAAACGGTATGTCGATCATATGACCGTATTTTTCTTTGTACTGTGATAATCCGTAATACATAACCAATACGTCATTAAAACAATACTCAAGTTCTTTCTGTGTGAGTGGTGTTTTCGGTGTCCTTAAAACTGTATAATCCAAGTTTCCGATCAACTTCTTTACCGGAAGTTTTCTTTGTTCAGCCCACACCCCCAAACTCATGTTTGTGAGGAAATAACTACAGCGGAACTGATAGGTGCCCCATTCTGCGAACAACGGTTTTCTTGCCTGTCTTGCAAAAACATAATCAAATTGCAAGACGTTTATCAGAAATTGAAACTCATAAGAAAGGTTATGGATATAAACTATTTTCTTGTGGGGCTCATAGTATTCAAGATCTTGCAGAAAATCTTTAAAATCTTCCAGCGTACGCCCCCAAAAAACATTATCATTTATGGAGAACTGCCACACATAACAGATAGCAAACTTTTTACATTGCTCATAATATTTTTTACTCTTTCCTGTATACGGTTCAATGATATTGCTGTCCTTGTGTAAAAATCCGCTGGAAGTCTCAATATCAAAACACATTATATCGTCATTGACAATATCGGCTCTGTTTTTCTTTTTAAAATAATGAGTGTTGAACTCAATTTCTGATAATGGTGAATCTCTAATATTGTAATTACCCATGCTTTACAATCCTGTCATAATGTTTGCTACAAAATCCTTAAAGTTTGTATTATTTCTTTTATCCTCGTCAAGTTTAGTCCATTTCTGAAGAACTGTATCGACACTCTTTCTAAAATTCGGCTTATCTTCTTTGGCAATACTAGACCAAACTGAAAAAATGTCCTCAAGCGAATAAGGATTTTCGGTGAACTGTTCCACACGTTCCGCCGTCGACACTGCTCTATCGGAATCCTCGTAAAACAACTCTTTTATTCTTCCCCATGACGGAGAAGAAAAAACCGTGTCCCAAAAAATAACCTGTGATTGGCTCATGTTCTGACTGAATGCTTTAAAACCTCTATTCTGTAAACTTTTTTTAATTCCTGTTTTTGTGCTGTAGCTTGAGTTTTTATACGTTTCAGCAACTTGTAACAACTGTTCCTTTCTCTCGTCAGACAATCCGGTTGTTTTAAAAGTTGGAACACCGATAGACTCGTAACCATATATCATATCAAGCTGGTGCTTTACCAACTGAATTGAGTCGTGTTCTTCCCCTAGATAAGCGGTCATACGTTTTAGCCGCTTATTCATGTTAGCAAAAAGCCGACGGGGATTTTCAGAAATTATGTTCTTTTCATCAACCATGCTACATTACTTCTACTGTGGTAACATTCTTTTTGTCCTTTGTTTTTGATTCTGTAAGTTTCACCTTCACTCCACCGGATTCGGCTAAGTCATGGTTTAACATTCCTAAATCTCCGTTATATTGTTCTAACCACATATTAACAATCTTTGTTAATACAATGCCGCCACAGTAGAACTTTATATTATCCTCTGCAAACGTGAATACCGGATATGTTGCAGTTGATGTCTTAATCACGTCTACCGCGTTAATAGTAATGCCATCAGGAAAATTTTTAATAACATCTTCTGTACTAATCTTTTCCCTGTTCTCCATTAACTCTGATAATGTTGTTGCTTTTCTTGCTAAGTCTCTAAAGTTTTTCATATTATTTCTCCATTCTCCCCGTTATGCCGTTAGGTCAGCAATATAATTTTTTATTTTTAATGTTCGATATCGAACACTATAAAATACATACGTGATTCTTAGGTTTTCTAACTTTCTTCCTACATTGGATACTTGCTTCGATAATAAACTGACAATTAGATAAACCATCCATATCGCTTTTTGAAATTGCATATCTTATGCAACGCTCAACGTTTTTCGTTGATGTCATGTGTTCTTTTGCAATCGGTTTATACAACCGATACATATGGTACGGTAAAGTACCATCATCAACCGACATTTTTATTGCTTCGGTGAGATATCTAAACCCCACCGACTTAATAGGAACTTTATGTTTTTTTAAGTAGTTGACTACTTCCACGCTTCAATCACCTCTTTCAATGCGTCAGAATCGCCGATTTTCTGCTTATTCATGTAATTTAACACTCTTACAATTTCTTCTTTTGTGAGAGTATTAAAATAGCAAATTAACAGTGATTCTTTTGTATCATCTTTCATCGGAATATCTTTTTCAGTTTCTTCCTTTTCTTCTCCTGTTTCCTGTTCTACTCCGTTTTCTGTTTCTTCCGATGGTTCTACTTCTGCCACTACCTTAGATTCTGCCGTATCATCTTTGTAGGCTTTTACTGCTTCTCTGATTTCTTTCACCGTATCATCCTTGTCAATCATATAATCGACAAGTAACTGCGGTGCTTCTTCCTTCGGTAAGCACATAATTTCATAAATCTTGTTCAACGTCCAGTCTTTAAACGTTTCATTGGAATTTCTAAAATCAACGGCTTTTTTCATTTTATTGCAGTTACTTCTTGAAATGCCAATAAAATCAGCAAATTTTTCTTCTGTCTCAAAATCATCCTTAAATGTCTCTTTTACAAGAATGTCGTGTACTGCCTGTGCGACTTCCCACTGTGACGCGTTTACAGACAATACTGCCCCTCTAATTGTCAGTAACGATTCTTTCAACGCTGTGTTCTTAAGCCCTGTGATTTTCTTTGCGTTCATAATTTCATTCATAGTTTTTTTTTCTCCATTCTCCCCGTGTTGCCGATAGGACAGCAATTTTTATTTTTAAAATGTTTCACGTGAAACATTTTTTTAAATCTCAATTATAACTCCATGTGACCATCCTCTTATCGAACGTACTTTACAATTCATATATTCACTACCGCAGTCTCTGAGTTTTCCCACATGTCTAGTTATCAACCCATAAGGAGAATTCTCCCCTATGATAACTTCATCATCGTCAATAAGCACTCTATAAATATCTTCTACTGTCATATTATAACCTCTCTTTCTGTTCGACATCGAACTATATCCTTTTTAAACTATCACATCTTTTGCACATGGGTTACAATAATTCCTATCGTCTAAACCCAAGCAAATATATTCATTTCCATTAAAATCAGTTGTCATTCTAAAAATTCCATTGATTGCACCCGTAACTTCAACCGCCATATTTTTATGAGACACTCTGTTTACTTTAAAAGTTCTAACACCTACCTCCATATTCTTTTTAATTGTTTTATATTCTTTTCCTACTTCAAATTTCATATTCAACATCCTTTCTAACTCTATTCCCTTGCTACAATTATATTATACACAATACACGGAAAATGTCAACAAAAATTTTAAAAAAACTACAATATATTTTTATGATATTCAATCTACACCACTGCACCCCATTAGCACCACACCGCACCAACGCAACGCAACGTTAATACAGTAAAGCACTAATGCGT
>OGNP01001160.1_pt1 | contig 12927 bp, 9 predicted proteins | sample 1573531 | NCBI WGS metagenome assembly OGNP01 (sample SAMEA2581984, study PRJEB24529) | metagenome | biome: Human gut stool | place: China | collected 2011 | reverse complement strand
AATATGTAAACTATGTCCTTGCACATTCTGTAAACTATGTTATCACACTATACAGTCTTGCCTCTCCCGTTGCACCGAATATTGCCATCCCCACAATCATTACAAAAGGACGATAATCCCTCGCTCTGCACTGCATTCTTGCCTCCCCTTTTTCGAGGGGGAGCTAAATGTGATAGTGCTTTGCCCAAATTTTTAACAAACCTCAAATCAATCCTGCACCATCGTTAACCCCCGACCGTTTTGCTATCCCACAAAAATCCGCAACGTTATCAAAGGTCGGAATTTGCAGCGGCTCACAGCCGCAAGGTCGGAATTTGAGGCGGCTCACAGCCACCTGACAATTTGCATAGTACCATCGCTAAACCCCGACCGTTCCGCTATCCCTCAAAAATCCGCAACGTCATCAAAGGTCGGAATTTGAGGCGGCTCACAGCCGCAAGGTCGGAATTTGCGGCAGCTCACAGCCGTCCGCCGGTCAACAAACAAAAAATAGCCATCGCCTGAGCAACCGATCCGCAATGTAACGTATTACAGAATATAAAAAATTACCCATTTGTGTATTGCACGACCTCGGATTATATGATATACTGAATACATCAGTATGATATTTACCAAAAACGAAAGGAAAATACATTATATGGGAGCTATACTTGAATACAAATGCCCGTGCTGCAGCGGACCGTTACAGTTCGATACCGACGCACAGAAGATGAAATGCCCCTACTGCGACAACGAGTTTGACGCAGAAACCCTCAAGAGCAACGATGACATCCTTAAGGAAGAAAAGCCCGATATGATGGACTGGTCAAGCCAGCCCGGCAACGAGTGGATGCAGGGAGAGCTTGAAGGGCAGAAGGTCTACCTTTGTAATTCCTGCGGCGGTCAGATCGTCTGTGACGACACCACAGGAGCCACCGACTGCCCCTATTGCGGTAGCCCCGTAGTAATGGTGGGACAGTTCGCAGGCGACAAGCGACCCGATATAATAATCCCGTTCAAGCTGGATAAGGAAGCGGCAAAGAACGGCTTTAAACAGCACCTCTGCAAGAAACGCCTCTTGCCAAAGGCATTCAGGACGGACAGCTACATAGACGATATAAAGGGCGTTTACGTTCCTTTCTGGCTCTATGACGCCCACGCCGATGCGCAGGCATATTTCCACGGAACCAAGGTCAAAAGCTGGAGCGATGACAAGTACAACTATACCAAGACATCGCACTACAGGCTTTACCGCAACGGTTCAATGGACTATGAGAGAGTGCCGGTCGACGGCTCAAGCAAGATGGCGGATGACCTTATGGAGTCGCTCGAACCGTTTACAGCAGACGGCGAGGTGGCTTTCCAGACCGCATATCTTTCGGGCTATATAGCTGACAAATATGACGTTGATTCCAACGAAAGCAACGGCAGAGCCAACGAGCGTATCAAAAAGAGCACGCTTGACCGCCTTACAAGCACCACCACCGATTTTACATCGGTAACCACCGAAAGCTCCTCCGTACAGCTTGATAACGGCACTGTGAAGTATGCCTTATATCCCGTATGGCTGCTTACAGCCAAGTGGAACGGCGATATATACAACTTCGCAATGAACGGACAGACAGGAAAATTCGTAGGAAATCTGCCGATGGATAAGGGCGCATACTGGCGCTGGACGGGACTTATCGCCCTGATAGCAACTGTTGCAGCACTTGCCGTTTCCGCATTTGTATTACTGAATTAAGGGGGCTTATATATGATGAAGAAAAGAATTACAGCTATAATTGCGGCGGCGATAATAGCGGTCGGAGCATCGGTTCCTGCCTTTGCTGACAGCGATTTTAACACTGCCGAAAATGATGCACCGGTACTTCTGACAGTACAGGAGGCGCAAGCCGATACCGCTCTTGATACTCTTGATATAATAAGCGACGGCTCTGCGGCAGTGGCACTCAGCGATAACTATGACACCGCCGCAATAAACGAAACCGGCGATACAGAGGACGATGACAGCGACAAAGCTCCCGTAGCGACCCGTGATATTGTTATTGCGGTCTGCATCAGCGTAGTTATCGGAATTATCATCGGCTTCATCGGCTCGGGCATTATGAAGTCAAAGCTGAAGAGCGTCAGCTACCAGTCGGGAGCGGCTGATTATATTGTACCCGACAGCTTCAAGCTGAATGATTCCCGTGACGTTTACCTTTACAGCACGGTAACAAAAACCGAGCGACAGACCGACAAGGACCGATAATGTAACAAGGCAACAGATACTAAAAAGCACAATATGCCGTACAGCCGCCTCCCGAAAACCGAGCGTCAGGCTGTACGGCATTTTTTTATCGGAAATGCCGAATAATTGCCTGTATGGTTGGTTTAATTTTGCGTTACAGGCTCTTGACAAGAGGCGAGGATGAAGGTATAATTAAATTAATAGTAAGCGTCTGCTGTAGACAATTTAAACCTGTCGATGATACACAGTAGACTTAATTTTTATCGCATATACGGAATACTCTGAGGCAAGCAGTCTTTTAAGCAACAAGCGGTTAAAGTTCGTTTGCCTCAAAGCTATTCCGGAGTGCGTAGCACTGAAGTGCAAGGAAAGGAAAGGTAAAATTATGGCTTTTATTTACTCTGAGCCCTCACACACATTCGGCGAGTATCTGCTCGTACCGGGCTATTCTTCTTCTAAGTGTATCCCCGCAAATGTTTCTCTGCGTACACCCGTTGTAAAGTTCAGAAAGGGCGAGGAAAGCTCTATCTATATGAACATTCCTCTGGTATCCGCTATCATGCAGTCTGTATCAGACGATAAAATGGCGGTTGCACTTGCTAAAGAGGGCGGTATATCTTTCATCTACGGCTCACAGTCGATAGAGGACGAGGCGGCAATGGTAGCAAGAGTAAAGAGCTACAAGGCAGGCTATGTAAAGAGCGACTCCAACCTTGCTCCCGATATGACCCTTGCCGATGTGCTTGAGCTTAAGGCTAAGACAGGTCACTCAACAATGCCCGTTACAAGCGACGGTACAGAACACGGAAAGCTGTTAGGTATTGTAACAAGCCGTGACTACAGAGTTTCAAGAATGGCTACCGACACAAAGGTTTCTACCTTTATGACACCTTTTGAAAAGCTCATCACCGCTCCCGCAAGCACAACGCTTAAGGAAGCAAATGATATAATCTGGGAGCATAAGCTCAATTCACTCCCCATAGTTGACGATAACGGCGTTCTTATGTACTTCGTATTCAGAAAGGACTATGAGCAGCATAAGGAAAACAAGAACGAGCTTCTTGACAGCAAGAAGCGTTATATAGTAGGCGCAGGTATCAACACAAGAGATTACGCAGAGCGTGTTCCGGCTCTCGTTAACGCAGGTGCTGACGTTCTGTGTATCGACAGCTCCGAGGGCTACTCTGAGTGGCAGAAGCTGACTATCGACTGGATCCGTGCAAACTACGGCGACAGCGTAAAGGTCGGCGCAGGCAACGTTGTTGATAAGGAAGGCTTCCGCTTCCTCGCAGATTGCGGCGCAGACTTTATCAAGGTCGGCATCGGCGGCGGCTCTATCTGCATTACCCGTGAACAGAAGGGTATAGGCAGAGGTCAGGCTACAGCACTTATCGAGGTATGCGAGGAGCGTGACAGATATTTCGAAGAAACAGGTATTTATGTTCCTGTTTGCTCTGACGGCGGTATCGTTCACGATTATCATATGACGCTTGCTCTTGCTATGGGCGCTGACTTTATGATGCTCGGCAGATACTTCTCACGTTTCGATGAATCTCCCACAAACAAGCTGTTCGTTAACGGCAGTTATGTTAAGGAATACTGGGGCGAAGGCTCTAACCGTGCAAGAAACTGGCAGAGATACGATATGGGCGGCGACAAGAAGCTCTCGTTTGAAGAAGGCGTTGACAGCTATGTTCCTTACGCAGGCAGCTTAAAGGACAACGTTACACGTTCACTGTCAAAGGTACGTTCAACAATGTGCAACTGCGGTTGCCTTAATATCCCCGACTTCCAGAAGAACGCCAAGCTCACTCTCGTTTCTTCTACAAGTATCGTTGAGGGCGGCTCACACGACGTTATCCTCAAGGAAAACCGTGGTGCTCGCAGCGAATAAGTGCCCGTGGGGCACGGCAAATTCGCCGTTCTGAAAGATGGCGATTTGTTGCACTTTCGTTACCGGCGGAGTTACACAAAGCAATAAAGCAGATAAGTGGTCACAGTGCAATGCTGTGACCGCTTTTTGTATTATTATATTTTAGCTGTCATCCCTCCGCACCAACCCTCACCAAAAACGCACTATCCCTCGCTTTGCACCATGTACTTGCCTCCCTTGTCAAAGGGAGGTGGATTGACGGCAAGGCACAAACTGTTGCTCTGTTGCGTTTTACTTGCGGTATGTCCGACTTTTTTATTCACCAAACTTTTCTGCCGTCAAGACGGAGGGATTGTCACACTAACCCTCGCCCTACGAAAAGAGAAGATGATAGTAGCTATATCAAATAGTTAGTACGGATAAAAACTATATTTAGCAGAGCGCACGAGCCTTGCGTAAGTAATGCTCATACTTGTACCTGATCCCTTTGGTTGTCTCCCTCTTTCATATTGACAGGTGCATTGATTGGAATAGCGAACCCGAGAAGTGCTGTCCGACAAAAAGAACTATCGGTAGCTTATTATCATAGCCGAAGCCGAATGATATAACAGAAGCACATTATACAAAATACTTTTTCTACAAACTAAACAGCCACAGCTTTCGCCGTGGCTGTTGTTTTACATCAAAAAACCGCCGTGAAGCTCCACAGCGGTTTTTATTTTTATTTATTTTCATAAATCGGGCTTTCAAGCCTTGACGCAAACTCCGATTCGGGCAAGGGCTTGTCGAAATAGTAACCTTGTATGATATTACAGCCCATATTCCTCAGATTATCAACGATATTCTTATCCTCGACGCCCTCGCAGACGGTAGTCATACTAAGCTCCTGCGCCATGTGCAGAACATTTTCAAGCACTACCTGACCTCTTGCGTCATCGTCCGAGCCTGCAAGTGATTTGTCAAGCTTCAGTATATCAAAGTCGAGATCCTTCAGCAGAGCAAGCGAAGAATAGCCTGTTCCGAAGTCGTCCATAGAAACCATCAGACCGTAGCTTTTAAGGTCGATTATAGCCTGCTTTATTGCGTTGAAATCGTCTGTATAGGCGGTTTCCGTAAACTCGACCTCAAGATAATGCGGTTCAATCCCGTAACGGTTTATAACATTCATTATCTTTTCCGCAAGGTGAGGGAAACGCAGATGTATCTTTGAGAAGTTCACCGATACGGGAACTGTGCGTTTACCGCTTTCCTGCCACTGCTTTATCATCGCACAGGTATGCTCTAAAACAAACATATCCAGCTTCATTATAAAACCGGTTCGTTCTGCTATCGGGATAAAGTCGGCAGGCGAAACAATCTCGCCGTCACGCTTCCATCTTATAAGCGCCTCAGCACCTACAAGCGTTCTTGTATCCACCCGTACCTTCGGCTGAAAATAAACAACGAACTCTCCGTCAGCCAAAGCCTGCGGCATACCGCTCTCAAGCAGGGTAAGCTGTTTTTCACGGTTGATTGTATCAAGATCGTAATAAACAAAATCCCCATCCGTACGACGCTTTGCAATATCAATGCAGGTTTCTGCACGGGCAAGAATAGTGTCAATATCGTCTGTGCTGTCGTCAAGCATTACTATACCGGCTCTGAGCGCTATCTCATACACTGTCTTTTCCTTGCCGTAATAGAAGTTGACAGGTGTCTTGGCAAAGTTCTTGAGGTGAGCTTTAAGGTGGCTCTTTTTGACCATCAGACAGAAGTTATCACTGCCTGAGCGACTGCATATCTCATCGCTGTACATCGTCTTGTTGAGCGTTCTGGCAAATCTCTGGATTATCTCTGTTGTTGCCTGATAGCCGAAGATGGTATTAAGGGTATTACAGCCCTTGATATTGGCTCTTATGACCGCATAGTCTGAGAGAACTCCGTTTTCCTTTACTTCCTCAATAAAAGCACGGAAGCCTTTCGAGTTGGGTATTCCGCTGTCACGGTCGATATGGTCGATCAGCTTTTCAACGTGAATATTCAGCGTGCAGGTGCAAATGATGGCCAGAAGATTGGTCATATGCTCAAATAGCTGTTCCTGCTCATCTGTAAGAGTTTCAAAATCCACATCGGTATAAAACTCATAAGTCAGACTGCAGCTTGTATTTTCACGCTCATATTTCTTATTGTGTAAAGGGTAGATAGAGTTGTCCTTGTAAATAAGAGTTTCACTCAATCTTCCGCCGTAGTTCAATGTGCGAACAATTCTCGAAATGTGCAATGCTTTTGCAGCAGGAGCAAATTCGGTAATCTGCTGAAGGTCATCATAACGTTTTGTAGCGATGGCATCTATCGTATCGGAAAGATACCCTCTGACCTCTTCAACCATTTTCCCGCCTCCTTTTCTTATTCCCATTTTCCATATAAATTAATTTTATCACATTTTATGACCGCCTGCAAGCAAAAAAACTGTAAAAGGTCAAAAAAAGCTCACAATTTCAAAATAAGAGCAGAGTATACAAACATCCTTTTGAAAAGCTGTGCATTATCACAAATCAAAACAGTAATATTTCGCTTTTTCGCTATTTTTGGCAGTAAAATTAAGTAATCAAATGCAATTTAAGTTATAACCTTAACACACAAAACGGATTATTATACGGCTTTTTCTGCATAATTTCAGAATTGATTAAAAAAACAGGAAAACCACTTGAAAACCTACTAAAAATATGGTATTATAGTATTTAGAAATGACGGTCAGATTTCGGATAGATTTCGGTATTTTAAAAAAGCGATAAAGAAAGGACAATAATATGAAGATTTCGACAAAAGGACGTTATGTATTAAGAATGCTCATTGACCTTGCCGAGCATCAGGGCGACGGTTACATTCCGCTGAAAGAAATAGCACAGCGGCAGGGCGTTTCAAAGAAATATCTCGAGCAGATCGTTCCGATGCTCAACAAATCAGACATACTGCGTACCAACAGAGGCTTTCAGGGCGGATACCGTCTTGCTAAAGCTCCCGACAAATACACCGTAGGAGATATATTACGGCTTACTGAAGGGTCTCTTGCGCCTGTTGCCTGCCTTGAAAGCGGAGTAGTTGAATGCGACAGGAGCGAGCATTGCGCCACATTATCGTTATGGCAGGGGCTGTACAAGGTCATAAACGAGTATCTTGACAGTGTGACATTACAGGACCTGATAGACAGCGATATGGAGAATGCGGCGGACGATTACGTTATATAATCCGCTCACACGGATTATCTCCAGACTGTCGATAAACCTGTATAATTTTTGAAAATGGGTGTTTAGCGTTGCTTGCTATGTTGGTTTTGCATCGTGCAAAACTTTTGGCAAGCAGCCAAAGCGTCCTTGCTTTGGGCGTAGCCCTACACTCAGCCCCGGCATGGATGCCGGGCGTGTATGCCCAAGGGCTTTGCAAGGACGCAAAGCCAACCAAGCATACACAGCCCTTCACCACGGGGAAGGGGTTTGGGGTTAGGGATAGAGAATTCTCACTGCTTTATAAAAAACAGACTTTCCCCCAAACTGAAAAAACCACGATTCCGCAAAAAGAATCGTGGTTTTATTCTGCTGAAATTCTATTCATTATGGCTGTACCGTAAAACGTATCACCAACACCGCCGAAAATACTTTCCGTACCGACAAGGTATTAATAATTTCGTGAGTGTATCAGTGCAACTGCACTGACATTGACCTTCCAAACCCGCACTATCTCTCGAAAATCGCCAACACCCTTGCCTTTAAATGAACGCTCTGCCTGTTTCGCATCCTAGCGAAACTTTGGGCGTTCAACTACGGGCATCCATGCCCGCCCTCGAAAAAGGGTGAGGTTCTGTTGCTCGGTCAAGCCGAGCCAACTGTGGTGGGGATTGCCCCATCCCCACCATCAATTAGATTTTCCGCACTATCCCTCGAAAATCGCCAACATCCTTGCCTTTAAATGAACGCTCTGTTGGCTTTGCGTCCATGCCTCGTCAGCCATTTGTGCCGTTGCATCTGTGCATAGACAGCCATTTGTGCCGTTGCATCGTGCAACGGCTTTGTGTGGCTGTCTTTATGTATCCTTGCATAACGGCTTTGTGTGGCTGACTTTAAGCGTCCATGCTTAAAGCCTTTGGGCGTTCAACTACGAGCATCCATGCCCGCCCTCGAAAAAGGGTGAGGTTCTGTTGCTCGGTCAAACCGAGCCAACTATGGTGGGGATTGTTTTCCCTTAGCACAATCATTACGCTGTTACCCTCTAACATTTAAAAGGGTGAGGTTCTGTTGCTCGGTCAAGCCGAGCCAACTGTGGTGGGGATTGCCCCATCCCCACCATCAATTAGATTTTCCGCACTATCCCTCGAAAATTGCCAACACCCTTGCCTCCCTTGTCAAAGGGAGGTGGATTGACGGCAAGGCACAAGCCTTTATATTGTTGCTTTCTGCTTGTGCCACGTCCGCCTTTTTTATTCACCAAACCTTTCTGCCGTCAAGACGGAGGGATTGCTAGCCCCCTTCGCTTTGCACCACATTCTTACAGCACATTGTCAAAGGCGAGGTGCTGTCGCCAAAAAAAATTCGGGCGACTACCGGAGGGATTGTCACACTAACCTTTGCCTCGCACCCAACCCTCCCAAAACCGCACTATCCCACTCGCTTTTCGTGTTGTGAGTTCGACAGCCCCACTTCCCACAAAAATAAAATCCGCCCCCGTTTTCACGGGGGCGAACTCATCAAGTCATTAATTTATAAATATTAAGCCCTGAAACTCACGCTGTTCTCAGATTACTGGAGTAACTGGAGAATAGCCTGAGGCTGCTGGTTAGCCTGAGCGAGCATAGCCTGAGATGCCTGCTGAAGAATGTTATTCTTAGTGTAGTTGATCATCTCTGTAGCCATATCTGTATCTCTGATCTGAGATTCAGCTGCTGTCAGGTTCTCGTTTGTTGTTGTCAGGTTGTTAACTGTGTACTCAAGTCTGTTCTGAAGTGCACCAAGACCTGCTCTCTGCATAGATACTGTCTTAACGGCAGCGTCTACCATATCGATAGCAGCATTTGCAGCGTCCTGAGTAGAAACGTCAGCATTAGCAACGCCTATAGCAGAAGATGACATATCGTTTACGTTCAGAGTAACTCTCTGATCCTCAACGCCGTTAGCACCGATCTGGAATGTAAGACCCTTACCGTTGTTAGGAACTGAAGCCTTGCCAACACCTGCGCCGTCTGTGATAGCTATTTCTGCATCACCCTTAACGTTGAAGTAGATCTTACCATCTGCATCGCCATCGGTGTTTGTAGTATCGTCAAGCTTAACGCTATAGTCATAGCCTGCTTCCTTAAGGATGTTTTCAATATCCTTTTCTGTGTATACCTTACCTGTTGAAAGGTGGAGCTTTATTTCAGCGGCTGTAGCTGCTGCACCAGCACCTGCAGGCTTTGCGGCTTTAGTTACCTCAACATTTTCCTTGCCTGCTGCAACATCTGTAGATATAGTAATCTTAGAAGCCATACCTGTATCGTATGCTGTACCATATGAATTAGCAGTAAATGTTACCTGGTCAGATGAACCGTGAGCACCGCTCTTTTTATCACCGACAAGCTTGATAACGTCAGCTGAATTTGAACCTGTAGCACGAAGACCTGCTACTGTAGCATCTGTGTTACCTGCCTTAGAAGCTGTCATAACACCGTTTGCAAGCTTAATAGAAATTTCTGAGGGCGCCTGTGTCTGACCGCCATCCTTAGACTGTGTAGCGTTAGCGATCAGGTTATCGATGTCCTTCTGAGTGTAAGTTTCACCGGAAACAAGGTTCATAGTAAGTGTCTTACCATCAGCTGACCAAAGAGCATTTTCGCCGCCCTTACCTGATGCTGCATAAGCTGTTGTAACCTTAACGCCTGCTATATTAGATGTGATTGTAGCACCGACAAGATCAGTATCTGCTGTTGAAACGACACCGTACTTAGCACCGTATTCGGTTGTGCCCTGTGAACCGCCGAGTGAACCATCGAGGAGCTTCATGCCGTTGTACTCTGTCGAAGAAGCGATTCTGTCGATTTCGCTCTTGAGTGCGTCAACTTCGAGCTGGATAGCTTCACGGTCTGTATCATCCTGGTATGTACCGTTAGCTGACTGAACTGCAAGCTCTCTCATTCTCTGAAGAATTGAGTGAGTTTCGTTTAAGCCGCCTTCAGCTGTCTGGATAAGAGAGATACCGTCGTTGGCATTCTTTGTAGCCTGTGAAAGACCACGGATCTGTGAACGCATCTTTTCAGATATAGCCAGACCTGCAGCGTTATCGCCTGCACGGTTGATCTGATAACCTGAAGATAACTTCTCAGTTGCCTTCTTTGTACCTGAAACGTTGATGTTCATCTTGTTGTTAGCATTGATCGCATTTAAGTTATGCTGTACTACCATACCTGCCATTTTGTTTTCCTCCTTGAATGTACTCCCGAAATCCTTTTCGGAAGTCGTTGCCCTTATAGGGACTTGTTTTTTGTTAGTGTGACCTTGCTTTGCGCTAAGCTAAAGTCATTTGGTGTTTGTTTTGCAAAACACTGCGGAAGTTATCTCCGCTTCCGCACAGGGCTCTGTGACCCTTACATTTATTATATCGGCACTTGTTTTTCTAAACTTTAGCCTTTTTGAAAACTTTTTTATAATTTTTCTGAGAAATTTTACAGTGCGTTTGTGTAAAATTTACAATATTAACTGTCGGATTTGCGTAATAGCAAAAACCGCCCTGCATCACAGAGCGGTTTCAAAATCTTATTTTACGATAAGCGCAAGGTGACCTGCCGAATAGCAGTCTATATCCTTTAAGTAATCTATTATCATTTTCACTCTGTCAGGATTATGACAAAGCAGATGAGAAGCAAGACAGACCGCTGTTTTAAACCTCTCAAATATTTCGTTTGGATTATCACTGCCGGTTGCAGCGGCAGCACCGAAAAAGTCTATAAGTGCTACAGATGCACAAAAATATGCGTAGTTATCAAAAATATTATAATTATTATCTGAAAATGGCATAAGCTCACACATATAAAGACATCTTACTATATTTCTTATCATAAATGGTTTAGTTGAACATATTTTATAGAACTTTTCGAGATTAGTTATATATGTTTGTATTTCAACGGAAAATTTGCCTTCGATGTTCTTTTTTCTGATTGACGACAATATTTCTGACAGTTTATCACCTACAGCTGTACCGTCAAGCATACACTGCACAGCGCCAAGCTTAACCTTATAATTCGGTTCAATATCCGAAAGTGATTTTGCAAGTGTGGGGCTGTTTATCTGTTTTGATAACGAGGATATACCCTCGGGTATTCTGTCCGGCGATGAATTTTCAAGCTTTGAAAGCGTCTGTGCGGCAAGAGTGCCAATAATCATCGATGTATGTATATCACGTTTTTTGTCACTAAGAATGCCATAGAAAAAATCAAAAAGCTGATTTCTGTATTTAAGACCCGGATTGTTCTTTACGTCATCAATTGTATCGGGTTTAAATATCAAAGTGGTTTCCGGTTCATAGTCTTTACCGTAAATATAAACGTCACAGGATTTTTCGTTACCGGTAATAACATCAAATACAGCAGGACAACTTAAAAATCTGATTTTTGTAATTACGTTATTATTTATAGTACCGCTTATAGGATAATTCCGACATACAGCCGAAAGGTATTCTGCCCCAAGTTCTTTCTGAATTTTACAAAGCCTGTCCTCTTTATCGTGAAAAGGACAATCACCGTCATCAGACAGCTTTATCGAATTTGTTATTCCGTCACACTTCAAAAATGATCTTTGAATCAGCTTGTCAAGGCTTTCGGAATGTTCGGAATTTTTCAATTTTTCAATTTCTTCGTCTGTCCATATTATATCCCAATTCCGGCAACAATCCATCGTACACTTTCCGCCTATGCACTGAAAGTCGTTTACATATTGTGCCGTTTTAAGTATATATCCCATATCTTTACCCTTTCCGGAATCTTTTCCAAAAATAATATCTTTATTATAGCACCGAATTGCAGGAATTTCAACCTGTAGCAAAAGGAAAGGCGGAGCATGAGAGTACAGCAAAAACCGCCCTGCGTCACAGAGCGGTTTTGTATCAGTTATTAAGTATATCGCTTATCATCTTATCTACGTCATCATAAGAGGTTTTATCGGTGACAGCACCGGATTTCATTTGTTGAACTTCTTTTATTGCTTCTATGGTTACCGCATTTGGCTTACTGCTAATTTTAATCTTTTTATCTGCATTTTCATTAAAACCTGCCATAATAACAACCTCCTTACAATTTGTATAATACACCTATTCTTTCAGAATGTCAACCGCACAAACACATAGCAAAACCGCCCTGCGTCACAGAGCGGTTTTGCTTGAATAATAGAGAGGTATATATGAAAACTTTCGTTGTACTTAGGCGGAGCGTGTATAGGGCGGCTGTTGCCGTCTTGCCGGCTCCTGTTATGTTAACCGTGCTTGTCAGCACGATATTTTTCAAGCCGAAACCTATCGGCTGATTTCGGTCGTCGGAATCCTTTCCTCTGACTGTGACTATAGTATACCCCTTTTTTATGAATCATATAATAACGGGCGATGAAAGAAATGTGAAAAATCATGAAACGAAGGTGTATATGGTGTATGTATCGTGGGGAATGTCCTTTAATAACGGGCAAATTTCATCACAAAAAGTAAATCTGAAGCATACATTGCTATCCGCCGATAACGTAACTTACGCAATCCGCCAACCGTCAGAACGGCGAATTTGAAGCGGCACACTGCCGCAAGGCAAATTGTCAACTATATATTTATCTGATGTTAATCACAAGCACCTTTTCCT
>OGNP01001147.1_pt1 | contig 13042 bp, 9 predicted proteins | sample 1573531 | NCBI WGS metagenome assembly OGNP01 (sample SAMEA2581984, study PRJEB24529) | metagenome | biome: Human gut stool | place: China | collected 2011 | reverse complement strand
CATGCTCCGGGAGTTCGTGGATTTTGCCAATGTATTTCACTAACTCTCAATTTAATATACAATTTTACAATTTTGTAAATAGTAAACGGTTTGACAGAAGGGGGAGAAACGCTTACAATTCAAGTAGTTATGCAGGCTGTGGCACAAAGGAGACGGGCAGGAATGGAGAATCGGCGAGAGGAATTTCTGAAAACAGTATGTCAGATCTATATGGCTGCCGTTCTGGTCGTGTTGCCGCTGTACTATATTCCCGGAAATGGATATGACAAATTGGGCGATAGCAAATATTATTTATATCGCAATATCTCTCTGATCTGTATGGGGATTTGTCTGGCGGTACAGATCATCGCTGTGGTAAGAAGCTGCCGGATGGAAAACAGCAGTAGTTCCGGTATGTATATGAGAAAAACCGGGGGAAAAATAATCAGATGGTGCAGAGAGCATAGTGTTGTGACGGCCGTCTGCTTATATGGATTTTGCGCATTATTGTCTGCCATTTGTAGTTCTTACGGAAGGACCGCCTGGGCCGGAGAACGGGAATGGTACATGGGCGCTGTCACCATCTGCCTGATGGTAGGCGGATTTCTGATGGCAGCGGATTACAGCGGACAATGCATCCGGATTTTATATCTGGGAGAAGCAGCGTCTGTCATAGTGGCACTCATAGGATTGTTCCAAAAATTGGGTTATGATCCTCTGGGACTGCTGAAGGGCTATGTGGTAGGGGACTGGGAATATACACATATGCTCAGTACTTTGGGAAATAATAACTGGCTCAGCGGGTATTACAGTGTGATGATTCCTCTGTCACTGTCACTTTTTTGTAAGGCTGCGGAAGAGGGGAGAAGAGCTGCTTCCATTTTGCTTGGAGGCGGTAATGTCCTTGTGGTGATGTTGTTGTTTTTACAGGGAAGTGACGGCGGTGTGATGGTGGCATGTGTAACACTGTGGATATGTTTTTGGAGCAGTCGTAAAAAAAACGGACTTTGGGAGCCGTTGCTTGTCCTGTTGTCCGGAGCCTGCGTTGGAATGTTATTGTGGGGAAAGGTGATGCAATCCCGGGGAACCTATGATATTTTATTACAGGATGGTATTGCAAGAAAAATGGCAGTATGGCAGGGATGGTTTCTGCTTGCAGTAGTGTGTCTGTTATTCTGTGGGATACATTATGCTCTTCCGGAAAAGAAAAAGAGGGCGCTACAGATCGGAGCACTGTGCGGCAGTCTGTTGTTGGCTGCGGGTGTGATAATATGGTATATTTTGAAACTGCAGGGCAGCGATTTTGTGGAATGGGGCAATCGCCGGGGAATGTTATGGCAGATGGCATGGCAGGGTTTCTGCCGGGGAGATCTTAAGCAGAAGCTGCTGGGGGCCGGACCGGATTGCTTTGCAGGTTATTTGGAACAAGTGTTACCGGGAGGCACGGTACTATTTGACAAAGGTTATTTTGCCGGTTCGATTTTTACGAATGCACACAATGAATGGCTTACCACGTTGATCAACCTGGGGGTACTGGGAACTGCTGCTTATGCAGCCGTATTTCTTACCGCATTGCGGAAATACCGCAGAAATTCCATGGCGATCATGTTGCTTTTTACTTATGGAATGCATTCCCTGATCAGCTTTCAGCAGGTATTGAATACCCCTTTCTTTTTTCTGTTGCTGGGGGTATGCGAAGCTGAACAGCGCATGAATCAGCAATATAATACAGATACACATGAGGAGTCTATAGAAGTCGGATGAAAAATATTTGGAAAATTTTCACAAAAGATGTCAAACAATTAGTGAAGCAGCCTTTTGCACTGATCATAATTATTGGGTTGTGCGTGATCCCATCACTGTATGCCTGGTTTAATATTTTTGCCAACTGGGATCCTTATGCCAATACCGGCGGGATTCCCGTAGCAGTGGTGTCATTGGATCAGGACTACACGTTAAAGGATGGTTCCGTGGTAAATATGGGAGAATCCGTTCTGGAGAGTCTGCATTCCAATACCAGTGTAAAATGGATTTTTCCGGACACAGAGGAAGAAGCAGAAGAGGGTGTGGAGTCAGGAAAATATTATGCTGCTATTGTGATCACCGATAAGTTTACATACAGCATGTATAATGCATTTTCGGATGATTTCGAGAATCCGGCGCTGATCTATTATCAGAATCAAAAGAGCAATGCCATTGCTACGAAGATCACGGATACGGTAGCGGGAACGCTGCAGAATACCATTAACGAGACATTTATTAAAGTGGCAGCCACTACCATTTTTGAAGAGAGCAATTCCGTATCGGCGCAGGTGCAGGGCGGCAGTTACGTGGATGAATTTCGTGCGGATCTCACGGAACTTAACGACAATCTGAAAGAATACAGCGCGATGATCGATTCCTTCCGCGCGGGAAATACCCGACTGGAAGCTGCGATCACCCATGTAAATTATGAAATCCCGGCAATGCAGAAGAAACTGGATGCGACGACTGCCAGCCTGAACCAGAGCAGTCAGAATCTGTCTTCGACCCGGGACACGCTGGCTGATTTCAGCAATAATATTGATACTTCCATGGCGAATATCAACAATTCCCTGGAAAATATGAAAAAGACGCTGGATGCCAGTAAACTGGCGGATGATACGGCGCAGATGACCAAAGATCTGAACAAAGTGGCGAGGGATACCAATACCCTGAACGGACAGGTGAATGATCTGCTGGCAGTACTGTTGCAGCAGAAAATACAGGGCAGCGTCTCCGGAGGGGATGCTTCTGTCTCCGGAGGCAACGCAGGTGCCGGCGGCAATGGGGGAAGTGCGGCTTCCGACGCGGCCATTGAGGCACTGAAGGCAATGCAGAAGGAACTGGATATGATGAACACCGTGGTGGGCAGTGTGCTGGAAGCTACGGATGAGCAGGCGGCGGAGAAGGCAAAAGTCAATGTCAACAATGCCATGAATAATCTGAAGAGCGTTATCGACAGTTGCGAAAATAATGTAAGCAATATGCAGGGTATTTATAAAAATAACCTGGTACCGCAGATGCAGAGAGTACTGACCAATATGACAGATTCCCTGAATCAGGTGACCGGGCTGGTAAATACTCTGAGTAACACAGTGAAAAATGTGGGTGTGGTCATGGAAGGCGTAGGTGACGCAGTGGACGGCACCAGTGAAAGCCTTGGCCAGATTCAGAGCGTGGTAGACAGCATCAGCGACAAACTGACAGACCTGATGGAACAGCTGAAGGGTGCTTCCGAAGAAGAAATGATGGATATTCTGGTGCGTTTCCTGGGCGGTGACCCGGATAGCCTGGGAGCTTATTTTGCATCTCCGGTGACCATGGAGACTGTTGCCATGTATCCTGTGGCCACCTACGGATCCGCTATGACTCCGTTTTATTCTACACTGGCCATCTGGGTAGGGTCTACGATACTGGTGGCACTGGTGAAAGTAAAAGCCTCTCCGAAAGGATTGGAAAATGCACAGAGTTATCAGTTGTATTTCGGCAGATATCTGCTGTTTTTCCTGCTGGCACAGATTCAGGCAGCTATTATCGTAGCGGGAGATCTGTGGCTGCTGAAGGTCAATATTGTGGAGCCGGCATTGTTTTTCCTGGCGGCAAGCTTTACGGCAACTGCATTTTCCCTGTTGATCTATTCGTTGACACTGGCATTCGGAGATGTGGGTAAGGCTGTCTGCGTCATTGTCATGGTATTGCAGATCGCGGGATCCAGCGGCACGTTCCCGATTGAACTGTTGCCGGATACTTATCAGAAAATATATATCTTTTTCCCATTCCCCTATGCCATTACGGCAATGCGTGAGGCGCTGGCGGGAATGTACGGAACGGCCTATATGGAAGCATTGGCAAAGCTGATCCTGTTTATGCTGGAGGGCCTGCTGATCGGCCTGGTGATCCGGATCCCTTTCGTCAAACTGAATCGCTTTGTGGAAGAGAGAATGGAAGACACGGAACTCATGTGATGCCTATTCGGAGCCATGTAAACATTGCAAAAGGAAAGCTCCGCAGGAGCGGTTTTGCGAATGAAGTACCGAATAGGCAGAAAGTAAGGCAGAAAATAAGACAGAAAGTAGGACAGAAAGGAAATTTCATGGAAAGAGACTATGAAGAGATTTTTCAGAAGGTGCTGGACTATGAGCAGACCCTTCATGAAAAAAACAGAAAAAGAATCAAGATCGGTCTGAAGTGCATCTGGATCGTGCCCCTGTTTTTCCTGGCATTGTTGTTCCTGACCGGCAGCAATAAGGTGATCTTCCTGATCCTGTGGATCGTGTCACTGTTCGCCCTGTCGATCTATCTGATCGTTGTGGAATATATGGATCATAACTTGCAGGAAAAGATCATGGAACTGAAGGGGGAAGAGGGAACGATCGAAGCAGTAACCCCTGCGGATTTCGACAGAGCAGCACAGATCATCCGCAAGACCCGTGAAATGATCGGTGAGGGACTGAATTCCCCGGCGGAGACACAGGAAGAAATGACAGAGAAAAAAGATGAAGCAGAAGAAATAAAAGAAACAGAAGACGGGGAGGAAGGCGAGTAATATGCGTAACATCTGGAAAATATTTACCACCGACATCCGTCGGATCAGCAATAATGTGGTGGCAGTTGTTATTATTATGGGACTGAGTATTCTCCCGGCACTGTATGCATGGTTCAATATTTTCTCCAACTGGGATCCCTATGAACCTGCAGCTACCAGTCAGCTGAAGGTGGCGGTGGCTTCCGATGATGCCGGAGCGGAGATCATGGGACTTTCCCTGAATGTAGGAGACAGTGTGCTGGAGGCTTTGGGGGCCAATACCACCATCGGGTGGGTATTCCCGGGGACTACCGAAGAAGCCCTGGAAGGAGTTAAGAACAGTGATTACTATGCGGCATTGATCATTCCGGAGAACTTCACACAGGAGATGTTGGGATTCCTGGACGGAGAAGTGGATCATCCTACCATTTACTATTATGAAAACGAGAAAAAGAACGGTATTGCACCCAAGATTACCGGAAAAGCGAAAAATGCCGTGCAGGAGCAGGTGAATGCCACATTTGTCAGCACCGTGGCAGAAGCTGTCATGAAAGCCGGAAATGGACTGTCCATGGCGAATGCAAGCGGACAGGCCAGTGTGACAGGTTCACTGGATTCCGTACAGGCACAGCTGCAGGATTATGTGGTAATGCTGCAGTCCTTCCAGAGTATTATGAGTTCTGCGGAGATGATCATGGCCACCAGCCGGAATATGCTTCCGGATATGGACAATATACTGGAGAACGGACGAAATACCATGATCGGTATGCAGACCATGATCAATTCCAGCGTAGATGCAGTGGATGTTATGGGGGATATGGTGAGCAGCAGTATGGACATGGTGACGGAAGCGTTGCAATATCTGTCTGTGTTCTCGGATGGGTTGCTGGATCAGATGGGCAGTAACAATATCGGAAGTACTACCGATACCGGACTGGGAATGGCGATCGGTCTGGTACAGGGAATGCAGGCCAACATGGATGTGCTGGGAAGCCTGGTCACCGGACAGGATGCGCAGATTCAGGCGATCAACCAGTCTCTGAAAAATATCGAGGCGGATTTAAAACAGCTGCAGAACAGCAAGGGTCAGGTCGACACGGATGTGAATACGCTGCGGGCACAGATCCGGGAACAGATTCAGATCTGCAATAAGCAGCTGAACAACCTGATGAATGATTACAATAATAATGTCAGACCTTCTTTCCGGAATACCGGGAAATCCATGCAGCAGGCATTTTTAAATGCCGCGGCTATGATGAACGGAACGAATGTGAATATGGATGAGATCTCGGATATTCTGGGAGAATATGAGCAGACCATCCGGGAAGGCAATTTAAGCCTGCAGGATTCCCTGATAATTGCACAGGAACTGCTGGACAAGGTAAGTAAAATAGCGGATAATATAAAACGGATCACCGGGGCGGATTCTTATGAAGATATTCTGAAAGCCATGGCCAGCGATCCGACTTCCGTGGCGGAATTCGTATCATCACCGGTGAAGCTTCAGACGGTACCGGTCTATCCGGTGGAGCACTACGGCTCCGCGGCATCGCCGTTTTACACGATCTTGGCGATCTGGGTGGGAGCGCTGTTTTTAGTGGCTATCATCCATGTGGGTGTGAAACCCATTGATCCCGGAGATCATTACAAAGAATATGAAAGATACTTTGGCAGATATTTGCTGTTTTTCCTCATCGGACAGGCACAGACACTGCTGACGATCCTGGGCAATCTCTACTACATTGAGATCCAGTGCCAGCATAAATTTCTATACTGGCTGGCAGCAGCTGTGGCAAGTGCGGCGTTCAGCTGTTTCATGTATTCCGTGACGTTTGCTTTCGGCAATGTGGGAGAGGCACTGGCCATCGTGGTCATGGTCATTCAGGTAGCGGGAAGCGGAGGAACTTTCCCCATTGAGGCGTTGCCGAAGGTGTTTCAGTGGATCTATCCTTTCCTGCCGTTCCAGTTTGGCATGAAAGCGTTTAAAGAATGTATTGCAGGAATGTACGGTGTGGATTACTGGATCAATGTGGGCAAAATGGTACTGTTCCTGATCATCGCATTATTACTGGGACTGGCACTGGAACCGCCATTCCGGAAGCTGAATCACAGGATCGAGAAGAGCAAAGAAAAGACGGGATTAATGATCTAATGCAGGTGATAAAAATAACATCGGAAAAGAAACATAAAATTGAAACGATCGCTTTATGGATGATTCTCATTCTGAGCACAGCAGTACTTTTCTCGCTGTGTCTCAATGAGGGAATAGACTATGATGAAGCATATAGTTATCGCACTGCCCATGATAATACTATGTTGGGGATCATACGTGTGGTATTGGATGCACATGATACAGATGTGCCGGTATGGTATATGGGGCTGCGGCTGTGGTCATTTCTTGTAGGGGATGGTATTATTGCTTACAAGATGTTTGCACTGTTGGGAACCGTATTATCCATGCTGTTGGGTCCAACGGTGATACGTAAGCAGTGGGGATCGAAAACAGCAGCTCTCTATATGATTTTGGTCAGTTTGTCACCGGCAATGATGAAGATCAGTGTAAACAATCGAATGTATTCCTGGACGGTGTTCGGAGTTACTGTCTGCGGATTGACTGCTTATTTTTTGCGAGAGCACATGAACAGCAGAATTTTATGGATGATATTGTTTTTAACTACTTTTTGTGGTATTTTCAGTCATTACTTCACAGCGTTCAGTTATCTGTTTATTTATCTGTATCTGCTGGTTGTAATCTGGCAACAGGATAGAAAACAGATATGGAAACCTCTTGTGTGTGGTGGATCGGTGGTAATACTTTTCGCAGTATGGCTGATAAGATCGGATTTTTTTCATCTGCTAACATCTGATGGAAATCTGGGAAATCAGGCAAAACTCCGCATTTATGAACTATTTGATTTTATTTTTGGTACGGAAGTGAAATATGCGGCTCGGATGGGAGAGGTTCTTTTTGTTCTGACATTACTCTGCGCTATCCTTTTTTGGAAGCGTCTTGGGAAACGAGACGGTATCTTTGCGGTTATGTGTACCTGTATGTTCCCCATAAGCTATCTGATGGCGGCGCTGTTGGCATTGCATGCTTCACATTTCTTTACCGATCGGCATGTCATGCACAGTATGGGACTTTTTTGGCTGGGAATGGCTATTATTTTATCACGAATCAATTTACAGGAATGGATTGCCTGTGTTTCTTTTACTGTATGGATGGGGGCATCTGCTTACAGGATCTCTTACAACGAGGAATATGATACGATTCCGTATCTGGAAGAGACTAAGGAGTTCATTGCGGAGAATATGGAGCCGGGGGATGTGATCGTGTATGATACCGACTGGCGTTTTGGACAGCTGTTTGGATGTTATATGCCGGATCAGACATTTTACACTATGGAAGAAGTGCCGGACCTGGCAGAATTGGCTGGAAAAAGAGTCTGGTATTTCCAATGCTTTGGTCATTTGTTGGACGAATCCGACAAATATACCGTTACCTATGAGAATATGGGACATTATGGATTCCAGTATATGGACGGAAACACAGATTTTGATATTTTGAAGGTGGAAATCACGGAGGAAACGGGAAATGATTAAATGGATGGAAAGAGGAATCCTGTTGGCAATGATACTTTCCATGCTGTTTGTCTGGCCGTATGGAGGAATCCGTGAAGATAAAAAGGACAGCTCTTTAAGTGAGGACTATGGATATACAGAACCCTTACAGGTAGGAGAATATGCTTCACAGTACTTTATTGCAGAGACGGATTTTTTGAAAACACTGGAGATCGCGGTGAACTATAATGAAGAGGAAGCTCGAAACGGACTTCTGGGTCTGGAGATTTGGAAAGAGGATCAGAAGATATATGAGGGAGTGATCCCTTATGATGCCATGGAATCGGCAACTTTTTTCCCGGCAGTTATCGAGACCTGGCTGAAAAGGGGCGCTGTATATGAATACCGGATCGTGAATCAAAGTATTTCCGAGAATCTGCCGCAGGTAGTATATACTACTACAGAAAAGGCACATGTGTTGGAAAATCAACAGTTGGTTGTACATGGAACAATTGTGAACGGACAGGCATTAAATCGTTATACCTGGAGAAAAAAGCTGGATGTGGTCAGCGTGTTGGAAATTGACAGTTTTATTGCTATATTGGCTGCAATGATATATGCTGTATTGGAACAATGGAAAGGAAAAAAGAAACAATGAAGTGGGTGAAATTCAGAATAAAGACCGTGACAGATGCGGAAGATATTATTATCAGTACCCTGTATGATCTGGGACTGGAGGGTGCACAGATCGAGGACAAGGTGCCTCTGACTGCGATGGAGAAGGAGCAGATGTTCGTGGACATCCTGCCGGACGGACCGGAGGATGATGGCATTGCATACTTAAGCTTTTTCGTAGAGGAAAAAGAAGACGGCAGTCTGGAAGTAGCTGGTGAGAAGACTACCACCGATGCAGTGCTTGCCGATGTGAAGCAGGAATTGGAAGATTTACGTCAGTTTATGGATATTGGAGAAGGTTCCGTCGTCGTGGATGAGACGGAGGACATTGACTGGATCAATAACTGGAAGCAGTATTTCCATCAGTTCTATATTGATGACATCCTGGTCATCCCTTCCTGGGAAAATATCAAGCCTGAGGATACCGATAAAATGGTGCTCCATATCGATCCCGGCACGGCGTTCGGTACCGGGATGCATGAGACTACACAGCTGTGTATCCGTCAGCTGCGCAAATTCATTACCCCCGAGACAGAGATTCTGGACGTAGGAACCGGCAGTGGTATTCTGGCAATTTTATCTCTGATGTTCGGCGCAAAACATGCTGTGGGAACCGACTTGGATATCTGTGCAGTGGAAGCTGTGGCACAGAACTGTGAAGTGAATGGCATTGATCCGGCACAGTTCGACATGATGATCGGCAACATCATTACCGATAAAGAAGTACAGGACAAAGTGGGGTATGAGTGCTATGATATCGTGGTAGCCAATATCCTGGCAGATGTGCTGGTGCCACTGACTCCCGTGATCGTACATCAATTGAAAAAGGGCGGTATCTACATTACCTCCGGAATTATTGATGACAAGGAGCAGACTGTGGTAGAGGCAGTGAAGGCAGCGGGCCTGGAAGTACTGGAAGTCACTTATCAGGGCGAATGGGTCAGTGTGACCGCAAGGAAGAACTAGAAGTCGGAAGCGGGAGTGTTTATGTATCAGTTTTTTGTAGAACCGGAGCAGATCGATGTGGCGGGAAAAAGCGTCATCATCCGGGGGAACGATGTGAATCATATCAAAAATGTACTGCGTATGCGTCCCGGTGAGGAAGTGGCGGTCAGCAACGGAATCGACGGCAGGGAATACCGTTGCGGGATCCTGGCGTTGGAGGAAGACTGTGTTCGTCTGGAACTACGTTTTATCAAGGAAGATGGTGTGGAGCTTCCCGCAAAGATCTACCTGTTCCAGGGGCTGCCCAAGGCGGATAAAATGGAACTCATTATTCAAAAAGCAGTGGAACTGGGAGCTTTTCAGGTGATTCCTGTAGCAATGAAACGCTGCGTGGTGAAATTGGATGAGAAAAAAGCGGACAGCAAAATAAAGCGCTGGCAGGGAATTGCGGAAGCAGCCGCCAAGCAGAGCAAACGAGGTGTGATCCCGACGGTGGCACCTGTAATGAGCTATGCACAGGCAGTGAAAATGGCATCAGAAATGGATCTGAAGCTGGTGCCCTACGAACTGGCAGAGGGGATGGAACAGACGAAACAGCTGATCGAAAGTGTAAAGCCGGGTCAGCGGATCGCTATTTTCATCGGTCCGGAGGGCGGCTTCGATCCGGAGGAGATCCGTACTGCCACAGAGGCCGCAATACAGCCGATTACGCTGGGCAAGAGGATCCTTCGTACAGAGACCGCTGGATTTACGACTATCGCATGGCTGATGTATCAGTTGGAAAATTAGCGGATGGGCGGCACAGAGTATCTGCCTTTGACATATTTTAATCATAAGAAGAATATAGTAACTATTCAGAGTAAACGGAAAGTTTTGAAAGAACGATCCGGCGAATGGACTTTGAGTAGCTGCTACACAGATAGATAGCAAGGAGAAGAAGAGAATGGAAGTCTATTTGGACAATTCCGCTACGACCAGAACTTTTCCGGAAGTAGCCGAATTGATGACAAAGATCATGTGTGAAGATTACGGAAATCCCTCCAGCCTGCATATGAAGGGAGTGGAGGCGGAGAAGTACCTCCGCTATGCCAAGGAGACTCTGGCGCGGATACTGAAGGTGGAGGAGAGAGAGCTTTTATTTACTTCCGGGGGAACAGAATCCGATAATATGGCGTTGATCGGTTGCGCTCTGGCGAATTGCCGTAGAGGCAATCATCTGATCACGACGCAGATCGAACATCCCGCTATCCTGCAGACCATGCGTTATCTGGAGAGCCAGGGGTATCGCGTCACTTATCTACCGGTGGATCCCTGCGGACGTATCCGGCTGGAAGACTTAAGGAAAGCTATGACGCCGGAGACCATCCTGGTATCTATCATGCACACGAATAACGAGATCGGAGCCCTGCAGCCCATTGAGGAAGCAGGAGCTCTGATCAAACAGATGAACCCGGATACGCTGTTCCATGTGGATGCGGTACAGGGATTCGGCAAATCCAGGATCTATCCGAAAAAGATGCACATCGACCTATTGTCGGTCAGCGGACACAAGATCCATGGACCGAAGGGTGTCGGACTTTTATATGTGGGAGACAAGGTCAAGATCCAACCCATTGTATTCGGGGGCGGACAGCAGCAGAATCTTCGTTCCGGTACGGAAAATGTACCGGGGATTGCAGGACTGGCAAAAGCAGCGGAAATGTTGTACAGTCGTTTCGATGAAGATCATGCGAGACTTTGTGCCTGCAAGAGACGATTTATCGAGGGCGTAAGAGAACTGGATCAGGTGACGGTCAACGGACTTCTGCCGGATGCACCGTACGGTGAGGGAACGGCGGCACACATTGTCAGCGTATCTTTTGCCGGCGTCAGAAGTGAAGTGCTCCTGCATGCACTGGAGGACAAGGGAATCTATGTATCGGCGGGAAGTGCCTGCTCCGCACACAAACCGCAGCCTTCCGCTACACTGAAAGCCATCGGTGTAGACAAATCCCTGCTGGATTCCACCATAAGATTCAGCTTTTCCGTATTTACCACGGAAGAAGAGATTGACGTATGCTTACGGGCATTGTACAATATAGTACCTATGTTACGCAGATACAGCCGTAGATAAAACAAGAAAGGAAAAGAACGTGTTTACATCATTTTTGATAAAATATGCCGAGATCGGCATTAAGGGAAAAAACCGTTATTTGTTCGAGGATGCTCTGGTACGCCAGATCAAATACGCACTGAAAAAATGTGAAGGAGAATTCCTGGTGCACAAGACGCAGGGACGTATCTTCGTGGATGCAGAGTCGGAATTCGACTATGATGAAGTGGTAGCGCACCTGCAGAGAGTCTTCGGCATTTCCGGGATCTGTCCGGTGGTGCACGTACAGGATGAGGGCTTCGAGAAGCTGTGTGAGACCGTGATCGATTACATTGCAAAGGTATATCCGGACTGTAACCAGACGTTCAAGGTGGCAGCGAGACGTGCCCGGAAAAATTACCCCAAGGATTCCATGACTATCAACATGGATATGGGAGAAGCTATCCTGAAGGCTTATCCCAATATGAAGGTGGATGTACATCATCCCGATATCATGCTGAACATTGAGATCCGTGAAGAAATCTATATCTATTCCGTGATCCTGCCCGGTCCCGGAGGAATGCCTGTAGGTACCGGCGGCAAGGGAATGCTGCTTCTCTCCGGAGGTATTGATTCTCCCGTGGCCGGTTATATGATCGCCAAGAGAGGCGTCAAGATCGATGCGGTATATTTCCATGCACCGCCTTACACCAGCGAGCGTGCGAAGCAGAAAGTAGTGGATCTGGCGAAGATCGTTGCCCGTTATACCGGACCGATCTACCTGCATGTGATCAACTTTACCGATATTCAGTTATATATTTACGAGAAATGTCCGCATGAGGAACTGACCATCATCATGCGCCGTTATATGATGCGGATCGCGGAACAGATCGCGAAAGAGACGGAATGTCTGGGCCTGATCACCGGTGAGAGCATCGGACAGGTGGCATCCCAGACTATGAATTCCCTGATCGCTACCAATGAAGTATGTGAACTACCGGTATACCGTCCTCTGATCGGATTTGACAAGCAGGAGATCGTAGAAGTATCCGAGAAGATCGGCACTTACGAGACTTCCATTCTGCCTTATGAAGATTGTTGTACCATCTTCGTGGCAAAACATCCCGTGACGAAGCCGAATGTAAAGGTGATCCGCAGACATGAACACAATCTGGATGAGAAGATCGACGAACTGGTGAAGACGGCATTAGAGACCAAAGAACTGATCATTGCGGAAGCATAAGTGCGAATGCAGAGTAACTATT
>OGNP01001142.1_pt1 | contig 13109 bp, 14 predicted proteins | sample 1573531 | NCBI WGS metagenome assembly OGNP01 (sample SAMEA2581984, study PRJEB24529) | metagenome | biome: Human gut stool | place: China | collected 2011 | reverse complement strand
ACCCGGAGGAAATCGACGGATTGAAGCGGGACTATGAAAAGCTGTGGGGCGAGGTTTCAAAGGTGCTGCGGGAGCTCTCCGAGCTGGTGGCAAAATAAATGAACGGAGGGGTACGGGCTTATATGGTCCGTACCCCTCCTTATTCATTTAACGTCCACAGCACTTTTTGTATTTTTTACCAGAACCACATGGGCATGGTTCATTTCGCCCAATTTTATGACCAATGCGCCTATATGTTCCATGAATAACTGGTTGATCTTTTATCAAAGCTGGAATTTCAAATGTGTATCCTGCATATGAAATTGCCTTTAAACCAAATTCAAAGTTTTGTGGAGCAGGAATTAAATATTCTTTTCTTTTAATTACATCAAGAGTTTCAATGACACTAGTGTGCTTCAATAAACTCATCAGCGTTTGCAAACTTATTACTGGAACATCTGAGTTCTCTACTCGGATTCCTCTTTTTGAAACAACGCAACCTATAATTTCTGGTAGATTTTCTAATTCAGTGATTCCAAATACTTTATCGCAAAATTTAGAACAATTATTTTGGGCATAGGCAAGCATATCTAAGACTTGACTGCATCCATGTTCTAAATCTTGAATTCTGGCAAATACCTCGGGGGTCGAGTCAGCTTCAACAAGCCATTTTAGCTCACAAATAAGGATAGTGTTACTTTGTTTATCCCATATTGCATAATCTACATCGGGTAAGGTGTCAGGGAGTGATTTGTTCTTTGCCACTAAGGTATCGGTTAGCCCCTCGGTGACAGAATCAAGTTCATCTTGCATCATCCCTTCCCGCAAGTTGGTTAGGTCAAAGTATGATTTATCTCGTAACTTATGAATGAGAGAAATCAGATTTCTCTCGGGTCTGCTTGCTAAAATTAAATGAGGGGCAAGAGCCAATTTATCATTATCAATTTCCACAAAAGGTTGATATACAATGTCATTATTTTTCAACTTGTTATTATATGTTAATAATTGCAATATAGCGGACGTACTGCTGGCAGAGATTCTGGCCTTATCTCCGATAATTCCCATAAATTCTGCTGGAGACTTTACAAGGACGGCTTCTTCTACATTTGCTCCTTGTACTCCGCTTTTCAGACATGCTACCATATGAATAAAACAAAGTGTTGCCATCGCCACCCAAAAACACTTAAAATCTTTGAGCGAAAATGAATCAAACTGCCATTCTTCTGGCAAATCACTAGTACATGTCCATTGACGTTCCATCATCTCCTGAAAGGGTCCCCATATTTCGTCATCTGTACTATATGAAATATGTCCATTTTGAAATTTAATAGAGGATATAAGTTTGCTATTAGCTAGAGGCAACTCTTTGCTAAAAGTGTATTTAAGACCTGTTGATTGATCTCTAAAAATAGATTCCACCATATCAGAAATGACAATACTTCTATTTTCTGGATTGTCCAAAAAGGTTATCTTTTTTTGTGCTTCGTTGATTGTTGCCGAAAACTGTCCCCTTGAATAACTAATATATGCACTACAAATTGGCGAGTAAGCTTTTGCTTGAAATTGTAATAAACTTGCAGCAGCCACATACCGCTGAGGAATAATATTCATATCCAAATTATCATCATTGCTATGTGAACAATCTTGAAATATCCATTGAATAAGAACATTTAAAGAATCTAATTGCTCTCTAATTAAAAAGGAATATTCAAGTTCATCATTTGACAGCGCAAGGCTGGTCGTTCCGCCTAAACGACAAGAATCCTCAAACACCGTTAATGCATTATATAGTGCCGTTTTTCTATTTAAGGTAAATATCGGACTTTCTTTATGGTAGTTATCAATTATTCTTTCAACCTCTCGAATGTATTCTGCCATATCTGTCGCCTCCCTGAATTCTACGCTTTTATTAAATGTAAGTATATCAGTTTTTTAGATGAAATTCTATAAGACCCTCATCTTCAAGTTAAGGTAGCTCTAAGCCTTAGGACAGGATTCACTAATCTTTCGCAACATTTATGTCCCCGGGCAGACATGATAAGATAGAGATGGAAAGAATAAAGGAGGTTTTGATGATGAAGATACTGTTGAAAATATTGGTTGCGCCCTTCGCTTTGGCGCTGTCCCTTCTGGCGGTTCTGCTGGTGTTTCTATTTGATATTTGTGCTTTCCTGTTGACGATCACCTCCGTGATTCTGGCGGTGCTGGGTATCGCCCTCTTTTTCACGCCGACACCCATAGGCGGGATTGTATTTCTGTTCCTCGCTTTCCTCCTTTCACCGTATGGACTGCAAGCGGCAGCGGGCTCTCTGCTTTGGACGCTGGACGGAGGAAAATCCGCTCTGTATCGGTTTCTGGCAAGTTAACTTCGGGTCAGCATGGCCCGAAGCAGGAAAGGGTGGCTTCAAGCCACCCTTTCCTGCTTTATTCTATATCTACATACGAAAAAGATTGCGGGGCAAGTGTGATATTGTAATCTAATAAATCTCGTGGAGGATCAAATATTTCTACTTTTCCTAATTCATAGGCGTATGCTGTTTTGCACCCATGAAAATATTCCCGATATTTTTTTCTGCTAATGCCCGCGTTACTTTTAGTCTGTTCCCATAAGGTGGAGGGAGCTGCACAAATAGTCCCCAGTATTTCAACTTTTGCCACCACTTTCATTACCGGAGATGTGCTATATACAAGTAGAACAGAACTGTCACTTCGTGCTAGCCGTTTACGATATTCATATTTTTTTGTACCAGCCAATATCCTATCAACATATTCTGGTTTTATTGATAATAGAATCGCCTTCAAAATTAAATCCTCATCATTCTACATACTTAATTTCCGTCTCAGAATCGTGCATAATCTGATTATATTGTTCATTACTCAATTTCATAAACGATCTAGGTCCCCCTGGAGCACACACAATTTCATGGTCCCAAAGGTAGCCCAATGTTAATCTTTTGCTTAGACTTTTGACAAATATGAATTTTAAAACTTTTAAATTGCGCCTATGATCACGCCAAAAGCCTTTCAATTCTTCGGTAGAAAAGACGCTTCGATTCTGACAGATACTAAGCAGTTCCTCCTGAGAATGAATATTGCCAATAATTTCATCCACCATAGCGACTGTTGTGACAACCGAAGTATATTTTTTATTTGAACCTTCGGGGCCTGTTCGATAAAACAGAATTAGATCACCGGGCTTTACACCATTTCCAGGAGCCCACGAGATATAGACCTTTTGTAATGCATACCTATGAGGTTCTCTTCCGAGAAAATCAATTTCATTCTCAGTATTCAGTTTGGAATCCGGGAGTAGTGTGGTGTGATATTGTGGGAAAATCGGCAAAATATACTTATTGCAATCATACTGAATGTTGGGAAAGTTTTTGCGAAAAGAAATATTATGATCAAAATCTTTCATCCTTTTTACTAAAACCTGTTCTTCTTTCCCGTTTCCAATTTTTACTCCATATTCAGTGAAGCCCCACCTTTTCAGTAATGCAGCCAAAGCGGACAGTTCTTCTCTATCTGTATAAAGTGTTACATAAATTTCGTCAACATTGCGTTGTAAGGCATTGTCAAAAATAATTTTAACAAAACGCTCACCCAACCTAAATCCGGTAGATTCAACTTTAAATGTTCCCACTTTTAATCTGCGCATCGGTTTAAAGGGCGGAACAATATCTGAGTAATTCTCATCGACACCTTCTGTTTTTAAGTAGAGGAATCCCAGTACTTTTCCAGCATCCGTATTACATATGTAAGCTTCTTCATCGCACTTGCGAGCAAACCACTTATCAAATCCTAGATAAGCAACACGGAAACTGTCAAAAAAAGAATCGGTTAAATCAACATTTCCGAAATAGGTTTTTTCAACGGCAAGCATTTTATATTCAATGAGACTTGGGTTTTCCGCCGTCGCTGCACTGATAAATGCATTTATTGAAAAAACTCTGTCACTCAAACCTAGCTTTATAGCTTTATTTCTTAGTCTCCGATCCTCCGTGATTAGTATGTCAACTCTATTTGAATATACTTCAAACAACAGGCAATCATCAATCCTGTCATTTTGCGATTTTTCCGGAATTCCGATCAATTCTAAAAAAGAATCGTCTGGTTCCTTAATGGTTTTGATTACCTCATATGATTCCAGCTTTACCGAAATAGCCTCTTGCGTTTCTGGATCTCGATATTTTTTTATTTCGGATATAGAGTATGGATGGATTACTTTATCATATTTTAACTTATCCAACCATCGAAAAAGGTGGCCAATACTATAATTGGAAACACGCTTGTTTTCTCTATGGATGATTATATTTGTGTCAAGCAAAGCTCTCATAATTTTGGACCCCTTTCTATATAAGATAAGCAACTCGTAATATCAGTTTCATCAAAAAGCATATGATGAACATACAGATTACAATTTATGCTTGTAGCAATCTCATGTGCCTTTTCATGTTCTGCTTTTTGTAAAAGTAAAATTTGACTTTCAGAATACTCTTTTTTATCTCGCACCGACAAATTCTTTATAATTTGTGAGGACGAGGCCTCCAGCAAAAGTATGGTTTCTATTTCCAGATCATAGAACACCCTACTCGGCAAAGCATCAACATTACCATTTATGTCAAATATGCAAAAATGTCCGGCAAGAATAATACTAGGGGTCGATTTCAGAAGTTGCTTGACTTGTGAGGCCAAAATATTCTGGTTAGCATCTTTGTCTCTAACCGCTTTATTTGCTCCATAAGTTTCACCGTTGACCGCACTAATGAGATCACCGGCAGAAAAATCAGGAATTTTCAATGCCGTTGACAATTTATTACATAATGTGCTTTTCCCAACACCGTAAGTCCCGGCAACAAATATCGTCCCCATATGTATAACTCCCGTTTAACGATCCTTTATTGTATATATTTTACATCAAAATCAAGTTAGAGTCTATCGTGTTTTTGGCAAATATCTTGTGTTCGGGCCATGTTGGCCCGAAGTCGGGGCGGTCTGGACAGGCTGCCCTTTTTTCATAGAAGGGAGGGATGATTTCTGGCTACCACAACTTTGTTGCAGCGCCATGCGGGCGAAGGCGAAACGATTGCCGAGGCCATCCGGGATTGTCTGGACTATGGCAAAAACCCGGAAAAAACAGAAAGCGGAAAATATATCTCCGCTTATGAGTGCGACCCTACCACCGTGGCGGACGAGTTTCTTTTGGCGAAAGCCAGCTATGCCGCCATGACAGGCCGGGAACAGAAAAAGGCCAATGATGTGCTGTGTTATCAGATACGGCAGTCCTTCTATCCGGGGGAAATCACACCGAAGGAGGCAAACCGTATCGGCTATGAGCTGGCTATGCGCTGGACGAAGGGGCGGCACGCTTTTATCGTTACCACGCACACCGATAAGCAGCACATCCATTGTCACATTTATTACAACTCCACCACCCTTGACTGCACCCGGAAATTCCGAAATTTTTGGGGCTCCAGCTTCGCCCTTCGGCGGCTCTCTGACAGGCTGTGCCTTGAAAACGGGCTGTCCATCGTGGAGAATCCGAAGCCCCGGAGCAAGGGAAAATACCGGAACTATGGAGAGTGGCAGAAAGAATGGAAAGGGCCGCTTTCGTATCAGGACCGGCTGCGCCTTGCCATTGATGCTGCGCTGGCGGAGCGCCCCGCCGATCTGGACGAATTTCTCGGCCTGATGAAACGGGCCGGATATGAAGTCAAGAAGGTTCGGGGCGGCGGTATCAGTTTCCGGCTGACCGGTCAGGGACAGGAACGCTTTACCCGTCTGCGGGCCTCTACGCTGGGGGACGGCTACGATCTGAAAGATGTTCTGGCCGTCATTGAGGGCAAAGAAAAACGCCCCGGACGCCCGGAGCGAAAAATCAGTCTGGCGGTGGATATTCAAGCAAAGCTGGCTGCCGGTAAGGGGCCGGGCTACGAGCGGTGGGCGAAGGTGTTCAACATCAAGCAAATGGCCGCCGCCATCGCCTATATACAGGACAATGGCCTGACTGATTATGAGCAGTTGGCGCAGAAAGCCACCGAGGCAACCGACCATTTCCATGTACTTTCCGAGCAGATCAAGCATACGGAACAGGCCATGAAAACCAATGCCGGGCTAAAGGCCGCAACGGTTCAGTATGCCAAAACACGCCCGGTCTTTGAGCAGTACAAGGCTGCAAAGTACAGCCGGAAATTCCTTGCGGAACATGAAGCGGATATTGAGCTGTACCGGGCGGCGCAAGCAGAAATGCGCCGTCTGCTGGGCGGGGCGAAGCTCCCAAAAATGGATGTGCTGAAGGAGGAAGGCCGTAAGCTCACGGCAAAGAAAAAGCGCCTTTATGGAGAGTATCAGAAAGCGCGCCGGGATATGCAGGAGATCGTCACCATCAAGGCAAATATTGATACTTTGCTGGGCTACACCGAGCCGGGCAGAAAGCAGGAAAAGGAGCGTTGAGGTTATGAAAACAAGGAGCAAAGCGACGCAAATACTTCGGGCCATGTTGGCCCGAAGATACGGGTTTGGGGCGAGCCCCAACAAGCAGCGTCCGGGCCTTTGTGGCCACGGAGGCATTGCTTGCCACTTAGCGGCACCCCCGAAAATGGCGCAAAAAAACAGAGGCCCTTATTCTGGAACCTCCGTTTCTCTGGCTTTCTTGAGCCCTTCGGCTGTGGCCTCCATGACAACAAGCTCTTTCTCGTTCATGGAGTTTAGGAGCACATCAATATGCTTTCTGCAAGGGCTTTCCTGTTCGCCTCCGTCCGTATGAATAAACTGGTCAACCGAAATGTCAAACATGGTAATGAGCTTTACAAAAAGGTTGAAACTCGGATACTGTCCTTTGTTCTCGATATTCATAATGGTACGGGAGTCACGGTCTACCAATTCCGCAACATAGGCTTGCGTCCAGCCCTTTTCTTCTCTGGCCCGTTTGAGAGCCGCCCCGAGGCCGTGAAAGTCAAACCTTCTTTCATTTTGGTTCATTCTCATATCACCCTATATCATTGTACATTTCGGGTTGGATTATGAGAATGTAATGAAATTTTACATAAAGTAGTATTTCATTTCATCAATGTGCAGCCTCCAACTTGTACTATTCGAGGTAAAGAACTATAATGTATTCTGTGGAGGCGCGAAATGGACTATATGACATTGAAAGGGGCCGCCGAAAAGTGGGGCGTGACACCTCGTAGGGCAAATTATTATTGTGCTGGTGGACGTATCCCCGGTGCTGTGAAAATGGCTGGTGTTTGGCTGATCCCTAAAGCTGCGGAAAAGCCGATTGATGGCCGGACAAAACAAGGGAGGTTGCTGAAACATGAATAGTGTTTTGATTATAGACGATGACAAGAAACTTTGTGCCTTGATGAAAAAATGTGTGGAACAAGAAAATTTATCTGCGGTAGTAGCACATGGCGGCTTAGAGGGTCTGAGGCTACTGGAAAAAAACAAGGATACCTGTTCACTAATTATTCTGGATGTGATGATGCCAGATATGAACGGGTTTCAAGTATTGCAGAAAATCCGAGAGAAAAACAATGTGCCGGTGCTGATGCTGACCGCCAAAAGCGACGAAGAAGATAAGGTTTCTGGTCTGCGGCTGGGAGCGGACGATTATCTGACAAAGCCGTTTGGAATTAACGAACTAATGGCTCGTGTCAATTCTCTAATCCGGCGCTATACCACCTTAAACCCTGTGACCGGAAACGAAGCCGCCACCATGCTTCTGAAAGATATGGTAATTGATAAAATCAACCGAACCGTAACGGTTCAAAATCTCCCGGTAGACTTGACCGGCAAAGAGTTTGATTTGCTTCTATTTTTGGCGTCCAACAAGGGTCGGGTCTTTACTAAAAAACAACTTTATACGCAGGTGTGGACAGAAGAATATGATTTTGACGACAATAACCTCATGGCATTTATCAGTAAACTGCGAAAAAAAATCGAGCCAAATCCAGAACAACCTTTTTATATTCAGACTGTCCGCGGTGTAGGGTATCGCTTTAACAAGGAGGCATGAGCATGGAAATTAACCTTTATCTATTGTTGTCCTTATTGATTGCTTTGCTGGTAATCAGCTATCTTTTGGGAAAACTTCACCGCGTCCGTGGTCAGCTTTTTCTTATTAGGGATGCCCTAAACGATATAAAAGCCGGGAATTTGAACCGCCGTGTATTGGTGCGGGAAAGCGACCTGACAAAACAAATCTGTTATGATATTAACGAGATTGCCATGAGCAGCCAATCTCGGCTTATACAGCAAAAGCAATCCGAACAGGCTTATAAACGGCTTATGACAAGCCTTTCCCATGATGTAAAAACCCCTCTTGCTTCTCTGGTTGGATATTTGGAGGCTGTGGAAAGCAAGATGGTAACAGGAGCTGAGAAGGAAGAATACATTCGGGTGGCTATGGAAAAAGCCCACCACCTGAAAGATTTTGTGACCGCCCTGTTTGAATGGGTGAAGCTGGATGCCGGGGAACAGATTTTTCATTTTGAGGTCTGCGACCTGAATGAGCTTTCCCGTGACATCATGGCTGATTGGGTGCCGCTGCTGGAAAACCACGATCTTAGCTATGAAATTGAGATACCCGAAACAGAATACATGACACGGGTTGACTCTACCGCCTACACTCGTATTCTCAATAATTTACTGCAAAATATTCTGACGCACAGTGATGCAAGCAAAGTTTTCCTGACCGTGACTGAAACTGAGCAGCAGGCAAAAATCGTTGTTGCTGATAACGGCAACGGGATTGCCGCCTCTGATCTCCCGCATATCTTTGAACGGATGTATCAATGCGATCACTCCCGTTCTGCCAAAGGGAACGGGCTGGGCCTTTCGATTGCCAAAGAGTTAGTCAGTATTCATAAAGGAACGATTACAGCCGCTAGTGTTCCCGGAAACGGAACAACCTTTATCATCATACTTCCGAAAGCTCTGTGATCCCACGGAGCTTTTTTTGAAAAAATTTTATCTCGGCAAGGTTATGGCAAGGTTTGCGTTTTATAATTGGAACCATGAAAGGAGGAAACCGTATGACGATTATTACAACTGAAATCCAGAAATGGAAACGGAATAAAATTGTCTGGTGCATTTTGGCTCTAACACTTCTGCTTGGAGCGTTTGCGATTGAAAGGGCTTGCAGCATTTCAAGGAGCAGTCCCTTTATGGATAGTTTTGGCGACCTTTACACACTGGCCTTTAAGAATCTGTCCAGCCTGTTTCTGCCGATTGTGCTGGGAATGTTTGCAACGACACTGTTTTTCGATGAACACAAAAATGACACGATGAAAGAACTGCTTATCATCCCTATTACAAAAGCACAGCTATATTTTTCAAAAGTCGCTGTGGTTATTCTGATGTCCGTAGGACTGTGCCTGATTACTTTTCTTTTGTGTGTTGTCGGTGGGCTGATTGCCGGAGGCTTTCCCGATCTGAACGCCCAAACACTGATGGACGCTGGTCTTTTGTATCTGGCAGGTGGTATTCTGATTCCCATAGCCATGCTTCCGATTGTGTTTCTTTCCACGCTGTCAAAGGGATATATCCTGCCCATTGGCGCAACGCTGCTTTATCTGATTCCCGTAGTCATTGCCCCGGCTTATCTTACGGGAATACACCCGCTGGCAAGCGTGATGGGGATTTATCCCCATATTTCCGAAGCGGCCGCAGCTATGGTAGAAAGCCTGATGCAAGGCGTTTTATTCAATACTTCGCCGCTTGTTTGTGTCGGTTCGCTGCTCTTGATCGGTGCTACATTTGCCGCCGCATCCGTAGTGGCTCTAAAAAAGCAATCTTACTGAAAGGAAAGACCTATGAAACGATTGAGTTGTTTATTACTCGGTATTCTGCTTGTTTTTTCTCTTTGTGCCTGCCAGCAGACCGCTCCATCTTCCGGCGAGGCTTCCGACCAACAGGCCATTACGGAAGAAGCAACCGAATACTTTAACCAAATGATGGATGGAGATTTTGAAACTTTCTTCAATGCGTTGCCGCAGGGCGTACAGGACAATATTTCTGCGGAGACGATACAGGAAACATGGGAAGAAGAAGTCGATAAGCTGGGCGGGCTGCCGGAGAACACTTCCCCGGATGTGTCCTGCTATGTGCCGGAACACTCTGACCAAATCCGTGTTGAATTTGTCATTCCTTGTGACAAAGGCAATTTCAAAGTATTCATCAACTATTTCCCGGATGGCAGCCTTTACAACTATGTTATCTGGAAGAACGAAACAAAATGAGAAAGCGAGGCATTTTTATGAGTGATCTTGTGATTGAAACCAAAAAGCTGACAAAGATTTACGGGGAACAAACTGCCGTTAATTCTGTGAATCTTCATGTAAAACCGGGCCGGATTTATGGACTTTTAGGACGCAACGGAGCCGGTAAAACCACAATTATGAAAATGATTTTGGGCCTTACACCAATCACTTCCGGCGAAGTAGATGTGTTCGGACAGAACATCAAAGGCCATGAGAAACGCATTTATCCCCGTATTGGAGCCATCATCGAAACTCCCGGTTTTTATCCGAATCTGACCGGCACAGAAAACCTTGAAATTTTTGCGAAGTTACGAGGGACACCCCAGCCCAATGCCGTCAAGAACGCGCTGGAAGTTGTGGGATTGCCCTACAAGGACAAAAAGCTGTTCAGTAAGTATTCCCTCGGCATGAAGCAGCGCCTCGGTATTGCCAACGCTATTCTGCATGACCCGGAGCTTTTGATTTTGGACGAGCCGACCAATGGACTTGACCCTATCGGTATAGCCGAAGTGAGGAACTTTATTAAGAATTTAAGTGTGGAGCGTGGCAAAACCATCCTAATTTCCAGCCATATACTTTCCGAAATTTCACTGTTGGCAGATGACATAGGCATTATCGACCACGGGGTTCTGCTGGAAGAAAGCAGCATGGAAGAATTAGAAAAGAAAAATCGGAAATACATCCAGCTTCAAGTGTCGGATATTCCAAAAGCCTCTTTAATTTTGGAAAGGCAATTCCATGTGACCGATTATGCGGTGCAGGACGAACACAACCTGCGGCTTTATGACACCGCACTGGATATGGCGGCAATCAACAAGGCCCTTGTGGTGCAGGATGTAGCTGTCATCAGCTCCCAAATCTGCAATGATACCCTTGAGGATTATTTCAAACAGATCACAGGGGGAGAGGGAATTGCTTAAACTGATACAAGTTGAATTTCTAAAACTGCGCCGGAGAAAGTTTATCTGGCTCATGCTGCTGGCGGCGCTCTTTATGCCACTGGCTGCCGTATTTTACTTTTCAAGTGTCAAAGGAACCGGTGTGGACCCCATTATGTTTTACAAATGGACAGCGTTCAGCTATACCCCGTGGATCATCTTACCGGTAGTGCTGGGGATGTTGTGTACCATGCTGATGTATAACGAAAACCAGTATGATATGCTCAAACAGCTTTGGATTGTACCGGTCAATAAAATGGCATACTTTTTCAGCAAGTTTGCTGTGGTGCTGGTGTATTCCCTTTGCTTTATGCTAGTTACCGCAACGGCGTCCATTCTGACCGGCATACTATCCGGTTATATTCCCTTTGACAGTGAAAGTGTCCTTTATCTTTTGCGGAAGTGTATGGAAATTTCTCTGTTGACCGCCTTTGCGGTGTTACCAGTACTGGCGGTTGCCGCAGCGCAAAAGGGCTATATTCTCCCTGTTTGCCTGACGCTGATTTATACATTCCTCGGCTTTATCCTCTTGATGGTGAATATGTACCTACATCCGCTGTCCAGTATGACCGCTATTGTTATGTATGATATTCCGGGTGTTGTATTCGATCAGCCATTAAATATTCCAGCCGCATTTCTGTGTATTGGTGTATGGGCTGCTGCTTCGGCTGTATTGGCGAATGTGGCATTGGTTCGGAGAAAGTGAGGTGCAAAAAATGATGAAAGATTTGCTTTGGGCGGAGAGTCAGAAACTCCACCGTTCCAAAATACTCTGGATTGCTGGGTTTGCAACAGTCATGGTAGGGTTGATCGTCTTTGCACAGGGACAGTTTACATTCTATGACCGCCGATATATTGACGGGGCTGGATGGTTTATGACAGCGGCCCAATCCCTTGCTACCTTTTATGTTCTGCCTGCTGTAATTGCCCTATTGGGAAGTTATATGATTTGCCGGGAGGAACAGGAGGATACCTTAAAATCTCTGCGGCTCATTCCCGTAGATGAAGTGAAACTGACACTTGCCAAAATGATACTTGCCTTTGTGTTCAGCGTTCTGATTTACCTTTTACTTTTTGCAATTACCTTTCTTGTCGAGGCAGTTTTGCATTTAGAAGTACTTTCCGTTGGCCTTGTGTTAGAAAATCTGAAAATATATTTTCTGGATGGGGTAGGCGTATTCTTTGCAATTTCTCCTATTATCGCTCTGGTAGCGCGGATGAAAAAGGGGTATTGGCTGGCTCTGGTATTTGCAGAAATTTATTCGTTTGCTGGATTATTTGCGAGTATGTCCCAGCAGTTAAAGACGGTATATCCCATGACAGCCGTTTTCAATATCTCTGGTTATTATAATGCAAATATGTTTCAGGTTTTAATCGGCGTTGTAATTCTGATGGTTTGTGTGATTTTGTCATTGTTAATTTTGAAAGGATTGAACCGCAAGACTAAATAAATGCAATATATCTAATGATCTGCCGGACGACGGCAAAAGAAAAAAAGCCGTCGTAAAGCAGACACATTTTCACGCGCCTATGAAGCGGCGGCTTTGATTTTCAGAGCCGCCGTTTCTTTTCGTCTATCCTAAACCAACGACGACCTAACACCGTGTAAATCCACGGCGGCATATAGGAGGATTGCCGCCGTGTCTATTTTTGTCTTTTTTCACAGTACCCATGATCTGCACCAGCTAAAAAAAGCGTAGCTCCCCCTCCGGGTTATTCCGGCTATGTATGCGAAATTTGTTGGAACCTTAACTATCATGTCATTTCATGCGTCCGTGTGGCTTCATGCCGCCCGGGCGCTTTTGTGTTCTTATGGGGCTGCTTCGGGTCATGTTGGCCCGAAGTCATTCCCCGGTGCCGCTCCCCGCCGCCTTCGTTTCGGTCACTCGTCAACCAACAACCGAAACGGAGGTCAATATGGCTATTATCA
>OGNP01001126.1_pt1 | contig 13321 bp, 17 predicted proteins | sample 1573531 | NCBI WGS metagenome assembly OGNP01 (sample SAMEA2581984, study PRJEB24529) | metagenome | biome: Human gut stool | place: China | collected 2011 | reverse complement strand
ACTTGTTTCCCCATGGCGGACAGTGCATGTTGTATAGTATTTTGTCTTTTTGATGTGTAAATTTGTGAAGATTGCACAATGGATGATTGCGAGGATTGTTGTGTCAAGATGAAAACTAGCCAAAGTTTTAGGGCTTTGGCTAGTGATTTTTGTATAGATTTACTATTGATTTTTGTTGGAGAGGTGTTCTAAGTGAGGGTTTGCGTGAGGTGTGCGTGTAGGGTGGACAGTGCGGTAAAAGAGAGCCAACATTAGTTGACTCTCTGTTAATTATACTATCTTTGTTACATTTTGTGGAATATCAATATATTCACCCGTTTTAACAGGATAAAGATAATATTCTCCAGCGATTTGTTCACTTGTCAGTGAAACTTTAAATGATTCTGTTGATACATTACTTCCATAATTTGCTAAATATATCTCCCACCCTAAATATGTTTTATCATCTATCTCAAATGTTATTGGTTCATTTTCAACTATTATTGACCTATCAGAGAATTTATTTTCTGATGTAGTCCATTTTTCTTCCAGCTTAAAGTTAGCACTTCTTTGACCACCATATGATGATAAAATAACAGAAGAATATGGAAACGTTTTTACCGATATGTTTATTTTTTTAATAAGCACACCAATTTTTATACATTTATTAGATTCTATATTCAGTTTAGTGTAAAAACCATATGTTTTATAATGTCCGCCATTTTTGCAGTCTAGTATATTTCCTCTTACAGTTGAATCTTTATTAGTATTAAGAAAACTAAATGCCATACTATTTACATTATAATTATTTGGGTATAAACCTAATAATGTAATATTTTCTCCGTGATGCGATTCAAAATTATCTGCGTGTAAGAAGCACGGGTATTTTCCGCCCATAACATAGGCATAAGTTTCACCAATAAGTATGGTAGATGAAGTATAAAACGTGTATTGACAGTTATTAAGAATAATTGTACTACTTGAATAACCTGGGTAAGCGTTAAATATTACATATTTTCCCGCGTTAAAGTAGCAGTTGTTAAATGTATTTATTTGTTTTTGCCCTCCTGAAAATGGGTAATGCTTAATATTTATACCCGTATATTTATCTGCTTCTATGGTTTTATCCCTAAATTGTAATGTTATATGAATATTGGAAAACTCATTCCCCCCAGTTCTTACACATATACCAGTACCAAATCTATTAATATTAACGTTATTAATAATGTTATCAGGATATGTAAAATACATTCCGTATGTATCTTCTAACGACCAATCACCTATTATTTGATTTATAGTGACATTATTAATTAACATCTGTGATGATATAACATCACTTGTATCAAGTTTTCCGTTAAGTATGCCAATATGCGTGAAATTAACTATTCTTATATCAGATATTGTTGTATAAAATGTAGTATTTTGAACGCCAATTCCTATCTTCATATTTCCGTTTATCACACCATTTTTTATACAACTTTTTCCGTTATTTTGTGTACCATCATCAAGGTCAGTTATAATCATAGGTGTATTTCTATCTTTTGGGCTAGCCGCGTCACCATATTTTAATATAGAGCCGCCTAAGTCTATTGTTTGACCACCAGTTGCACTATAAATATGAATAGTGTCGCTTATTATATATATTCCCTTTTTGAAAATAATTAATGAATTTGGGTTTTCTTTTATACACTTTTGTATTGAAATAGTGTCATCAGTTAAACCGTCACCTTTTGCACCATAATCATTCACACAAATGATATTAGATAAATTAGATGGTATTTTATCTATCTTTTCTGTTAATTTTTTTTCAATACTATAAACTAAATTAGTCAAATCTTTAAATTTTTTTAAAAACCAATCTAAGTTCAATTCATGAAAATCAGTATATGGAAAATCGTTTATAAAACTCATTTAATCACTCCTTTTTAATATACCATTATACAAAATTCTTTCATAAAAATATTTGAAATTTTATTATACAAATTCCAATATTGTAATTGTAATTCACTTTCTAACATTTGCTGAGAAGTCGTAACTCCTATATTACCGTGTATGTGATTTTCTAAATTTGGTGTTCTAGTTCTTTTAATATTCGGTGTTCTAATTTCTGTAATGTTAGGTGTTCTTGTTTGGTTTAAATTAACATCATTTTTATCTGAACTACCATATTTTATTTGAGTTGTTGTTTTTTCATTAGGCTGATAATCGCTTGCATTAAAAGCACTTGTTTTATTTTCTGCATCATTATTATCTGTACCACTTCTACTTAAAATGGTATTACCATTATTTGTAATTGTTTCATTTCCGTTTGTTAAATGAGTTTCATTACCATTTTCTAATTCTGTTTCGCTACCACCAAAATTTTCATATCTATCATAATTTTCTAATGGTTTATATTCTGTATTTAAAGCACTAACCCATTTGCTAACAGTTCGTGACCATTTGCTAGAAAATAAAGTAAACATATTTTTCAATGTTTCAATATTTGGATATAACACTTCAAATTCTCCACAATTTAATAAAATTGTGTTTATCAATGTTTCATGGTCTACATTTTCGAATCTTAAATTGTCAAATAATGAACTGTCATAATTATTCATCCCGATTAGTGTTAGTTTTGCTATTGACAAAATCCCACCTCATTTCCACATCACATTCAAATTTTGGAAATAGTTTTTTTACATTTTCAATGCTACTTTTTAATGTTTCAAACCATGTCAAAATACGAGACTGACTATCAATAATTGTCGAATCTGCTTCACTTGTCACCATTCTTTCTTTTTTCTGATATGGTAAAGATGGTATACCAATCTCTCTATCAAAATTGTTAACAATTGTTTGCATATCTGTTAAAATCTTATCAGTCATATAATTGTCTTTAGAATCATTACCAAATAGCGTTAATATGTCATTATCTGAATCATCATCTTTTTTGAATAACTGATTGTTATAAATTTCAACCGCATTTCCTTGGTTTACCTTGTCCATAATTTTCTTAAGAGTTTCTGCTTGTGCTTTAGTATTTGCACCGTAAATTTTAGGATTCTTTTCATTAAAAATACTAATTTTTAAAGCACAATCTAATTCTGCCATTTTTTCGGCATAATAATAAATAACGTCAAACGTTCCATAGTAATCGGGTGTTAGCTTAAGAATCTCACATTCTTTTCCAATTTTTAAATCTGCTTGAAAAATCGGATTTGAGATTATTGCGTTTGTTGGTCTATAATAAAAATCATATCCGTTTAATGTGCAAGGTTGAAATGACAATCCATAATCATCAGATTCAAAAATTGCAATATATCCAAATCCGTATAAACAGTAATTAAAAAAATCTTTAACATCACCACTCCAAGGTGTGTTTATCTTTAGACCGTTTATCATTCTTTCATAAAATGCCCTAACCCAAAACTCAAAAGCAACTGTATTTTTTGTGTGATACGCACTAGGTAAGTGCGTACCACATAATGCATTTATTTGCGGATAATAATATGGAAAACAACTCATAAGTTTACTCCTTTTTGTATGCGTGATTTTAAAACTTCCATTTATACTTCATCATCTTTCATATAAAAAAGAATAGCGTTTTCAGTAGGGTCGTTAATCGCATTTTTTGTATAATGCCAATAAATATTCCTAAAAAGTTTACGGGCTTCAAGTGGTGTTGAGTAACTACCATCAAACTGATAATCAATCATCATTGCATCTTCGTCAAATAACAAGCCAATAACATATTCGAGGTCAACTTCTGCTCCTTTTTTCTGTTCTCCGGTTGTTTTGTCAAAAATTGCCGGTGTGATTTTAACACTAGAACGATTATCAATTGACTGCCAATAATTAATAGCCTCATAATTTTTAATGTCTAAATATTCGGGATTAAAAATTGATGGTAATACGTTGGCTTTTGCTTCAATAAACAAAGGTTCATATAAGAACATTTTCTGTTTATTTTTTGGTGTATGTCTCAAAAGTTTATAATCTGTACCATTAACTGTTTTTGTTGGTGATAAATGATAGTTAGTGCTTCTTTCTTCTAAATAGTTACTAATATTTTTAACATATGCAACGAAAAATTTTAAGAAACTCTCTAAATATGTCGTTCTCAATTCTGCACTTGTATACGATGTTCCATATTTTGTGTTATATTCTTTTGTTAAATTAACACTTGAAAGAGGTCTATCGTCTGCCATGTCGTAAATCATGCCAATCTCATTAAGAACACACATTCTATTAAAAGCCTCTTTCTGCGATTCAATGTCATTTCCTTTTTCGGTCATAATTCCACTCATAAATCGTGAAAAATTAGCTTCACTTTCAAAAGCGGCTTGTAACTGTTTTTCATAAATTGTTAACGAATCATCCCAAGCATTTGAACCCGCAAAATTCATTTCTAAGGCTATAGGCTGATTCTGTTCCCACATAGATTTTGTGCTTGTTGGATTGTCAGCAATAATATTCTGTCCATTTGTGTAACCATCTTTTAAGTTAGTGTATAATTGCGTATTATACATACCACTAGCAATTGAATCTTTTGAATAATATGATAATTTTCTAATTCTGTTTGAATAAATACCACTATTTAACGCATTAATTAATAAAAACTTAGCTTTATAAGGTCTTACTGCTACAAGCGTCCTTCCAATAATTAATGATAATGAATTGATTACGTTTTCAGTTCCGGTTGCAAGAACCGTTTCTCCAGCACTAACAAACGATGAACTATCAATAACTGTAATACTCTGTTGTCCAGTTGCTTGTTTAACCAAGCTATTCATAAGATTATGACAATCTTGTACTGTTAAAATTTTTCCCATTTTTAAAATCTCCTTTTACATAAATTCTCTAAACATATCTTTTAGAATATCTTCTTCGTTTTTATCTTCTGTTACTTTTTCTCTAGTTTTATCATCTTGTAATTTTTTTATTAACTCCATCATGTCGCTAATTGTTTTATTTTCATCTTCTTTTTTATCTTCTTTTTTATCTTCTTTTTTATCTTCTTTTTCTTCCTCTTTTTTATCTTCTTTTTCTTCCTCTTTTTTATCTTCTTTTTCATCTTCTTTTCTATCCTCTTTTTCATCTTTTTCAACTTCTTTTTCTTCAATTTCATTCATTGTTTTTTCAAGTTCCACCAACTCTTTAATATCAGATAATTTCCATCCACTTAAAGCCAATTTTACAATATCAGTTTTTTTCATTTTTATTCTCCTTTCTATAAACGCTTATAGCATTTATATAAAAGGCGCTTTTTGGTTTGTCAAACCACCTTGCAAAGTTCCACTTTGTTGACATCAAGGTATTGCGCCTTTTATTCTATAAAAAATCCTGTGTTTAGATAATTATTTATTTTATTTCGTTCACTTTCCTCACATGATACAGACACACTCGCTCCGTTGCATTGACAGTAACCTGTTAATTTTGACAAACTCAAAAATTTGAAACATGGATTTCCATTAGTGTCCTTTAAACTTCCAATTGAATCTGTATATAAATGTGACGTGTTTTTGATGATAATATCATTATGATTTTCTGATATTATACCAATTCCGTCAAAACCGCCAATTGTGCCTATCGTTGAAAAATTAGTTCCAACATTTGATATTTTGTTGCTAATTTCAAAATTAAAATCAGTAGGATTTATATTTATATTTCCGTTTGACAATTTTGAAAATGCACTTGATAACAAGGTATTGGATAACAAATCACTTGCTTTAAATGCTAAAGATATTGGCATTTTAGAAACATCATTTTGATAAATTCCTAGAGCAACAGGTACACCACATTTTGCCGAATATGTATATATACCATTAACTATATATGTAATAGAACCTGTTATATAGTCCATTGAATACGAGACATTTATTATGTTATCATTTTTTATAAGTTCAGGATTCATAACGACAGTTCCGATATATGGTAAATATAACTCAATAGTTTCAAAACTTCTTCTTGATGGATTGTCATTTATCCAAGGGATAACACATGAAACATTTTTTACTATATAAGTGTTTTCAGTTGTCCATGCAAAAACACCTGTGTCATAACTACCTAGTTTTATTGTTGTGTTGTAAACAGATAACGAATCGAACGGGATATAATATATATTGGAAATTGCGTTCACTACGCTACCAAATTTAAGTACTAAATCGTTTACAATATCAGTATCACTTATAGATGATAATTTTTTCGCTATGTTATTTAAACCTGTTTGATATGTATAATATCTATTTAGATTTCCGTCTCCTTCTCCTATTGCTGTTATACAATAACAACCACCGTCACTAAATCCACTTGTGCTTGTTAATTGAGTTTTTGAAGTGATAGCTGATGATGTTCCTATTCGGGAATCCAAAATATTATTATCATAATTAGAACTTGAAAAATTTACAAAAGAATTAACTTTTAAAATTTCATCTTTATAAGTTGCTAAAACATCTAAAGAACATGACAATTCAATAACTCCATTTTTAATTGACATTATATCAGACACAAAATAATATCTATCATCCCATTTTACATATGTAATATTAAAATTTTCAACAGTCAAAACAAACGTTGGATTTGTAATACTTGTAGAATTTTTCAAAAAACAATCAATTACAGTTCCGCCTATTGATGGTCTTAGTGTAGAATTATCCTTTTTTGCAAAATTTTCATACAAAGTTATCTGCATTTTACTCTCCTAACATTATTTTAATCTGTTGACGAGTTACATTATGTAAACTATTTACTAAACAAGCAAACTTATTAGATTCACTCGTAAAATCTGTGATAGTATTTCCATCACTTTCACTTTCATCGGGGATAATCGACTGAATCTTCACTTGATAAAAATAAAGAACGTTCTTTACTTCTTCGATTCACCAACCCTTTCAATTTTTTACCTTTTGAATAGACATATTCAAGCATTTTATTTGCAATCTGTGTTTTTGTGCGAGTTCCTTTTGCAGTCAACTGTGTAATACTTCCAATGTTATATGCAAAAGATACTAATGCAGAAAATTCATTTGATGTAAAATTGTACTTATCGTTATACCCATTTACATGATTTTCAAATCTTTCTAAGTCGTTATCAAATAGTTCATCTGCTTTCTGTTGTGATATTGACATACCTAAGTAAATAGGTGTGCCATCAACACTTCCGGTATGCCCCCATCCGATTGTTAATGTTCCGGTAGCATCTTTATATGCATTTAATCTGCAACTTTCAAATGATTTAATCAGATTTTTTCCATTTTCATTCGTTTTCATTCTTTCATTTTTCACCTCACTAACTTTATTTACTTCTGTTTTTCCGTTCATGTTTCCATATTTCAAATAATTATTAACTGCGGTCTGAACCTCATTATAATTATATCCCTCGTTTTTAAGTCGTGTTTTTCTAACAAGTCCATTTCCGTAAAATCCTGCAATAACACTTTTTACAAGATTCATTGTTACTTTTTTACTCATATCACACCTCTTTAGAATTAATAACAGTTATTAACTTTTCTAATGCTAAAGTATTGTTATTAATTGTATCTTTTAAATTGTTCACTTCTTCCGAATGTTCCCGATTTAATTCTTTTACTTCATCTCTATGTTCATTATTAATTTTATTTATGTAATAACCCATAGCCAAACATGCGCAAATCGGAAAACCAAAACTACTAATTAAAGTTGTAATTGCACTTAAATCCATTTTCACCAATCCCCATCCCTACCCAACCACCATCCATATTCATACAATTTATTCAGTTACATTTTCAAGAGTTGCATTTCTCATAAACTCATCTAACGGCATTGAATATTTATATTCAACTACTGTGAGTTCGTGAATAAACAATGGCATTTCATTTGCACCCTTTTCATATCTCTTATATAAAAAATTCTGTGCTTCATCTTCATCTTTGAAAGTTTCGGGAAATTCCATTGTCAAAGTTGTCTGCTTTCTTTCTTTTCTTAAGAAAGCTTCAAATGTTACCTTTGTCGTTGAGATTGTTCTTGTAATATTTTTTACCATGTTCTTTTCTCCTTTTAAGCTAATGCACAATTAATAAAATCTCTGCCCGATTTTGTCTTTCCGCTAATTTTAATAATGGAAAATGGCTCGTTCCAATTTCCGTCTGTCATAATTTCCGCAATATCCTCAAGTGATTTCGCAAATGTTTTTGACTGAAAAGCAATTGCACGTCCGTCTGTCGTTAAAATGGAGTGAATCTCATTCACTTCACCATTTGCATTTTCATCCTCAAAAACAATGTATGCACTGATTTCAAGCATTTCTCTGTCTGTGACATTTTTCATCTGCTCAATCTCTGCATTTTTTGTCATTTTGTAAATCTCCTGTTTTGTTAAGTCCTCTCTTGATTTGAATAAAATTTTCATGTTTCTTTCTCCTTTTTTCTTTAAATTTTTTATTTAATCATCTGTAATATATACAGTGATTTTTTACTTTTATTTCAAAACCATTTGTTAACGCATCATCTATTATCATTAACATATCTGATAATTCTATGTATTCTATAGGCATTTTTTCAGTACCTATAGAAATTTCTGTAATAATTGTCCACATAATATAAAGCCTATAAATATATATTCATATGCGTTTCAGTATCGCATGAGTATGAATATTTTAAAAGTTTTATCTCACCAAATAAATCACGGTTATTAAAAAACGTATAATCCCACACACTGCCATAAGAATCAATTGTTTTTATTACTAATAAAACAAAATCATCATACCTATAATCTTCAAAAATGATTTTTTCATCAACTGAAAGACAATGTTTTTTAAGTAATTCAACTCTTTCATTTAATTCTTTTTTAGTTATTTTTTCCATTTTCTTTTCCTCTTTTCTTATTTTATTTTCTGTTCCTTACAAGTATTATTATATTCATTTTTATTTATTTGTCAACACTTTTTCTATTAAATTTTAAAATAGTTTTTATAATTAATAATTAAATCATACATTGAGAATTTACTATAGAACATTTGTTTGTTAATTGTTTTTTCTCGTAATTTCATTATATAATCAGTGAAAAAACGCTTTTGGTCATTTTCAGTATTCAAATCATAAAATTTTCCACTTCCCTTACTTTCACACATATAATATAGTTCATTTTTTCTATAAATAAAAAACATATGTTCTTTATATTTTAATGATATTATACACTTATACCCTTTTAATGATTTAAAATCCACACTATTAAAATCATCATAAGCGAATGTGTTTTCGTATACCACATTATGCCACTTAGTGCCTTGCATAGCGTTAAAAATTTTTGTGTTTGATTCATTTTTATAAAATTCATCTGCATTTGATAACAAATGAATCGCGATGAAACGTTTTTCGTCATAGAAATACTCTATGCCTTTTGTCGTCATTTCTGCTACAGTATCTGTGAGTTCAAGAGTTTCCATAAGTTTATTATTAATGGAGGTGGCATTTGCTAAAGCTATCAGTTTAACTTCTTCTAACCCTCTATGTTCTCTGTCTCGATTCTGTGTCACATAGAGGTCTAGTATCTGCTCACCCTCTTTTCTATTAATTCTATCCCAGGGTTGAGGTATAAATTCGTCAAAAATCATCCAATCACATTCATCTATTCCGATTCCCTTCATCTTCGAAACTGCATTCAGTGACAAAATAAAACCTATGTTATTTTTTATGTTATTTTCTTCATCAAGTTCAAAAAATCCGCCAACACCATCAAATAATTTTTTTGCTTTTATATTACAGTGTAAATCTCTATTAATTGGTTTAAATGGTGATAAGTCAACCTCGACATCTCCTTTTATTCCGCTACCGCATATTAAGTTTATATCTTCATTTGTTCTTTTTACAAATGTGAATTTTCTGCCACTTTCATAACAAGATTTTAAAACACTATATGTTTTGCCTCTTTTTCTTCCACCAATAATTATATAACACCATGCATTTGGATATTTTTTAATATCTTCATTAAAATCATAATAATATGACATAATTATATCTCCTCTCTAAAATGTTTCACGTGAAACATTAATCATAAATTTGAATATTAACTTCTTCATTTATAAGGTTTTCCCACTCTTCATTTACGTTGACCTCGTCTAATAAATAATCACAATCTGATAAGTCAATACTATCAGCTATTTCTGTACCGTTTTCATCAATATAAAATTCTTTATAAATATATGTATGTTGTTTTTTTCCTGTTTTACTTCCTTCAAAAATTAATCCTTTTTTAAAATTATTAATATCATTTTTTAAACATACAGAACCATTCTTAGGTACCCCCGCAACTGTTATATGTAACTTACCATCTGCTAAACATCTTCCACAATATCTTTTTGCGCCCATTGTTTTAAATTCTGAATATTCATCTTTTTTTCCATCATGCTCCGCAATTCCTAGCCAATATTCACGATTATTGTGAATAACGCAAGAATAATTGTTTTTTATTAATTTATCCTTACATTTTTGATTATATTTAGACACTTTTTCAATATTCCAATTTATTCCGTAACAAGAATCTGTGTCAGAATATAGCCATGTTTCACAGCATTTTCCTAACTCAAAAAGATTTTTCTGCGCATAGCTTGTACACCACACACCTATAAAGTAAGGTAAAAAACTATTCCTACTCTTGGTGTATTTTATATATAAATCTTCTTCACTGTTTTCACTGTCAAAATTATGCTTTATATATTCTCCAGAACTATATATTTCTTCAATTATCTCTTTAACACATTTCTGCACACACATACCATACACAGAATTTAGCTTTGCTTTTGACAAAGCATATAAAACAGTGTCACCACCTTTATATTGTGTTTTTTCTGTAAATAATCTGAAAACATAATCAGTTAACCATCTTGGAAGATAATCTTTTTTAGAAAATTCAACCTCACTGCATAAATGCTTATAAAAGTCATATTGTTCTAAAATTGTGATTGCGTCCTGTTCATTCAAATAAATTTCTATATAATCTGCGTATAATATTCTGCCATTATCAATAATAGCGTTAACAGTATTTACACATTTAGAAAATTGCAAACATGGCATGGAAAAATCTGTATCTTTCAATTTTATTGCAATAGCAGTAAATTTAAACATAAAAGCAAAATTTTCAGAATCTTTTACAATGTATTTTATATCGCAATTTGTGTTAGTTTTCTGAAATTTTTCGCAAGGGTATTTCTCACTAAGCAGACAAAACGGATAAGAACTTGCGAAATCGTAACAACTTATTAAACCTTTTACAGTTTGTCCAATAAAATGTCTATTTGCATGAGTGAATCCACCATGATAAATTTTTTCTAGTTTTTTATACTGTAAATAGTTAGGAACTAATCTATTAAACCATTCTTTTCCACGATTTTTAAAAGCTATCTTTCTAAGTTCTTCTCTCGGTATTCCTGTCGCAGTAAACGGCATAGAATATACATGCTTATGTAATGTTTTTTTCAAAATATCTAAACATTCCACACCAACTAACGTATCATTTTCAATATATTCAAGTTCATCATTTATAAAAACTTCGCTTTGCGTTCTTATCTTATCATAATCCCATTTACCAATAGCTTTTTTATGCTCTGCGTTTAAATCTTCCGCCCATTTTTCTAGTTTTCGTTGTGCTAAAATTAACGAATCTTTTAATATTAATCCATTAGCAAATTCTATAACAATCGGATAATGACTTTTAGTATTTAATTGACGAATTGGTGTCGCATATTCTGAAAATAAAAATTGTCTCAAAAAAATCCAGTCATATGATAAATTATGAACATAAATAATAGTCTTTAAACTTTTAAGACTTTTCAAAATTCTGTTAATGCAGTCTATACATTGGCTAGGTTTATTGCCATAAAGAGTAACTATGTTTTTATTGAATGCTCTAATTGAAATTGAAAAAGCCACAATATAATTCACGTCTATTCTATTTTTATACTTTTTTGAAGTTTCTGTGTCAAGCATAATAAAACAATCTGAAAAAGATTCCTTTTCCTCTTTTCGTGATGGTCTTATTTCGTAATTTATATGACTTAAAACATTATAATTAAAGTTTTTATAATATTCTCTCTTATAACTCCAATTTTCAAAAAACAATTCATTTTCTTTTTTATCTGTCATCATAAAAATTCTTCAATTTTAAGCTCCTTATCAAGTAATAAATCTTTTATACTTTCTTTTAATTTCCAATCTATAATTTTATTGCCTTCTTTATCAGTATTACCTTTCATATTTTTAATAAAAGTATCTAACAATTTATCTGTCTTTTTATTATCATTATTAAATTTATCAATCTTTTCTTTTATTTTTTTAATATCTTTTTTATTTTTCTGAAATACACCTAAAACTTTAAGTGATGTACTTGACGAAAATTTTTCTTCAAACAGTTCTTTTCCACCACTTTCAAAATAATTAGCCATATCTTGCCATTTCCAATTAGTTCCATAATCTTTGTTAAATTTTTCGGTTTTTTCTTTATATAAAGTAACTATTCCACGTTTTGTTGATGTTGGATAATTTAAAAATTTATATACTTCATTTCTCATAGCTGATAAAGTTTTCGTATTTATATTTTTATCAATTTTTAACTTATATCTTCTGTCTCCACCTCTCTGCTGAATATCATATAAAGCGTTCCTATATCCCCATTTTGTTACGTTTTCAAATCCACTCTCTTTTGATAATTTTTCAAGATTATATAAACGCTTATTTGCACGTTTCGCTAATTTTATATACTCACTTATTAATTTATCTTTATCAGTCATGATTATTTCCTTTCTGTAAATTATAAAAATTATTTAATGCAATTATTATAATATTGCTTTTATTCAAATTTGTTATTTTGCATAACTCGAATAACATTTTTTCTTCTTTTTCAGATATTCTTATCTCAAGTCTTTTATCTTTCATTATTACCTCTCATTTAATTTATTAATATATTTATTTAAAATATTTGCTTCTACTTTTGAAACAAATTTTGTTAATTTTAAATCATTTAAAGACTTTACATAATTATTTAATGCTATGCTACGTGATAGAAATTCTCTGTAAAAACTTTCATGATTATACTCTAAACAATTTTTTAAACAATACTTCATATATACAATTTGCATCCTAATATAATAAAAATCTGCATTCATCTATAATACTCTCCTTTCATTTATAACACATTAATTATTAATCACATAATTCAATTTTATCTAATATCGTTCTCCAATAAAATATTCTATTATCATCTGTTAATAAAAACTCTTTATGTAATTTACTATTTTTCATTTGTTAATTATAATATACCTTATGTACGTACAAAAATCAAGTATAATTTTCACACCATGTCCACCCTACGCGTACACCCACCGCAAACC